>Ga0207416_1002540_pt1 | contig 19572 bp, 24 predicted proteins | sample PaiPotPPM11metaG_FD_184107 | JGI IMG/M metagenome (GOLD analysis project Ga0207416, IMG submission 184107) | Iron sulfur acid spring bacterial and archeal communities from Banff, Canada, to study Microbial Dark Matter (Phase II) - Paint Pots PPM... ...
GACGAGCAGGAGAGGGATGCCGTGGTCCGGAACTCGGTCAAACGTCTGGAACGGCTGGGCTATAAGGTGACCGTTGAAGCCGCCTAACCGTTAAGTTTGGGCGCGTCCAAGATCATTTTCGGAGGAGTCTCCGCGGTCACCGGGGTAGCACTCGGCGTGGTGACTCCCGAGCGCACCGAACCGTCCCCGCGGCGCGAGCCCGTCAATCACATCGCCGACCGGTGGTTCCCCGTCGCCGAGGACGGGCGGACCCTCCGCATGCCGCTCTTTGCCACCGGCGATCTCCTGGCGCCGCACCCGGCCGTGACACGGCTCGTCATCATGATCAACGGCACGCTCCGGAACGCCGATGTCTACTTCGAGAGCACGGCCGCCGCCGCGGCGTCCGCCGGCGCCGGGGCCGACCGGACCTTGATCGCGGCGCCGCAGTTTCTGGCGACGCCGGACGCGGAGAAGTTCGCGCTCGGCGCCGACACCCCGTACTGGACGCCGGAAAACTGGAAGATCGGAGACCGCGCCGTGCATCCGGAGCGCGGCCCGAGTTCCTTCGCCGTGATCGACGCGATGGTCACCGCGGCGCTGGACCGCGACCGGTTCCCGTGTCTGCGGGCGGTCGTCGTCGCGGGGCATTCCGCGGGCGGGCAGTTCGTCCACCGGTACATCGCGTTCAATCGCGTCCACGCGGCGTTCCGCCGCGCGGGCATCGCGGTCCGGTACGTCGTCTCGAACCCGTCCTCGTACCTCTACTTTGACGCGCGCCGCCTCGACGGCGCGCGGGGCCTCGCGCCCTATCCCGGCGAGCAGTGCGCGGACTTCAACCGGTACAGGTACGGGCTCGAGGAGCCGAACGAGTACGGGGCCGCGGCGCTCGCCGCCTTCGGCGGCGGCGGCGCGGCCAACACCATGGCCCGCGAGTACGGACGGCGCGAGGTGGCGTACCTGCTCGGCGAAGCCGACGCGGATCCCAACAGCGATTCGCTCGACAGATCGTGCGGCGCGATGGCGCAGGGCGCGACGCGCCTCGATCGCGGGCAGCGCTACTTCCGCTACGTGCAGGCGCTCCTCGGTCCCGCGGTTCTCGCGACCCACGCGCTCCACATCGTGCCGGACGTCGGGCACGATCACCGCGCGATGTTCATGTCGTCCAGCGGCCTCGCCCTCTTGTTCGGCGACGGCCGCGCATCCCGCGGCCTAGTCCCTGAAGGGGGCGACGGCCGCGCCGGCTCGCAGTAGACCCGATTCGGAGGTGTCGCCGATGGTGTACGAGCTCCGTGTCTACCACTGCATGCCCGGACGAAAGGCCGACGTGCTCGCGCGGTTCCGCGACCACACGATGGGGCTGTTCAAGAAGCACGGCATCCACGTGGTCGGCTTCTGGGAGACGATCGTGGGCGAAGTGGACGAGCTTGTCTACATCACGCGCTTTCAGGACTGGGAGGAACGCGAAAAGCGGTGGGGCGCCTTCCAGGGCGATCCGGACTGGCAGGCCGCGCGGAACAAGAGCCACGAGCACGGCTTCATCGTGGAAGACATCCGCACCGCGCTGCTCCAGGCGACGGACTTCTCTCCGTCGGTGTGATCCGGCCGGCGGCCGTTGACCGGCGTGCCATGGCCCGCGGGAGCGGATGACAAGTACCGGGGAATCGGCTAGGCTGGGAGCGTGACGACCATGCCTCACGCGGCCATTCAGAATACGCGCGACTCAGCCGGCGCGGCGTGTGACCCCGCCGGTCTGCGCGCCCGGCTGATCGAGGAGATCCGGGACACGGCCGCCGGCGCCCCCGTCGTGGTGGCGTTCAGCGGCGGACTCGACAGTACCGTCGTCGCGGCCCTCGCGCGCGACGCGCTCGGGCCCGACCAGGTCCTCCTCGTCACGGTCAACATGGGGCCCTACGCGTACGCCCGCGGCAACGAGATCGTCCTCGAGGTCGCGGAGTCGCTCGGCCTCCGCCAGCGCTGCCTGCTCGGACAGTACAAGCAGCACCGGGTTCAGGCGGCCGGCCCCGCGTGCAACCGCTGCACCCGCGAGATCAAACTCGGGATGGTGAAGGCCGCGTCCGCCGGCCGGCTCGTCCTCACCGGCGCAAACCGCAGCGACACCTGGGGCTTGCTCGGCCTCCGGGTCTGCAACGGGTACTATACGCCGCTCCTCGATCTGGGCAAGCCCGAGATCCGCGCGCTCGCCGACCTGATGGGCGTGCGGCCGCCGCGGATCGGCGAAAACCCCGGGCGCGAGGGCTGCAAACTGAAGCATCTCTTAAAGCCGCTCGTCTCACCCGAGTATCACGGCCAGGCGGTGGCGCGGGCCAACGAGGTCGTGCTGCGCGTCTTGCGGGAGGCCGGGGTCGCCGCGGAACTCGCGAACGTGAAGATCATCGGCCCGCTCGGCCGCAACATCGGTCTCGTCAATGTGCGTCCCCTACCCCCGGCCGCGACGCGGGAGCGGCTGCGGGCGGAGCTCGAGGCCCTGCCTGAGATCGAAGAGGCGCACATCGTGGACGCGCCGATCGCGCTGGTGGCAAAGGCAAGCCCCGCAATCCTCAACGACGATCACGCCCGCTATTGGATCGAGCGCGGCCGGCTGGCCCCGGACTTCGCGGCGCCGATCACCGTGGAATGGCAGCCGACGACCAACCGGAGGCTCGGGACCTTTCACATCGTGGGGTTCCGCGGCGGAATCGCGCCAGCTCAATCCCTCGCGATTCGAAGGATCTGACCGGGCCGAACCGTCTCGAGTGCCTCCTGTATCTTAGGCACAAGCACAATAAGATCGTTCAACCTATTGCTCGGAGCGGCTAGAGCCCAGCCCATCTCGGGGACCGTCAAGACTTCATGACCGCTAATTGCTGCTTTTAGACGACGCGGTAGACACTCATCAAGCAGGACGCGCATCAGCTAACAATGCCCGCTTAGCGGCCTCGAGAGCCGCAATTGCCTGCTCCCGAGTCACTGTGGGGAAATCTGCAAGAAACTCTGTGAGCGACTGCCCGGCCTCAAGGTAGTCAGTCAAAGATTGCACGGGGACGCGTGTACCGGCAAACACCGGCGCGCCACCGAGCACCGCGGGATCGCTAGTAATCACCTTCGACCGATCGGCCACCAGCCGCCCCCAAGAACACGTTACACACGATTTTAGCAGATATCTACCCTTAGTCACACGTAAGGTGCTCGAGTGACAGATATCTACTAGTAATCACCGGTAGGCCCGCTCCGTGCGGGTCCGGTACCAGAACGCGGCCAGCACCAGCACGCCGAAGCCCGCGGCCCATCCCAACCCCGCCCAGAACTGCCACCAGGCCGCGCGGCCGGTCAGCGCCCCCGCGACGACCATCTGCATCGGCAGGTAGGACGGAAAGAACTCGACCACCTGATGGTTTGCCGCCGCGCTGCCGATCGGGTTTTGCAAGAACGTGTCGACGATGCTCAGCATGATGATGAAGAACAGGCCTTCGAGGTCGCCCGGCAGGACGACCCCGGCCAGCATCCCGATTGCGACGTAGGCCCCGACAGCGACGAACGATCCCGCCGCGACGAGGGCGAACTGCCGCAGCGGGAAGAACAGCGCGAGCACCCCGGTCGCGTAGGCGGCCACCGCGAGCGACGCGAGGCCGAGCGCGAGGAGGCGGCCGAGCACGAGCGCGGCGCGGGAGTGCCCGCACAGCACCAGCCGCTGGTCCACCGCCTCGGACTGCCGCATCACCGTCAGGCCGACAAACCCCATGATGAGCGTCGTCGCGTTCAGCATGCCGGTCAGCAGGCCGAGACGCTCTTGGCTGGTGATGACGATGACGCCGAAGGCGCGCAGCTTGAATTGGATCGTCCCCGACGACAGCGCGGCGATGATGCCATACCACGCCGGCAGGTAGCACAGCAGGAGCGCAATCGCGAAGCGGTTGTGCTTCTGCTCGACGAGGCTGAGCCGAAACGTCGTTGCGAACTGCGCGATCACGCGGGGAGTTCCGCTTCCAGCACGCCGTCCCGGAGCCGGAGCACGCGGTCGAACCGCGCGAGATCGTAGAACAGGTGCGAGATGATCACGATCGTCTGACCGGCGCGGCGCGACTCTTCGGCGAGCGTCCAAAACCCTTGATAGGTCTCCCAGTCGAATCCCTGGTAGGGCTCGTCGAGCAGCAGCACCGTCGGCGCGTGAATGAGCGCGAGCACCAGGTTGAGCTTCTGGCGGGTTCCGCCGCTCAGGTCCCGCACCAGCGCGTGCCGGTACTGCTCGAACGCCAGGCGCCGCATCAGCGCCTCCGCCGGCCCGGGATCGTCCATCCGGTAGGCCGCCGCGAACCACTCGAGATTCTGCGCCACCGTCAGCGCGGCGTGAGTTTGCGAGTCTTGAGGGCAGTAGCCGAGCCGGCCGTGGATCTCGACGCGGCCGCTCGTCGCCGGCAGAAGACCGGCCACGATCCGCATGAGCGTCGTCTTGCCGGCGCCGTTCTCCCCGACAATGCCGATCATCTCCCCGGGGTAGGCGCGAAACGAGACGCCGCGGAGCACCTGACGGCGGCCGAACGAGCGCGCCACGTCCGTGGCCGCCAGTGATGGGGGGGCGTTCACGATACGACAGGTTCCCGCGCGCGCGGACGAGTCCTCCGCAAAAGGGCGATGCGATATACTCGAACCGTGGACGCGTCCGCGGCGCTTGCCGCCGCCGTCAAGTCCGAAGCGCGGGCGGCCGGGTTCGACCTGTGCGGGATCACGACGGCCGCGCCGTTCCCGCTCGAGGGCCGCGCCCTCGCGGAATGGGTGGCCCGGGGCTATCACGGCGAGATGGCCTACATGGCGCGCAACGCGCCCCGCTCGCCGGCGCCGGCCGCCGTGGTGGCCGGCGCGCGCTCGCTTGTCGTGGTCGCGCTCTACTACGGGGACGCGATCCCAGGCGGCGGAGCGGACGACGCGCCGTCCAGCCGCGGACCGCGCGGACGGATCAGCCGCTACGCGCACGGCGACGACTACCACCTCGTGATGGAGCCGCGCCTGCGCCGGCTCGCGGACTTTCTGCGGAACCGCGGCGCCCGCGTCGCCCGATACTACGTGGACACCGGGCCGGTCATCGACCGGGCGGCCGCGCGGCGCGCCGGGATCGGCTGGTTCGGCAAGAACACCATGATCATCACGCAGCGCGCCTACGGCTCGTGGGTGTTCCTCGGCGAGATCCTCACCGACCTCGAGATCGCCCCCGACGCGGAGGCCGAGGGCGACTGCGGCCGCTGCCGGATCTGTCTCGACGCCTGCCCGACCGGCGCGATCGTCGATCCGTACACGGTGGACGCCCGCCGCTGCATCTCGTACCTCACGATCGAGCACCGCGGCCCGATTCCGCGCGACCTGCGGCCGCAGATCGGCGATCACATCTTCGGCTGCGACATCTGCCAGGCGGTCTGCCCCCACAACGTCCGCACCGCCTCCGCCCGGCATCCCGAGCTCGCGCCGCGCCCGGAGACCGGGGCCCGGCCGGACCTCATTCCGCTGCTCAACATCACCGAAGCGGAGTTTCGGCGGCGCTTCCGCGGCTCGCCGGTGAAGCGGACGAAGCGAAGCGGCCTCCGCCGCAACGTCGCCGTGGCCCTCGGCAACGCGGGCGATCCGGCCGCTGTTCCGGCGCTCGCCGAGGCGCTCGCGGACCCGGACGCGCTCGTCCGCGCGCACGCCGCCTGGGCGCTCGGGCGCATCGGCGGCGAGACCACCCGCGAACACCTGACCACGCGCCTCGTCGAGGAGCGCGATCCCGCGGTCAGGGAAGAGATCGAGCTCGCGCTTCGCGATGCCCGCGAGGACGCGCGGGAGCAGACCGCGTAGAAGTTATCCTTATGAGCCTTCGTGGACGCCGCATCCTGATCACGTCCGGCCCGACGCGGGCGCCGATCGACGCCGTCCGGTTCTTGTCCAACAAGTCCACCGGGCGGCTCGGCTCGCTGATCGCCGAGGCGGCGCTCGAAGCCGGCGCGGACGTAACGTTCGTCTACGGGCGCGGCAGCGCGCTGCCGCTCGTCCGGGGCGGCCGCATCGACCACCTGCGCGTGCTGCCGATCGACACGGTGGACGACCTGGTCGGGGTGTTCCGCCAGGAGCTGCCGGCCGGATACGACGCGGTGGTGCACGCAATGGCCGTCCTCGACTTTCAGCCGGCCGAAACGCGCGAGGAGAAGGTCTCGAGCAGCCTGACCGAGTGGACCGTCCGCCTCGTCCCGACCCCGAAGGCCGCCGCGCTGGTGCGCGACCTCGCGCCGCAGACGTTCTTCATCGGCTTCAAGCTCGAAGTGGACAAATCGGCGGGCGACCTCGTGGGCATCGCGGCGGACTGGGCGCGCCGGACGCACGCCGATCTCGTGGTCGCAAACGACATGCGCGACATCGAGCACGGCACGCATACCGGCCACCTGGTGCGGCCGGACGGCACCGTGGAGCAGGTCGTGCAGGGCAAAGAGATGATCGCCCGCGCGCTCGTGGCGCTCCTCGACCGCCGCCTCGCGCAACGGCCGCACTCCACGGTCTGACCGCCCGGCCGGGCTCGGCCTACCGGTGCGCGCCGCCCGCGACCGGGGCGACGCGCGCTTCTTCCTCGAAACGCGTGAGCACGTACTTCAGGAAGCGCGCGAAGATCTCGTGGAATCCCGCTTCGATTTCCTCATCCGTGCCGTGCAGGATGAGGCGCACCAGTTCGCGGTGCTCCTCGACCTTCGCGTCAAACTGATAGACGCCGGCGCCGCGCGAGTCACGAATGAGTTCGTAGGCGAAGAACCGCGTCGAAATGTCGTTCAGGATTTCCGTGAGGTGGCGGTTGCCGGAGAGCTCCCAGATCGTCCGGTGAAACTCCATGTCGGCGTTGGTGCACCGGGCGACGTCACGGGCGCGGACCGCGTCTTCGAGCGCACTCAACGCGCCTTCCAAGCGCGTCGTCGCGTCGGGCGTGAGGGACGCCCGCACGCGTTTCGCGGCGTGCGTTTCGAGAAGCTCACGGACCTGCAAGATCTCCCGGATGTCCTGCGGGGAGAGCCGGGCGACAAACGCGCCTTGATGCGCTTTGAGCTGCACCAGGCCGATGTTGGCGAGCAGCCACAGGGCCTCGCGCAGGGGGGCCCGGCTGACTTGGAGCTGCTTTGCGATCGTTGACTCGACGATGCGCTCCCCCGGTGCGAGCGTCCCGTCCAGGATCCACGTCCGGAGAACCTCAAAAATCTTGTCGCGCAGAATTTCCCGTTGAATTGGAGTGTCCACCGCAGCCACCGTGTACTGGGACAGGGATTGAGCTTGACACTGACTATTGTCGACAATTATAATGCCGACACATTAAGTTGGCAAGTTAACCGGGCATTCTCTCGATTTTTCAGTCAAGTCGAGACACAAACCTGGGGAGGCGCGAAATGGCAGATCCGGTGGGCGCGTCGTCACAGAAGCGGTATAGTCGCAGAGGCTTGCTGACCACGGCCGCACGCGGGGCCGTCGCCGCGGGCGCCGTCGCCGCGTACGGCAGCCTCGTCCGCACCTCGGAGGCGGCGCCGGCGACCATCAATATCGGCGGTCTGTATCCCGTGACCGGTGGTCTCGCTCAGATCGGCCAGGGGATCGTGAACGCCGCCAACCTCGCGGTCCGGATGGTCAACGACGCCGGCGGGATCAAATCGCTCGGCGGCGCCAGGCTGAACCTCATTACCGCCGACATCCAGAGCGACCCCACCGTTACCCGTACGGAGACCGAGCGGCTGATCACCAGCAACCGGCTGTCCGCGATTCACGGCTGCTACGCCAGCGCGCTGACGCTCATCGCGAGCGAGGTGGCCGAGCGGCACCAGATGCCGCTGCTCACCGGCTCCAGCACGGACCAGCTCAATCAGGGCGGCCGCCGGTTCACCTTTACGCCCTTTGCGCGCGCCTCGCAGTTTGCGAAGTCGATCCTGCAGATGTCCAAGCTGATCAGCAGCAAGCCGAAGGTCGCGGTCGTGTTCGAGAACACCGCCTTCGGCACCGCGACGTCCAAGGGGCTCCAAGATCAAGCGGCCGGCGAGGGCGTGGAGATCGTGATGTACGAGCCGTACTCCGCCGGGTTCACCGACGCCAGCCCGCTGGTGAACAAGGTCAGGGCCTCCGGCGCCGGCATGCTCTTCGCGGTCTCGTACCTGAACGACCTGATCCTGATCGTGCGCACGATGAAGCAGATGGGCATCAACATTCCCATCAACGGTGGCTCCGGCGGGTTCGTCCAGCCCGAGTTCTACAAGGGCGTGGGGAAAGACGCCGAAGGCCTGCTCGGCGTGGCGCACTGGAATCACGACATCGACGCCAACGCGCGGCGGGTCAACGACGCGTATCAAAAGGCGTACGGCGAGTTCATCTTCGAGTACGCCGGCGGCCTCGTCGCGCAGACGTTCATGATCGCGAACGCGCTCGAGCGGGCCGGGTCGGCCGACCCGGTGAAGGTGCGCAACGCTCTGGCAGCGCTGGACGTCTCGAGCGGCTACGCCGCGATGTGCCCCGGCGGCAAGGTCAAGTTCGACCAGACCGGCAAGAACATCTACGCTCATCCCGTGGGGGTCCAGTGGCAGCACGGCGATCTCGTGGCCGTGTTCCCGAAGGCCGACGCGCGCGCGCCCCTGATGAAGTAGCCGCGACGACCCCGCCATGACGGCCGTCGTCGCCCAGGCTGTCGTCAACGGCCTGCTGATAGGCGGCATCTACGCGCTCGTCAGCATCGGCGTCACGCTGATCTTCGGCGTGGTCAAGATCGTCAATTTCGCCCAGGGCGAGTTCGTGATGATCGGCATGTATATCAGCTACTGGCTGGCGACACTCATCCGGCTGGATCCGGTGGTGTCGCTCGCCGTCTCGATGCCGGCGCTCTTCGTGTGCGGCGTGCTCTTGCAGAAATTCATGCTGCGGCGGGTGCTGGGCCTCGGCGACATGCCGCAGATCTTTCTGACCTTCGCGATCTCGCTGCTCCTCATGAACCTGGCGCTGCTTCTGTTTACCGCCAACTACCGGACCGTGCAGACGCCGTACACGTTTTCGGCCCTGCGCCTCGGACCGCTGTACCTCAGCGTCCCCCGCGTGATCGCGTTCGTGCTGGCGATGCTGCTGAGCGCCGCGCTCGAGCTCTTCCTCCGGACCACCGATCTCGGCAAAGCGATGCGGGCCGCGGCGCAGAACCGGGACGTGGCCATGCTGATGGGCGTCAACCCCGACCGCGTCTTCGCCGTGGCGGTGGGCCTGGCGCTCGCCCTGGCGGGCGCCGCCGGATCGCTCTTGATGCCGTTCTATCCCGCCTATCCCACCGCCGGTCAGCAATTTACGTTGTTCGCGTTCGTCGCCGTCGTGCTGGGCACGCTCGGCAACGTCCGCGGCGCCTTGATCGCCGGCCTCATGATGGGCATGGCCGAATCCCTCGGCGTGCAGTTCGTCGGCGCCGACTCCGGCCTGATCGTGGTCTTCGGCATGCTGCTCGTCACCCTGGCCGTCCGCCCGGGCGGCCTGTACGGCGGGCAGACGCTATAATCCGGCGGTGGCGTTCCTGGCACGGACTGGGCCTCGCGGCCGTCGCGCTGGCGCTCGTCGCGCTGCCCCGGATGGTGTCGAACGCCTTCGCGATCGACATCTTGATCCGGGTGTTCTTGTTCGCGTTTATCGGGGTCGCCTGGAACCTGCTGGGCGGCTACGCGCAGCAGCTCTCGCTCGGGCACGCCGCGTACTTCGGTCTCGGCGCCTACACGTCGACCCTCTTGTTGATTCGGGCCGGCGTCTCGCCCTGGATCGGGATGGCCGCAGGAGGCGTAGTCGCGGCGGCGGCGAGCCTGCCGATCGGCGCCCTGTGTTTCCGCCTGCGCGGTCCGTACTTCGCCATCGCCACGATCGGGACGGCCCAGACGCTGATGCTGCTGTTTCTGAAATTCCGGGACTTCGCCTGGGGCGCCGTCGGCACCACCATCCCCAATCTCGGCAACGCGCCCTTGATGATGCAGTTTACGGCCAAAGCGGCGTACTACTACGTCGCGCTGGCGCTCCTGGCGCTCGGCCTGGCGGTCACGTCTTGGGTCGAGCGGTCGTGGTTGGGCTACTACCTGGTGGCCGTCGGGGAAGACCAACACGCCGCCGAAGCGGTCGGCGTCAACGTCCCGCGCATCAAGCGGGACATCTACCTGATCAGCGCGTTTCTCACCGGCCTGGCCGGGACGTTCTACACGCAGTACATCTACTTTATCGACCCCAACACCGCGTTCAGCTTCAACATCTCCGTGGAGGCGGCGCTGGTCTCCATCGTGGGCGGGATCGGCACGCTGTGGGGTCCCGTCCTCGGGGCCGTGGTGCTTGAGCCGGCCTCCGCGCTCGCGCAGAGCTGGCTCGGCGGCGGCGCCCACGCCGGCGTCCAATTGGCGCTCTACGCGGTCATTCTCATCGCCGTCATCCTGTGGCGGCCGACCGGCCTCCTGGGGGCGCTCACGGCGGTGTACGCGCGGGTCGTCCGCGCGGCTCCCGCCGGCGTCCCGGGAACGGGACGGCCGGTCAGGAAGGGGCTTCCCCTCGATGGCTGAGGCGCTGGTGGTCCGCGGGCTCAGCAAGCGGTTCGGCGGCCTGCGCGCCGTCCACGATCTCTCCTTTTCCGTGCAGGAAGGACAGACGGTCGCCCTCATCGGGCCCAACGGCGCCGGGAAGACCACCAGCTTCAATCTCATTACCGGCTACTACCGGCCCGACGCGGGGTCCGCCCTGGCGTTCGGCCACGAGCTCGTCGGCCTCTATCCGTACGACGTCTGCGCCCGCGGCCTGGCCCGGACGTTTCAGGTCGCCCGTCCGTTCGGCCGGATGACGGTGCTCGCGAACGTGATGACCGGTGCCTTGCTGCGCGACAAGAGAGTAGCGGCCGCGCGCGAGCGCGCGCTCAAGGCGATCGACTTCGTCGGGCTGTCGGCCAAGGAGGCCAGTCCGGCGCGAGATCTGTCCACGATCGACCAGCGGCGTCTCGAGGTGGCCCGGGCGCTCGCCACGGAGCCCCGCCTCCTGCTGCTCGACGAGGCCATGGCCGGGCTGAACCACACCGAGATCGATCAGGCCGTCGGGTTGGTGAGGCAGCTCTCTCAGCGGGGACTGACGATCGTGATCGTCGAGCATGTCATGCGCGCGATCATGGCCGTGGCGCAGCACATCGTCGTGCTGGACCACGGGCAGAAGATCGCCGAAGGCAGTCCGAAGGAGATCGCCGCGAACCCGGAGGTGATCCGTGCCTACCTGGGAACCGGCGGCGGCCATTAGCCGGTGTTGACCCTTGCGGGCGTGACCGCCAGCTACGGAACGGTGAAGGCCCTCGACGGCGTCAGCATCGAGGTCGGCGAAGGCGAGGCCGTCGCGCTCCTGGGCGCCAACGGGGCCGGGAAGAGCACCACCCTGCGGGCGATTTCCGGCCTCATGCGGCTGGCAGCCGGCGCCATGGCCTTCGGGGGCGTCAACATCGGCGCGCTGCCGCCCTACAAGGTCGCCGAACTCGGCATCGCCCACGTCCCCGAAGGCCGCCAAGTGTTTCCTGAGATGACCGTGAAAGAAAATCTGGAAATGGGCGCCTACCTCCGGCGGGCCAAGGCGGACCGCGGCCGCACGCTGGACACCGTCTTCGGCATCTTCCCGGTGCTGGCCGAGCGCCGGGGACAGCTCGCCGGCACGCTGAGCGGAGGGGAGCAGCAGATGCTCGCCGTGGGCCGAGGGCTGATGCTGAAGCCCCGCCTCTTGATGCTCGACGAGCCGTCGCTGGGGCTCGCGCCGGTCGTCGCGGACGCGATGTTCGGCAAGATCGAAGAGATCCACGCGATGGGCATGGCGATTCTGCTGGTCGAGCAGAACGTGAGCCGCGCCCTGACGCTTGTGCGCCGCGCCTACGTGCTGGAGAGCGGCCGGATCGTGATGCACGGGACCAGCGCCGAATTGACCAACAACAAACAGGTGCAGGCCGCGTATCTCGGCATCGACGTGCCGGCCGGTTAAGAGCGCGGCTCTTAACGATTGGTCCGAAGAGTATGGCCCCCGGTCCCGCTCAGGCCCGGGAGCCTTTGTTCGTTCAGACCGAAACGTTGAGATTATACCCCTGGAGTGGCATGGCGCTCAGGCAGGGACTATAATAGAGGACGCCGTATCCCGGCACCGCAAGGCGAGCGGGAATAGCTCAGTGGTAGAGCATCTGCTTCCCAAGCAGAGGGTCGTGGGTTCGAATCCCATTTCCCGCTCCATCGCCAAGCCTTAGTCTTTCAACGCGGCCAGAGTCTCACTGCCCTGGTTGCCCACATATTGCCCACATAAATGTCAGCGGGATGGGAAGCTCGCGTCAGGAAGGATCCTCCTAGCCCCGACCAGGGGCTTAGGAGTCCGCGGGCGATCGCCCGACCGCCGAGGGCGGTTTTGTATGGCGTTCCGCCCGACACCGGGGCCATCGGGCAGGGACAATCCTTTGGTCTCCACCGCCGCCGCGCGCCCAGCTCCGCGGCCCCGGCGTCCGCAGCATCAGTACAATACCAACCCCGGAATGTCGGCGTAGTCGTCGCGATTCCGCGTCACGAGCATGAGGGTGTGCTCGAGGGCTGTCGCCGCGATCAGGAGGTCGAGGGCCCGTTGATTGACCCGCCGTCCTTGGACGCGCAGGGCTTCTCTGAGCTCGGCGCAACGCCGTGCCACAGGTCGCGAGACCGGCAGCACCGGAACCATCCCGAGCAGTCGATCCAGGGCGCTCCTCGCCACCGTGGAGGTGGGACTGCGCAGAATCCCCTGATAGGCCTCCATGTAGGTGATGATGCTGATCGCAATGCCGTCTCGGGCGAGGCGGCTCAGCAGCTCCACGGCCGCCGGGACATTGGCCAGATGGTCGATCACCCAATCGCTGTCGACGAGATACGGCATCGTCTACGACCGGCCGCGACTCCCCTGCTCGCGCGCCGCGTGAAGATCAGCCAGGAGTTGCTCCCGGTCCACGCCCGCTAACGCGCCGGCGCTCTCCCGTAGCGCCGCGATGACGTGATCCGGATTGTACCCGGCCCAGATGTTCGGGCGCTGCTCAGGACCGGCTTCACTCTCCCCGGCCTCTTCGACGGTGACGAGGAGCTCCGCGCCTTCGCTGAATTCCACTGGCTCGCGAGGCTCGATCCGTCCTTTGCGAAAACTGGCCCGAAACGTTCGCCCGACCATGTTCTGCCTCCCTTTGCACCACACACATGATACAGACTTTCCGTTCGTGCCGCCAGCATCGCGCAACGGGGTGGCGCTCGGCTTCCGCGAGGACGGACAAACCGGACGGCGTGTTTTCGCCCGCATCCGTGGGTTCGAATTCGAACCCCTCCGCCAGTCTATTTGTTGATTTTCCAGGCATGTCTGCGGGATGATCTCGGGTTTTGTGCCCAAATTGTGCCCAGTGGAATCGGGGACCCGGCATGGCCCTCGTAGCAGTGTGACCCTCGAGCCGGGGGACCGGGACGCCCGCCTGAGGATGCCTCGATGGCGCGGTCTCGGCCCTGATCATCGCCCGCAGCGAGGACAGTGATGAGGGACGATCCGCTTCTGCGTGGGTTTGTCGTACTGCACGACGCCGCCGCAGTACGGGCACCGTGGATCCTTGGCGTACGGAATGTTGCGCGTCCAGTACGGATGAAGGTGGGCTGTGATGGCGGCTTCGGCCGCACGAATCTCGTCCCGGGTCCAGTCCTCGGGGCAACGCCACACGGTCACCGATAGCGCCCGCCGGCACCACGTTTCAGCGGCCACCAGCGTCGGGAAGATGCCGAACCACCGGCTGCCGGCAGAAGCGCAGGCCAAGTGCGCCGGGAGCATCGTGAGATTCCGGCGGAGACGCGCCGCGTTTGGCGTTCCCTCGTCGCGCACGCCGCTTGCCCCTACGCGGACACACTCGCCCGCTCGGATGGCGGTAATCGTAGGGTTGATCGGGCGCGGGGACGCCTCCGTAGTCCACCATGCATAGACGCCGCGAAACGCCGGCATGTTGCCCGCAGCATCGAACGAAAGCCGAGCACCGGACGTCAGCGCCTTGATCGCCTCGTCATATGCCATCACACTCACCCCCCGCATGACTACCGTCGGGTGGCCAGTTCTCCGCAACGCGCCGCCGCACTCTTTCTAGCGCAAGGTTTCTTTGCAGCAGGTTTCGGCTGCTCTTCTCCCAGCCCAACTGATTCAATACTTCCAGGCTCGCCATGAGCCTCACCGTGGAGGCCGATGCCTTGAGCGCACACCGCGACCCCGATACAGTCATCGGTGGAGGTGGTGACCTATGTCCCAGATCGGCCTGCGCCGCCGGGCGCGAAGCCCGGAGCTCGCTGAAGCCCTGGTCGCGCGCATGCTGGAGGCGCACGACTACCGCGTGGTCCCGCTCGGCCTCTCCGGCTACCTCATCCCTGCCGCGGCCCTGCCCGACCTCCTGCGGTTCACACCGGACCATCTCGTCTGGCGGCCCGATCGCCCCGCCCGGCTCGTCGATGTCAAGAGCGCCATGGACGGAGCCGCCAAAGTCAAGCTCCGCGCCCTCGACACCTACCACGAGTGGCAGCGCCTGACGGGGCTGGACGTCTCGGTCTTCCTCTGGTCCTACGCGACGGGCCGCCTGTACGCGTGCCGCGTGGACGACCTCCGCGCGAACCTCGCCACCTATCCGGTCGGTCAGTTCCACGATTCCGGCGATGAGTTCGCCCTCGTCCCGCTCCCCAGCGAGGCGGTCGACCTGACCGCGTGGTGAGGGAGGCCTCCCCATGCCGCACCCGCGGGCATCCCAACTCAGGCAGGCCCGGAGGCGTCTTCGGCTGGCCCGGTTTCTCACGACGGTCGCCTACGCCGCGTTCGCCGTCGTCGTGGCATGGTGGCTGCTCAAGCCACCGCTCGGGATTAGCCGGCCTTTGGGTATGGCGGCCGTCCTGGTCTGGCTCGTCGCGCTCGTCACGGCGTTTCTTCTCCTCGGCTCGGAACCGCCTAACACACGAGGAGGACAGCGATGAAACTCTGGTACGGAATCGCCATGATCATCATGGCCGGAATGCTCGCGGTGACGGCGTGGATCCTCTACTGGCACCCTGCGCACCCGGCGGCCCGGGGGCCGGCGGGTGCCCCGCTCGGTGCCCCGGTTCAAGTCGCCCAGGTGGGTGAGTACGAACAGGAAGATTTTGACCTCTGGGCACTCTGCGTCAATCCGCGCCATGACTTGGTATACCTCGCCGAAGGGCGAGGCGGGCTCAGTGCCGCGCCCAGTATCGCCGTGATCCCCGCCGGCTGCGCGCGGTCCGGGGGCAGCCCGGCACCCACACCCAGAAAATGAGTCGCCGCCGAGAGTTTCATCATCTCAAGACTGACCATAACGGAGGCGCGAACATGAAGGTTGTCTATGCTCATGGCGTGCTGGAACCGCTCGATCGGTGCGAGCTGGCTGGTGTCGTGGACGGAGAAGTGTTGGAGCTCGCCGTGATCAGTCGAACGCTCCCCGACATCCGGCCACCGTCGGCGGCGCGCATTATGCTCCGGACCCTTGGCGGTGCCGCGGCGTTCGTGGCGATCGCAGGCACCATCGAGGCGACCCTGAACTGGGGCGTCAGTCAGGTCACCCCAGTGGGCGCTCAGGGATGGACGCTCATGCTCGCCAATCTCGGCCTGGTTACGCTCATACTCGTCCTCGTGATCAGTTACCAGGAAGCGTGGGACCGGTACAAAAAGGCGCTGCGCGCCGCCGGACACGGGGAGCAGAAAAGGGGCAGCGCGGAGCGCGAGCCGTGAAGGCCGTCTACCGACATGGCGTGCTGCATCCCGAAGAGCCGCTCGCGCTCAAGGACGGCGAGGCCGTGGAAGTCACCGTCACGCCGATACGGCCGGGTCCCAGGGAAGCGCCGCCGTCGTTCCTGCGCTTCCTCGCCGGATTCCTCGCAATCGCCGGGGTCGGTGTTGCGGCAATGGTTGGCGTCTTCATCGCGATTTTCTTTGCGCTCAAGGCACTGACCGGGGTGGCGGGCGCGTTCCTCACCATAGAAGTCCTGTTCGGGCTGGGGTTCTTGGCGGGGATCGCGGCCCTGCTGTGGCAGGACGTACTTAACGCCTATCGCAAGCGAGTGCAGGAAGCGGCGCAAAAGGAGCGCCGCGAATAGAGCATCTCACGCGGGGGACACCTTCTCGGAGCATAGCGTCTCTCACGCGAGGGCACAGTCCCCGTTCAGTGACGACATCAACGCGCGGCAGCGCCGATATTACTGTGGCGGGCGCTGGTGGGCATTCTTCCGGGAGCGCGCTTCGCGGGCCGCCGGCAACGTGAGCAAGACAACGAGCACGGTGACGGCCATGGCCACCCAAATCATGATCGAGGGTCCGCTCATCACTCTCACCTCCTCCGCGACACCGTCCACCCACAGCGCTGCGAATGAATAACCTCGCCCGAGGCTTTTCAGCATGTCGAGCGGGGGGCAAGTCCACTACCTATGATTATCCGTGGCGTGCGGGGCTCGCCCTAACCAGGACGAGGCGCCGATCGCCCATAGTGCGACCGCGAGGGTGAACGACGACACCACGGGCAGCGGATCAAGCTGCGGGTGTGGCGTCGCTATTTTCTTCCTCCACCGCCGGGTTGACTGCCACCTTCCCCCACGATGGTAGTCCGACTCATCAGTGACTATCGACGTGGCTGGTGAGCTGGCGAACAAGATCTCCATATCCCGCATCTACGGTGTTGCCGGGGATCTAGCCGTGGACGACCCCGAGATCGGGGTTTCTCTGCAAGCTACCCGGTCGATAACTTCCAGGGTCAGGAAGCGGCCGTCGTGTTCTTCTCGATGACGACGTCGAGTGGCGAGAACATTCCCCGTAACTTTGCATTTCTCTTCTCGCGCAACCGCCTCAACGTCGCCATCTCGCGCGCGCAGTGCCTCGCCTATCTAGTCTGCTCGCCACGCCTACTAGTCTAGAAGGCGCGATGCCAAACGATTGAAGATATGGAGCTGGTCAACTCGCTATGCCGGCTTGTGGGCACGCAGAGGGAATCCCAAGTAAACAGGTACAATCAAACCCCCATGAATGAAACATGGGAGGATGCAGAACGCAACGTTCTCAGAGAGAATACCGCGCAGGCTATTCACCAACCCTACATTCCGCACTTCCGTTCGATGATTTCGTGCGAATAATCGGAGTCGCTCAGGACTGCGTGTAGCTTTCGGCAAGGATCGCCCGCACCGATTCTCGCATCCACCTCGCCAGCAGACGTTGAAGCGTACGGTAGTTGTGGATCGCGCGCGCGAGACGCTCCCCTTCATGGGGCGTGAGCTGCGTGTGGACCAGTCGCCCGTGCTCGAGTCGTCCCCACTCATAGTAGGGCCCGTGGCGCGCGGCCGGGTCCACCGCGCAGCGGCACCCCGGCTTCCCGCAGACCTTCGTCCGGCGTAAGAGCGTGCCGGCGGAAATATAGTCCAAGCGCGTGAGCGCCTTTCGGAGCTGGGCGATGCGCGCCTGCGCTCGGGCCCGGTGGCGCATGGCCTGCGCCGAAGAGATGGGTCTTGACATGGTCGGGCATTCTGTCGTTATTAGCATCCGCGGCGGCGGGATGGCCCCCGGGACATCTGGCGCGTGTGCCGGGATCCGGTCCCCAGCGTCGAGGGCTGGCCGATCGTCTGGGTGTGGAGTACCCTGGGCGCGTTGCACCACGAGCAGGCGCGGCGGGAGCGGATCACGCGGGCGCTCCAGGAGCTCGAGGCGCTGCAGCGGAAGCTCGGGGGCGCCAAGCCGCGGTGGCGCACGCCGGCGCAGCTCAACACCCAGGCGCAGGCGATCCTCCGCCACGTCGACGTCGAGCGCTACGTGCAGGTCCGCGTCGAGGTCGAGCCGGAGCACCGGTATCGACAAGAGCAGCGCGGCCGGCCGGGACCGGAGACGCGATATCGCCGGCTCACCCGGGTGCGCCTCCGGTTGGCGTGGAGCCTGAATGACGAGGCCATCGCCTACGATCAGAAAAGCGATGGCATGTACCCCTTGCTGACCAATGCCCGGCCGCTCACCCCGCGGGACGTCCTCGAAGCGCACAAACGGCAGCCAACCCTTGAGCGGCGCTTCGAGCAGCTCAAGACGGAGCACGAGATCACGCCCGTCCTGTTGAAGAACGAGGCACGGATCGAAGCGCTGTTTTGCCTCTACTTTCTGGCGCTGCTGGTCCAGGCCCTGATCGAGCGGGAGGTCCGACGGGCGATGCACCGCGAGGGGATTCGCGAGTTGCCCCTCTACCCGGAAGAACGGTGCAGCCGTCGCCCGACCGCCACGCAAATCTTCCGGCTCTTCAGCGCAGTCGAGCGGCACGTCCTGGTGTCGGGTGAGACTGTCATCCGGATCTTTGAGCCGGAACTCACCGACCTGCGGAAGCAGATCCTCCGCCTGCTGGACATGTCAGAGCGGGCGTATCGAAGTTGAACGGGGCTCAGCGAAACCGCACGAAATCATCGAACGGAAGTGCGGAATGTAGGTTCTGAGATTAGTGCTTCGACCTTAATTTGGCCTGAAGCGATTAAGCGTATCGCAGTCTCCCAAGCGTCCGGCACTTGAGCGAACGTGCCTTTCACCGTCAGTTCCTTCAAGCATATCGCGTCGAAGTCCACCGACACGGGTCTCCCAAAGAGCCCGACCTGGACGTAGCGGCCACCTTTGCGCAGCGCTGAGAGGCAGTTGGCTACGGAGCCAGACGCACCTGCGCATTCGAACGCCTCATCGAAACCTACGCCGTCTGTAAACTGGCCTACGACTTCGCGCAACGCCTCAGGATGCGCTTGGACGTTCACGGCGGCGTCGGCACCCAACTCGGTCGCCGCCTTCAGCCTCAGCCGGTCTGCGTCCGTCCCGGCAACGACAACAAACGCACCGGCCGCGCTAACCAGTTGTGCACAGAGAAGGCCGATGGGTCCTGGACCAGATACCAAGACGCGATCGCCGAGCCCAATCGTTGTCTGAGGTTGCCCCGCTTTGGTGGAGGGTGAATCCCTGGAATCTCTACCTCCTCTCGCCACCTTCCATATAGTTCTTGTTCTTCTCTTCCCCGGCCGCGCCCGCCGGCGCCGTCGGCTCGCCGGGGTATCGGGATGCCTCCGCGCCCTCGAGAAATCGATCCTGAGCGATCCTAGCCCCCTGTTGCGCTGACCATCTCCATCGAAACGGCTCCTTGGACGGGTTCGTGCCGCTGCCACCACCGCCGCTCGAACTCCGCGGGGGAGAGATAGCCGAGCGCCGAGTGCCGTCGATGCGAGTTATAAAACCCTTCGATAAAATCAAACAGCGCCAGCTGCGCCGCCCTCCGCGTCGTGAACGTATGCCGCATCAGCAGCTCCGTCTCGAGCGTCGCGAAGAACGCTTCGGCGAGCGCGTTGTCGTAGGCGTCCCCGACAGAACCCATCGAGGGCACGACGCCCGCCTCCCGGCACCGCCGGCTGAACGCCAGGCTCGTGTACTGGGCGCCACGATCGGAATGATGGACAACTTCGGCCACCGGACGTCGATTCCACACCGCCATGTTGAAGGCTTCCACGACGAGTGCGGTCCGGAGCGTGTCTCCCATCGCCCAGCCCACGACTCGACGGCTCCAGG
>Ga0207416_1002541_pt1 | contig 19569 bp, 18 predicted proteins | sample PaiPotPPM11metaG_FD_184107 | JGI IMG/M metagenome (GOLD analysis project Ga0207416, IMG submission 184107) | Iron sulfur acid spring bacterial and archeal communities from Banff, Canada, to study Microbial Dark Matter (Phase II) - Paint Pots PPM... ...
GTGAACGCTGCCGCCCGACACGGGATTGGTCCAGGTCTTGACCAGCAACACCCTGCGTGTGGCGTTGGACGCCAGTTATCCGCCTTTTGAGGTGGCGGCTGCCGGCGGCAGCGTTCACGGGTTTGACGTCGACCTGGCTCGCGCCATCGCTGATTCGCTCGGCGTGCGAGTCCAGTTCCTGAACGTGGGCTCGGACGGTCTTCCCGACGCCCTGGTGGCCGGAAAGGCGGACGTGGTCATTTCCAGCCTTCACCCGGACCCCAGAGTGCGCCTGGCCTACAGCCATTCCTATTACAACGCCGGCCAGGTACTGGTCATCCCGGACCGAGATCGGGTGACGACTGCAGTTTCCCAACTGGGCAGTCGTCCCGTCGGTGTCGAGCTAGGCAGCGACGCGGACGAATGGCTGAAGCGGCAGCAGCACTCCCAGCTCGTCGTCCGCCGCTACGATACGCTGGACGCCGCCATCTCCGACCTGGAGAGCGGTGTCACGGCCGGGGTGATTACCGACGCCCCAACTGCGGCCGATCTCATCCGCAAAGGGGCGAAGGTACGAGCAGCCGGCCAGCCGTTGACAAGCGAACCGTACGTCGTCGCCGCGGCGGCGCAGAATCTGTCACTGATCATCGCGGTCAATCACGCGCTATCTGAGCTGCAGGCCTCGGGGAAAATACAGGCGCTCGAGCGTCAGGACCTGTGACCGCCTCCACCCGATGTCCCATCTTCCAAGCCATATTGTGCCTACACTTTATCGACGATCACGACGATAAGATCGTTGACGTTGGTGCCGGTCGGTCCGGTTCGCACCAGCGCTCCGGCGGCGTCGAGCACGGAATAGGCGTCGTTGCGCTGAAGCCCGGCCTCCGCGCTGCGACCAGTCCGTGCGATAGCCTCCGGGGTGGTGAAGTCCACGATGGCGCCGGCCGCGTCGGTCGGGCCGTCACCACCGTCAGTGGCCAGGGCGCCGACGGTGAGCTGCTCCAGTCCGTCCAAGGCCAGCGCCGCGGCGAGCGCCAGCTCCTGGTCGCGGCCTCCCTTGCCGTCGCCGCGCACCGTGACCGTCGTCTCGCCGCCGGCAATCAGACAGGCGGGAGGGGAGATGGGTTGGCCGTCGGCCAGGACGGAGCGGCCAACGGCGACGAGCACGCGGGCGACCTCACGCGCCTCCCCTTGAAGGTAGCTGGTGAGCACTTGTGGCAGATAGCCTCGCTGCCGCGCCTCAACCGCCGCCGCCGTGCAGCTCTGCCCGATGCCGGCAACGACGATGGCCTGGCTGTGGGCAAAACAACTATCGCCCGGCTTTGGCGTCTCGGGCAGCTCGCTGCGGACTCCCGCCTCCAGCCGGCTGATAACTCGCCGCGGAGCCTGCTGCCGCAGCCGGTAGCGATCGAGCACCGCCAGCGCATCGGCGTACGTCGTCGGGTCTGGGACTGTCGGACCTGAAGCGATGACGTCAAGGGGATTGCCGACAACGTCGGAAAGGAGGAGCGTCAGGATCGTCGCACCGTTGGCAGCCCGCGCCAGTTGACCGCCCTTGACCGCGGAGCAGTGCTTGCGAACGGCATTGATCTCATTGATCGTGCAGCCGGCGCGTAGCAAGAGATCCGTCAGCGCCTGCTTCTCCTCCAACGTGAGCGGCGGGGCAGGCGCGACGAGGAGGGCGGACCCGCCGCCGGAGATCGGGCAGAGGATGAGATCGTCAGGTCCAGCCGTGCTGACAAGGTCGAGCAGCGAGCTGGTAGCGGTGACACCGGCTTGACTGGGAACCGGATGTGACGCCTCGACAATCTTCACGCGCCGGGTTGGCGCGATATAGCCTTCCTTGACAATGACCACACCTGCCGTGAGGCGATCGCCGACGATATCCTCGAGCTCCTGAGCCATGGCCGCCCCCGCCTTGCCGGCGCCGGCGATGAGGACGCGGTTGAAGGAGGCAAGGTCGTACTCGCGTCCATCAGCGGTGAGGCGCTGACCGTCGCGCCGCAAGTGGCGACGGATGGCCGCCCGCGGCTCCGCCGCGCGTAGCGCGGCCCGGAACAGCTCCAGCACGACGGCGCGCCGCTGCGCGGCCCGATCGAGCGCTGCCATACGTTTCATCTCCAGCCAACACGCACGCCAACGTCGAATGGTATCGTACGCTACTTGCCGACGGCGATGGGGAGGCAACAGGTGGCGCTGCTGCCCTGGGTGGAGCGAGACGTTTCGCTTCCGAGACTCACGTTGCATCTGCGCGAGCTCGCCAGTGATGGCCCCCCGCTGCTGCTGCTGCACGGACTGAGCGTCGACGGCAGCGTCTGGCAGGCAGTAAGCCGGCGGCTGTACCCGGCCCATAGCATCATCGCCGCCGACCTGCGCGGGCATGGCTACAGCGACCATCCGCATCACGGCTATGACGCGGTCGACTACGCCGCCGACGTTGCGGAGCTGCTGGATGAGATCGCCGCGGCGACCGGGCCGATCGACGTGCTCGGACATTCGCTCGGCGCTCTGGCGGCCTTGGGGGCGGCCGCCCTGCGAAGCGAGCAGGTCCGACGACTGGTGCTGGAAGAACCCCCACTTGGCGGTCCAGGTCCAACCTTGCCCTATTTGCGAGCGGTCTCGGAAGCGAAGCAGGAGGGGCACGTGGCAATCACCGCTGTGGTGCGCCGGTATCAGCCGGGGCTAGGCGACCTGATTGGCAAGGTGCAGACGGGCATGTGGGAGCGAGTCGCGCCCCAGGCCATCGGCGCGGTACTCGACCACCCGGACTCGGTGTTCACGGTGGGAGACTGGCTTGATAGGGTCACGGCGGCAACGCTGCTCATGCAGGCGGACCCGGCTGTTGATGCGCGCCTGACTACGGTTGACGCCGAACACGCGATTGGCCGCCTTCGGCAGGGACGCCTGATTCAGGTCCAAGGAGCCGGCCACGTGATTCACGCCGACCGCCTCACGGAGTTCTGTCAGGTGGTGACTGAGTTCCTCAGGGCGTGACGCCAGCATCGGCCGGTTGAGCGTCCCGCGACTCGATCTGAAACCGGTACCCGATATCCCGTTCGGTGATGATGTAGTGTGGGTGCGCCGGGTCGTCGCCGAGCTTCTCGCGAAGCCGGCGTATGTACTCCCACAAGCTCGACAAGGACCCTTCCCCGGCGGGCCAGACGCGGTCCAGGAGCGTTTGCGTAGTGAGCACATGCCCGGCATTGCCGGCAAGGAGCCAGAGTAACCGGCTTTCCGTCGGCGTCAGATGATGGCTCACATGTTCTGACTGGACCCGCCGCCGGACGAAATCCACGATCAGACCATTTCCGAGACGCAGCGTCGAGGCCATGGGATGCCCGGAGGGCCAGGCGCGCCGCATCACGCTGGCGATTCGCGCCGAAAGCTCACGCGCGCTGAACGGCTTCGTGACGTAGTCGTCGGCGATCTCGCGAAGTCCCATAACCATGACGTCCTCGTTGTCAACAGCGGTGAGCACAATCACCGGCACGTCGGCAACCTGGCGCAGCTCGCGTGCGAGGTCAAGTCCGCAACCATCAGGAAGGCGCAGGTCGACGACCATCACGTGCGGCAAGTGCTCTCGCAGGAGGCGCTGGCCGTCCAGGATGGTGGCGGCTGTCAACACATCCCAGCCCTGCGCTCGGAGGTGCATGCGAAGGGCGGTCAGCAGATCCTGGTCGTCGTCGACCAGCAGCACCAGTGGCTTGACTCGCCAGTCACCTGGCAGGATCACGTTCGATCCCGCTTGTCGCCGCGGCCGGCAACTCCACCGTGAATGTTGCGCCCTGGCCGATCGCGCTGGTCACCCACATGCGGCCGCCCATGCCGGTGGCATAGGCGTGACAGATGTACAGCCCCAGTCCTAAACCCGACGCAGACGGACGCGGATCGACCCTCCCGAAGCGCTGAAATAGCCGGCTCTGTTGCTCGGCGCTCAAGCCCGGCCCCTGGTCATTGACGTGAATGCGCACGCGTTGTTCGCCACAAACGGATACTACCTCCGCAGCTATCCGTACGGGGCTACTCCTCGGGGCGTAGCGGACGGCGTTATTGATAAGGTTCACCAGTATCTCTTCTAAGCATACCCCGTCGGCGAGGACGGGCGGCAACGATTGTGGAAGCTCGATGGCAAAGCAGGCCAGCGACTCCTGACGAAGGGCATCGTCGACGCACCCGCGGACCACCGATCCGAGGGCAACCGGCTCACATTCCACCTGCAGTTGCCCGGCACGGATGCGCGATGCGCTCAACAGATTCCGCACGATTGCGCCCAGACGAATACTGAGATGCTCGATACGCTGCAGGCTGTACTGTCGTTCCGACTCGTCCTGAACGATGTCCGGAGACAGCAATGCCTCGGCGTAGGTCCGCAAGGAGCTGACCGGGGCGCACAGCTCATGCGAGGCGAGGGCGATAAACTCTCGCTGCGTCTGGCTCGTTTGCGCGAGCTGATCCCGCGCTTGGAGCAACTCGCCGGTGAGGCGTTCAACATCGGCGGCCATGGCGTTCATCGCATCGCCAAGCTGACCCAGCTCGTCCAACCGACGAACGGGGACGCGTACGGTGAAATCGCCTTGTCCAATACGTTGCGCCGTAGCGGAGAGCTGCACGATCGGCACGCTCAAGCGACGATGGGACAACAGACCCAGGCCAACCGCCGCCAGAGTCGCCCAGGACAATCCCAGTATCGTTCTCGCGGCTCCGCTCGACTCCTGAATCGACCAGGCAACAATAAGCGTGAGGAAGGGGACGGTCGTGACCAGACTCAAGAGCACCAACTGCGTGCCAATGTTGGCGTGGAATAGGCCTCTGGGTCGAACCGACCAAAGCATAGTCACGATGGCGACCAGGCGACGCCCGATCGTCCCCACGCGCCAGAAGCGCCGACGCTGCGTCTCCCGGTCGAAACTATCGTAAACCTCGCCGATCACGCGGCAGCCTCCTCAAGTAGCCACCGTGCCCTCCGGCCACGTAGCAAGTCTGCTGCCCTGCCTGAGTTCCCGCCGCGACGGGTCTCGTGTTACGCTCTCGCTGCCCCTTCATGGCGCTGTCGGTCCAAACCCGGCCGAAACTGAGCGTTCGCCGTGCCGTGGCGCCCGGCCACTCATTGTACGGTCCGAGACGTTTTGTGTCACTTGTTGAGGTAGAGGATGTAGCCTACGGATGCCATCCGATGTCGCGAGCCGGCTCGAGGGGAGAGAGAAGGAGTTCGATGGTGGTTGTCGCGGAGAACATACCCCTGACCACGGGATTCAACGATCAGTCGACGCTGAGCCGGGTACACGCCTACCTCATTGGCGCCCTGCAACACGACGTTCAATCGCCCGGCAAGATGTTACTGGACGCCTGTCTCTATGCCGTCGGACCGCAAGGTAAGATGGTCCGTCCGGCCCTCATGCTCGAGGCCTGTCGCGCCGTCGGCGGAAATCCTGATCAGATCCTGCCGGCCATTGCGGGAACAGAGTACGGTCACACCGCCAGTTTGATTCACGATGACCTCATCGATGGTGATGCGATCCGCCGCGGCCAGGAGTCAGTCCACCGCCGCTTCGGTCCCGACTACGCCATACTCGGAGGCGACTATCTGATCTTTCAGACCTACCATTGCTTTACGCGCTGTGCAGCGCTCGGCGTCCCAGCCGATCGAGTGGTACGGGCCATCGCCCTGCTCTCGGAAACGTGCATGCACATGTGCGAGGGGCAGGCGGTCGAAACCGAACTGGTGGGAAACTGTGACGCCACGCCCGAGCTATATCTAACGGTCATCCGTCTCAAGACGGCATCGTTCCTTGCCAGTTCGGCGCAGATCGGCGCGGTCCTGGGAGGCGGCGACGAGCCAGTTGTCGAGGCGCTGGGAAGGTATGGAGAGAATCTCGGCATGGCGTTCCAGGTGATCGACGACCTCTTGTGTTACACCGAAAGCACGGAGATCATACGGAAGTCAACCAGCAGCGACCTCGGCAATCGCCGCGTTACCTTACCCATCATCTACGGCTTGGAGGGAATGACGTCGCCACAGCGCGAGTGGGTGCGTGGGCTGTTCGCGCAGCCGCGACCCGACCTGACCCTGCAGCCGCGCCTGACCGCGCTGCTAGCGACCACGGGCGCCTTGGATCGCGCGCGCCAGGTTGCGCTCAACTTTGCGCGGACTGCTCGGCTACACCTGGAGTCCTTGCCGCCCTCCGCGAGCCGACAGCAGCTCTCGGCCCTGGTCGACTTGGCCGTCCATCGTCATTCCTAATGGACGCTATGGACGCTCGGCACGCCACTGCTCGACTTACCGGCAAGCTCGTCCTGCCGCTCGGAGCGGCTATGGCCACATTGCCATCGGCTCAGACGTATGCGGTGGCCGAGGCGCTTGGCCTATTTGCTTGCGCGCTGGCTTCCGGGCGCAGGAGCGCCGCCTCGCGGAATTTTGCCTGTCTGCTGGGAGTGCCACTGTCGGCGCCGCGAGTACATCGCCTCGTGCGACTCGCCTTCCGGCACTATGGCCGGATGTCATTGGACTTCTTCTTGCTTAGCGCTCTCTCGGACGAGCTGCTCCTTTCCCGCGCCATCATCACGGGCCGGCAGCATCTCGACGAGGCCCTCACCCGGGGACATGGCGCTGTCCTGGCGCTACCGCACCTGGGCAACTGGGACCTGGCCGCCCGGATCTGTGTTGGATTGGGCTATCCGCTGACCGCGGTCGCCGAAAGCGATTGGAGCGCTGTGTTTGCGGAGCAGGCGCGCTCCGGCGCCGGTGTGCGCGTGGTGGCACGCGAGCGATCGCTCCGTCCGCTGCTGCGAGCCTTGGCCCGCAACGAGCCGGTTGCATTGGTCGCCGATGTCGTCCCGCCGGGAGGACGGGGCGTGGATGTGTCCTTCGCCGGCCAGCGAGCGACGCTGCCGGCCGGTCCTGCCCGCCTGGCAATCCACGGCGGCGCCCCCATCATTCCCTGCGCCGCGGTGGCGCTCCGCGGCGGCCGGATCGAGCTGGAAGCGACGGGCGCGATCTATAGTCCGGAGCCAGCCCGATCCGGCGCCGCGGTCGAGGTGCTGACCCAGATGATGGCGGCAGAGTTCGAGCGGCTCATTCTCCGCCGTCCGGAGCAGTGGTACGCCTTCCGTCCGCTGAGGATTGACGACCATGTTGCCTGAACTGCACCTTCGGCCGGCCGGGGCGTCGCGGGGCGCCGTTGAGGAAGCCATTCGTCGGAGTGTCCGGTTTCTCGACGCGCACCGGAAGCCCGAGGGCAGCTGGGTCGGCGAGTTGTCCAGCTCGGCGCTGGCCACCTCGATGTCGTGGGTCGCGCTGAAGCAGCACGCGGGACATCGACTTGAGGGTCGTCTCCTACAGGCAACCGAATGGCTGGCCGACACGCAGCACGGTGACGGCGGATGGGGCGACGGGATAACCGACGCCAGCACGATCAACTCGACCGCGCTGGCGACGGCCGTGCTGCACATGGCCGACGCGCGGCGCTTCCGCGATCGCCTGGCCCGAGCAATGCACTGCCTGGACAGCATGGGCGGCGTCGCCGCCATCAACGATCCTGCCAGGGCCACCCTGAGCGGCCCTTGCCGGACGGTGTGGGCGATCGCCGGTCTGGTACCTTGGCCGGAGATCCGGTCGCTCCCCGTCGAGATCTCACTGCTGCCGAAGCCGGTCCGTCGCACTGTCTCGACGACCTTTCCCGCCTTTCTGAGTCTGGCCATGCTGCACGACCGGTTTCGACCGGTTTCGCCGATCCGGCGACCGCTGCGGCGACTGTGCGCACAGCGTGGCTGCGCGTGGCTGCGACGGGCACAATGTAGCAACGGCGGGTTCGAGGAGTCGGCGTTCTTGACCTCCATCGTGGCGTTGTGCCTGCAAGCGACAGCGGCGGACGACGTGGCCAGCCGCGCCGCGGCCTATGTGGAGCAGCAACAGCGAGCGGACGGAAGCTGGCCGATCGACCGTGACCTGGAAACGTTCGACAGCGCCTTGAGCGTGATGGCCTTATCCGGTCTTGGGCGCCGGTTCGACGAGCCCTCCGATCGCGCGCTTCGCGATTGGTTCCTCGCCGCCCAATTCCGTGAGGTCTGTTTCCCTACCGGCGCGCCGCCCGGCGGCTGGGCCTGGGCCCAGCCGGGGGGCTGGCCCGACCTGGACGATACGCCAGCGGCGATACGCGCGCTGCTGCGGCTGGGCATACCGGCTACGGACCGGCGTATCCTGGATGGTATCGGCTTCCTGCGCGAGATGCAAAACCGCGACGGATCCTGGTCTACCTTTGTCAAGAACTCACCCATGCCATTCGATCGATCCTGCCCCTACATCACCGGCCACGTGCTGTCCGCCTTCGCCGAGATCGGCGGCACGGTTGGCGATCGCACCGTGGGACGGGCATTACGCTTTCTGCAGCGAGTCCAGCGTGGCGACGGCTCCTACGAGGCGATCTGGTTTCGCAATTCTGTGGCGGGAACAGCCTCGGTACTGGAAGCGTTGGTGGCGCTGCGACTTGGCGACGCTCCGATGGCGCATGGCGCCGCCTCCTGGCTCTGCAGAGCGCAGCGGTCGGACGGCAGTTGGGGTGGTGACGCCGGCCAGACCAGCACGGTCGAGGAGACGGCGTGGGCCTGCCATGCGCTGACACTGTGGCAGCCCCAATCGCCTGCGCTATCGGTGGAACATGGCATCGACTGGCTGATCCGGCATCAGCGGGCGGATGGAACCTGGCCGCAGGCCGTGATCGGCCTGTATTTCAGCACACTCTGGTACTCGGACAGCATGTATGCCGTGGCATTGCCGCTGCGGGCGCTGGCCACGTATCGGCGCCTGCGCCAAGGACCGCCAGAGTGAGCAACGTGGGGCGCGCACTGGGAGTCAAAGCATTCGCTTACGTGGAGATGGCGCGACCGTACACCTTGTTCCACGCCGGCACTGTCGCGCTCGCAGCTGCACTGGTCGCCTCGGACGGCCGGGTCAGTGTGGCGCGCGCCTGCCTGATCTGGCTGACCCCAACCGTCGGTTGGCTGGCCGGCCTGGTCACCTCGGACTATCACGACCGCCATTTAGATCGCGTGGAGAAGCCGCACCGCCCGATCCCGTCGGGACGCGTAGCGGAGCGCGAAGCCTTCTGGCTCATGGTGAGTTTGATCGCCGCCGGCTTTGTCGGCGCGCTTCTCCTTGGCTGGCAGACCTTCCTCCTGGCCTGGCTGGTGATGGCGCTCGGCATCGCCTATGCGCGGACGTTTAAGGCCAAGGGGATTCTGGGACACGCTGATAGAGGTGTTTTGGCCGCGCTGACCGTCGTGTTCGGCAGCATCGCTGCGACCGGCGGAGTACCGGCCCAGGTTTGGCCGCTCGTCGTCCTCTACTTTCTCCACGATAGCGCCACCAACCTGCTTGGCGCCATCCGCGATGTCGCTGGCGATCGCGCGGCCGGCTATCAAACGGCGCCGGTGCGTCATGGCGTCACCGCTTCCCTTGTGGCGGCCGGTACCCTCATTGCACTATGGGCGACGATTGGAGGGTGGTACGCGATGGTCCGACCGGCGCCGTTGCTGTACCCCGTGTTGTTGATCGCTGCCCTCCTTCTGGATGGCGCTGCCCTTGCGCTCATCGCGAGGGCGCCCGCGGCGGATGAAGGCGCGGTGGCGAGCACGGCCGCTCCGTCAGCGGCACGCGTTGCCGCACTGGCGGCCCATAAGGTGTTGGTGGTGGAACGGTTAGTATTGTCCGTCGCCTTCATCGCTACGGTCATACCGCCCGTAGGAGCATTAGCCATACTGGCGGCGCTGGCGCTGGTCAGTTGGTGGGCGCAAGTGAGCTTGCGAGATCGCTACGAGTTTGCGTCTGAGGGGTCTGATCATCCAGTCGGTAAGGAGGAGGACAGGCATGGGCATGCTGGAGCATCTGCGCGGACCGCATGATCTGAAGCGGATGACGGCGCCTGAGCTGGCCGAGCTGGCGCAGGAGATCCGAGTCGAGCTGATGCGGGTCATACCGCGCAATGGTGGGCACTATGGCCCCAACCTTGGCGCCGTCGAGCTGACTCTGGCGCTCCATCGCGCCTTCGACAGCCCTCGCGATCGAATCTTCTGGGACGTCGGTCACCAGTGCTATCCGCACAAGTTGGTTACCGGGCGCTACCACCAGTTTGACACGATCCGGCAAGAAGGCGGCCTGTTCGGTTACCCCTCGCCGGCCGAAAGTGAGCACGATCCGGTCTTTGCCGCCCACGCCGGCCACTCCATCTCGCTGGCCGCGGGCGTGGCGCTGGCGAATGCCGTGCTCGGCCAGGAAGGCGAGGCCGTCGCCGTGATCGGCGACGGGGCCATGACCGCCGGCATGGCCTATGAGGCGCTGGACCACCTTGGCGGTGCCGGAAAACATGTCATTATCGTCCTGAACGATAATGGCATGTCCATCTGTGCGAACGTCGGCGCCCTGCCCGCCCACCTGCAGCGGTTGGCTGGCGGCAGCGATCCGTGCCTCTGGGAAGCATTCGGCATTCGCTACATCGGACCGGTCGACGGCCACGACCTGCCGGCAATGGAGGCCGCCTTCGCGCGAGCATGTCAGGAGCCAGGGCCCGTCCTGGTCCACGTCTGCACGATCAAGGGGAAGGGAGATCCCAAGGCCGAAGGTGACGCCGCCGCCTGGCACGACGTCCCGCCGGCGCCGAGCCCCACCAAGACTGGAGCTGTCGGTTCCTGGTCCAGCTACGCCGCCGACGCCATCCTGCGGGAGGCGGAACGTGACCGGCGCATCGTCGCCATAACAGCGGCGATGGCCAAGGGGACAGGACTCATCAAGTTCCGCGGACGGTTCCCGGAGCGATTCGTCGACGTGGGCATTGCCGAGCAACACGCCGTTGCCCTCGCCGCGGGACTGGCTCGGCAGGGCGCTCGGCCGGTGGTGGCAATCTATTCCACCTTCCTGCAGCGGGCCTACGATCAGTTCATCCACGACGTATGCATCCAGAATCTGCCCGTGGTCTTTGCGGTAGACCGTGCCGGAATCGTGGGCGACGACGGCAAGACCCAGCAGGGAGTGTTCGACTACTCGTACATGCGCTGCATTCCCAACGTCGTGCTCATGGCGCCCAAGGACGAGAATGAGCTGCAGCACATGCTACACACGGCTTTTCAGCACGATGGCCCAATCGCCGTGCGCTATCCTCGTGGCTCAGCCATCGGAGTCCCGCTCGACCCGGAGCCGGCGCTGCTCCCCCTTGGCCGTGCCCAAGTCCTGCGGTCCGGCGCCGACGTCGCGCTCATCGGTATCGGCTTGGGAGTCGCGGCGGCCGACCATGCCGCGAGGGTGCTCGAGGAGGAAGGCATTGCCGCCACGGTCGTCAATGCCCGCTTCATCAAGCCGCTGGATCGGGAGCTGCTGCTCCGGCTCGCGCGCATGACTGGTCGGATCATCACCATCGAGGAGAACGCGTTGGCAGGCGGCTTCGGCAGCGCCATCTTAGAGCTGCTGGAGGAGGAGAGCGTGGAAGGATGCCGGCTCCGCCGCTTGGGCGTCCCGGACGAATTTGTCGAGCACGGTCCCCAATCATCCTGGCGACGACGCTACGGTCTCGACCCGCTCGGTATCGCCGCCGCGGTCCGGCAGCACTTTCCCGAGCTGTTCGCGCGCCCACGCACGTTGGAGTCGCTCCACGCGGAGGCCGCGCGCGTTGGGATGAATGAGATGAGAGCGTCAGAGCCGATCGCGGTGACGGAGCCTGTGGCGGCCCGGTGATCCCATATTTCGATCACGGTGGCGGTCGTCCGGTTGGCCGGATGCCAGGCGGCGTGCGGTCCACCCGACACCGAATCCGTCGGGAATGGCAGCGGGCATGACAAACGGTCCGCTCGTCTGCATTATCGGCGGCGGTGCGGTTGGCAGCCTGCTCGCCGCCTTGCTCAGCCGTGCCGGTGGTCCGGTGGAGCTGGTCGTGCGACCGCGGTCGCTGGGGGTCTTCTCACCCGGCATCAAGGTAGTCACGGGCACCGAACGATTCGTCGCTGCCGTGCCGGCGCGCACAGAACCTTCACTCGATGCCGCTCTCATCGTCGTGGCTGTCAAGCTGCCGGATCTCGACAGCGCATGTGCGATAGTCGCGGCGCACCTGCGCAAGCTCGATTCGTCCGGGCAGACAGGCGTCTCAGCGCGTCCGTCAGTCTTGCTGTTGCAGAACGGTCTGGACGCCGCGGATAGGGCTTCGCGGGTCCTGCCAGAGGCGACGCTGCTCAGCGGGGTGGTCGAGCTGGGCGCCACATCGCTAGCTCCGGGAGAGGTGACCTATGCGATACCCGGTCATCTGGTGATCGGCGCTCCCAGCGGCGGACGAACCTCCTCGGCGCGGATGGCCGCCGAGCTGCTGCGACCGGCGGCGCCCGTCAGGATCAGCGGCGACATTCGCTCGGCTCAGCGGCTCAAGCTGCTCGTCAACCTCAACAACGGCGCAACCGCGGCCACCGGTCTGACCGTCCAGCAGCTCTACGCGAGGCCGGCGGGAATCCAGCTATCGCTGCAGCTCATGCGGGAAGGACGGACCGCTTTCGACGCCGCTGGACTCTCACTCGGGTCGTCGCCGCGATCTCTACTGTTGCGCTCACTCCTGCGGCTGCCATCGCCGATCGCCATGGCCGCATTTCGCCAAGCCGGCCGCCGCCTGGCGCGGCGTTTTCCAGTGTACGGTTCCACTTTGCAGAGCCTGTTACGTGGCCGCGGCACGGAGATTCAAGACCTCAACGGCGCGATCGACCGGCTCGGCCGGGAGAGCGGCGTTGCTACGCCGGCCAATCACCTGGTCACGACCACGGTAAACAGCATCGAGCTCGCGGTATTGGCAGGGTTGCCGCCGCCGTTCGTGACCCCGGAGCGCCTGCTTGCCGGTGGCGACGCGGGCGGCACACCAGCGACCGGCGCTCGCAGCGTGATTGCATCGGGGACGCCGCGCTGATGGACGCCAGCGGCACGCGCCGGGTAGGCATCGTTTGCGAGAGTGTCTCCTGCCTTGATCCCGCGGCCGTAGGACGTCTCGGCGTCCAGGTGGTCCCAGTACCCTTCATCATCGACGGCAAGACCTATTTCGACGGTGTCGACTTGAGCGCGGATGAGTTCTACGCACACCTGGTGCGAACCGGAAAGTCCCCGGCTACATCGGCGCCGTCGCCCGCTGCCTACATGACGCTCTTTCGCGGGATGGACGCCGACGACATTGTTTGCGTTACCGTGAGCGCCGCTGTGAGCACCATCGCCGAGCGCTGCCGCCTGGCCATTGACCAGGCGCGCGACGAACTGCCGGACAAACGGATCGAGCTGTTTGACTCCGGCAATGCCGCGATGGGTCAGGGATTCCTCGTCCTAGCCGCCGCGCGAGTCGCGGAACGGGGCGGCACATTCGAGGAGGCCCTGCAGCTCCTGAAGCGTAAACGAAAGGCCGCGCACGTCCTGATCGTGCTCGACACGCTCAAGTATCTGGCCCAGACCGGGCGTCTGCAGTCCATCGGCGTCATGGCAGGGAATTTCCTGAGTATCAAGCCCGTAGTCCACATCAACGATGACAGCTTCTCTCCCGTGGAGATTTGCCGGACGCGCCGGCGAGGCGTCGACCGCATGCTAGAGCGCCTACTCCAGCGACCGGAGTCGGCCTTACCGCGGGAGGTGGCGGTGCAGCATGCAGCGGCGCCGGAAGAGGCTGAGAGGCTTGGGGGGGAAGTGTTGCGCCGCCTGCCCAGCGCCAAGGTATCGGTGGTTCCTTTCTCCCCGGTCATGGGTACCTACGCCGGGCCGGGCCTAGTGGGCCTGGCCTGGTTGGACGCTGAGCCGTGACAGACGGCGACACAGGGCATTCGTGGCTGCGACGCCTCGTCGCCTTCGTCGTAGCCTACCTGCTCGGCTCAGTTCCGGTCGTCTATCTATTGGGCCGGTCGCGAGGAGTGGACTTGCGCCGGTTCGGCACCGGCAATGTGGGCAGCCACAACCTCACCGCCGCCGGCGGCCCAGGGTTGGGGGTCGCCGGCTGGCTCGCCGATGCGGGCAAGGGCTTCGTAGCCGTCTCCATTGCCCGTCGCCTGACCGGCGACCCCTCCGCGGCGGGATGCGCACTGGTTGGCGCCCTGTGCGGACAGTGCTGGCCGCCGCTGCTGCGCTGGCAGGGCGGACGCGGCGTCGCCACTTGGGTTGGAGGTCTGCTGGCCCTGGCCCCTGCCGAAGCGCCCCTTTGTCTGGGCTTGATGGCGACGGTGGCATCGCTGAAACCGCTCCACCGGCGCTGGAGACCCTCTGGCGCGGGTCCGCCCGAACCCGGCAAAGCAGTCCCGATCGCGGTGCTCTTGGGTGTCCTTGCCTGGCCTGTGGTATCGATCATTCGCCGGCGGCCGCCGGGTGTGACCTTCGCCGTCCTTACCGCGGCGGCAACACTCTGCGGTCGCCGAATCACCGCGGGCGGCCTTGCACCCGCGGGGGTGCGCTGGTCGACGGCCGTCACTCGCCTGCTGCTAGATCGCGACGTGGCATCCCCGGCATCGTCCTCCACATAGTACACACGTACCTTGGAACAGCCTGGGAAGTTGACATGTTGTTAATATCCAGGGTAAAGTGACGTTAGGGTTCGTCTTTCGTACCAGGGGCGGTCGATGCGGCCTGTCGGTGTATTCGTGCTAACGACAGCTTCCCCTGTCGAGCAACGGCGCAGAGAGGGTACAAACGCGTGGCGTTAACGGACGAGGGGCGGGCATTTTCGCCCAGCGAGGGTTTGGAAATCCTTCGTGGAATTCCACCTGAATCGGCCTTTCATGTGGAATTCTACCGAGTTCGTGCCGAACCTAACGACGTGATGCAACCTCGTGGCAACGGAAAGAGCTATATCCGTTCAGGGCTTCAGGAAGTTATCATCCACGAGGCCGTGGAACGCACGGAAGCGACAACACCGCGGGACGTGTCTTCCGACCATGCCACAGAGGCCGTTGAACGGCCACTTCCCGTTGCGGAAGATCAGGATCTGGAAGACCTGGTCAAGCTCTATCTGCGTGAGGCAGCATCCGTACCGTTGCTGACCGCCAGCGAAGAGGTGACGCTCGCCAAAGCCATGGAGCAGGGTAAGGCAGCGGACAAAGCGCTGGAATCGGGCGAGCTCAGTCCGTCTGATCGACGTACCGCCATGTTGATGGTACGCAAGGGCCAGAATGGCCGCGACCGTCTCATCCAGGCCAACCTTCGCCTTGTAGTTAGTGTGGCGAAGAAGTACATGAATCGCGGAATTGCCTTCCTCGATCTGATCGAGGAAGGCAATATTGGTTTAATGCGGGCCGTCGAGAAGTTCGATTACCATCGCGGCTTTAAGTTCAGCACGTATGCGACGTGGTGGATTCGCCAGGGCATCCAGCGCGCTGTCGCCGACCAAGCGCGAACTATCCGGCTGCCCGTCTACATCGGCGAGATGATTAACAAGGTCACCCGCGCCTCTAACGCTCTCCAGCAGCGACTCGGCCGCGAGCCGTCGCGGGCTGAAGTTGCCGACTACCTCGGCCTGACGACTGAGGAGGTCCAGGAGATCCTGCGCGTGTCGCAATGGCCGGTGTCCCTGGAAACGCCGCTGGGGGAAGAGGAGGACGTTCTCCTGGGCGACCTCCTGCCGGACCACCAGGCGGTGGCGCCGTCCGACGCCGCCCACCGTCAGTTATTGCGCGAGGAAATGGAAGATCTCCTCGATCAATTGGATCAGCGCGAGCGGCGCGTGCTGGAGTTGCGTTACGGCTTCCAGGACGGTCGGGAGCGCACCCTCGAGGAGGTTGGCCGGGTCTTCGGCGTCACTCGTGAGCGCATCCGCCAGATTGAAGCCCAAGCGCTGATCCGCCTACGCGGCTCGACGCACGTGCGCCGGCTGAAGGATTATTTGGACTAGCGGGCCAGACTGACTTAGGCGGTGTGACCCACCAGGGACATCGTAGCGCGTCACGAAGCCGCGCGATCGTCCCTTCGGTGCTCCTACACCGACCTGCACCTCGCTCGACAGGTAGGCGTGATAGTCGGAGCCGGCCGACGTGGGCACGCCTAGTTCCGCTGCCGTGCTCGCGTAGCGCTGATTCAGTTCATCGCCGTGCGTCCAATAGCCGCTCGACCATGTGCGGTGAACGTGCAAGTCGAGTCGCGCCACAGCTTCCGCGTCGCTACCGCCGGACATTCAGCTCTCCCGGATCGGGGATGGTGGCCGTTGGTTTGGGCGCAGCGCGCCGAACGGGTCGGTAGCGCCGGCCGTAGTTCTCCAGCTCCACCGGGTCCTCCGGCGCCTTGCCAATGCGGGTACCGCACACCCCCTGCTCAACTGCTGGGTCCTGCGCGCGCCCAGTCTCGCGGAGCCGTTCTGCAACGTAAGTCTCCAGCTTCGTCTGAAGACCTGCCACGACATCCGGCTGTTGGTCTGCGACGTTGCGCTGCTCGTCCGGATCGGCGTCGATGTCGTACAGTTCCCGTGGCGGTGAGCCCGGATGAAAGCTCGGGGCGAGGGCCGCAATCAGCTTCCACTGGCCGGCGCGGACGGCTCGCTTCACCTGCCAGCTCGCCTCGCTGAAGAACAATTCATCGTAGTTGCCGTCGCGCAAGCCGAAAATGCTGGGCAGCAGGCTCTTCCCCTCCATCTGTTGCGTATCGGCGACATTGCAGAGGTCAAGCACGGTTGGCGCCAGGTCGAGATTCTGCACAAAGCCCGGCACGCGTCTGCCGCGTGGCAAGAGGCCGGGCGCCCAGAGCAGCAACGGCACGCGCACGTTGCACTCATAGAGTCCATGGTGGTCGTAGTAGCCCTCGTGCTCATCGAGTACTTCGCCGTGATCGGCCGTAATCATCACTACCGTGTCGCGGCTCAACGATCGCTCGGCCAGCCGAGCAAAGACCGGGCGGAGATGCCGGTCCATGTAGGCGATCTCACCGTCGTAGAGGGCGTTCACGTAATCAGTGTCCGTAACGCCGGGCATCCAATCGTGGAAATACCATCGGAACGGCTCGAAGGCCCACACCTTGTCCATGCTGTCGTTCTGCGAATCAAATGGGTCGCGCCCGGAGGGGTAGAACCTGGTGCGATAGGGCGACGGAGGCAGATACGGCGTGTGGGGATCCCAGTAGTGAACAAACAGAAAGAACGGGCGGCCGGCGTCGGCGATGCTGTCGAGCACGGGCAACACTTTGTTGGTGACGGTCTCCGCCTTGCGCAGGACGCCCGGCTTGCTCCGGTCCCAGGAGTAATCCTGATAGATGTCGAAGCCCCGCGGGAAGTGACGGCGCATGTTATCCACGGCGGCCGTAAAGTAGCCGCGCTCTTGCAGGATCTCCGCCAGCAGCTTGATATTCGGATCCAGCGGAACCCGGCCACCGATGTTGACGATGTTGTGGGTGATGGCCTCCTTGCCCGTATGCATCGTCGTGAAACTTGGATGAGTCGGGATGTTCGGCGCATAGCAGCGCTCGAAGAGCACGCCCTCCCGCGCCAGCCGGTCCAGGAAGGGACTCGTAGTGCGAGGGTAGCCGTAGCAGCCGAGATGATCGGCGCGAAGCGTGTCCAGCGCGATAAGGATGACGTTCATGCTTCTCCTTGTGCTATGTCGTGGTCCCGGAAGAAGATCGACGCGTGTGCGCCCGGACCGATCTGGTGGTTCGCGAAGTACCCCTGGCTGACCTCCAAAGCGTAGCGATACGGACCTGGCGACGAGTGCAATTCGGTGCTCAACGGCGCCATGTCCTGAACGCTCAACACGGATCCCGATGCGTCGACGAAGGCGATCGAAAGCGGTAACGGTGTGTCCTTCATCCAGAAGCTCACGGTGTCGTCGCTCGGGAAGACGAAAAGCATCCCCGAGTCGGGCGGCAGCGACGTGCGGCCCATCAATCCCCGTTCCCAACGGTCGGGCGTGTCGGCGATCTCGGTGCGGACAAGGCGATCCTCGCCATTGGCGGATGTGAGCAAGACTAAGGGAGACGGCGAACCGACCGGCCCTACGTCGACGGTGTCAACGTAGGCGATACCTTCCGTTGCCGGATTGATGACGAGCAAACGGCCACCAGCTGGTCCGAGGGCCAGCAGTGGAGTGAATTGGGCGAGCGTTCCAAACGTCACCACCGAGGCGTCCGTGCCGGACCACGCCTGAGTCACCCGAAAGTTGGCAACCCAAAATGGTTCGAAACCCGCGCCATCGGCGGCAGCCGAGGACAACGTCGTGGCTTGGAGCCAGCAAGTCAGAGCCAGAGACAATGCCAATCGGCACGTCCGCCAAATCGAAACGACTCGCCCCCAAATCACAGGCCGGTCCCTCAACCTTCGGCCGCCATCGACCACGCCGCATGATAGCCAAGATTGCGGCGCTTCTGTATTATCACTTTCGTGACGTCCACTCATCCCCTCCCAATCGCACTTGATGTAATGGGCGGCGATTTAGCGCCCCAGGTCACGGTACAAGGCGCGGTGGAGGCGGCCCACCGTTTTGAGATCGGCGTCATGCTGGTTGGCGACGAGCGGGCTATTCGCCAGGAGCTCGCGAAGCACGGTGAGCCATTGCCATTGCTCACCGTCGTCCACGCGTCTGATGCCATCGGAATGGAGGAGCATGCGGCAACGGTGATCCGCCGCCGACGCGACTCCTCAATGCATGTGGCCTGCCGCCTGGTCAAAGAGGGCAAAGCAGCGGCGGCCGTTTCGGCCGGCAACAGTGGCGCCTTCTTCGCCATCGCAATGTTCTCGCTCGGCCGCTTGGACGGCGTTGAGCGTCCAGCCCTCGCCACCATCTTCCCTACCACGGGGGCTCCGGCACTGTTGCTCGACGTGGGAGCCAACGTCGAGGCCAGAGCCAGTCACCTGGTGCAGTTTGCCCTCATGGGATCTGCCTACGCCCGACATGTGATGGGGCGCGCGCACCCAACCGTGGCGCTGCTCTCCAACGGGGAGGAGGCGGAGAAGGGGCCAGTAGCGGTGCAAGAGGCCTATCAACTCCTCAAGCCGACCGCACTGAACTTCGTCGGCAACGTCGAAGGGCGAGACGTACCCCGTGGCGCAGCCGATGTGGTCGTATGCGACGGCTATGCCGGCAACATCCTGATCAAGACCTCCGAAGGTGTGGCCGAGACGCTGCTGAGCATCATCAGGAGTGAGCTCACTTCCAGTTGGTGGACCAAGCTGATGGCAGCCGGACTCCGACCGGCCTTCCGGCGCGTGCGACGGCGGCTGGACTACGCCGAATACGGCGGCGCGCCGCTGTTGGGTCTGGACGGCGTCGCCATCATCGCCCACGGTCGGTCGAATGCGCTGGCGATCAGCAACGCCATCCGCGTCGCTCACGAGGCGGCGACAACCGGGCTCACGAGCGCCATTCGGGACGGGCTGGCGGCGCTGAACCGGGAGGAACCCTCGACCGGTTCATAGGGGCGGTCGTGAAGATGCCGGCTGGTGCCGGTCCCTCACCCCCGGCCCCTCGCCCGCCGAGCGGGCGAGGGGCCGGGGGTGAGAGCCCGCCTCTTCCTCACTCCGCCTGGAAGGCCTGGGTGAGGTCGGTGTTGGGGAGCAGGCTCTGGTTATGCACCCACTTGGGCTGACTGGGGTCGTACTGCTGATTGAAGGGGCTGGTGGCCGCCTCCTG
>Ga0207416_1002542_pt1 | contig 19561 bp, 34 predicted proteins | sample PaiPotPPM11metaG_FD_184107 | JGI IMG/M metagenome (GOLD analysis project Ga0207416, IMG submission 184107) | Iron sulfur acid spring bacterial and archeal communities from Banff, Canada, to study Microbial Dark Matter (Phase II) - Paint Pots PPM... ...
ATGGCCTTGAGCGGACGTTCAGTGCGAAGGGAGGATCACGTGAAACGCCTTGCGCTACAAGGCTTTGCGTGTGGTGGAGACGACGGGATTCGAACCCGTGACCCCCTGCTTGCAAAGCAGGTGCTCTTACCCTCCTCGCTAGGCCGTGTAAAATAACCCTCGCCGAGGGGTGAACCTCTGCTTTCATCGTGCCTTCCCATCGCCTTTCCTCCTTTCGTGCTCAAGCCTGTGCCCGGAGCGATCCTGCGAGCGACGCCTACCTAGTGATGATCTGCTGCTTTCCTGGGGCAGTCCGCCACGGAAGTAGAGCCTCAGAAGACGCTCGAACGCAGGATGGATGCGTCTACTCCCGGTCTCCCAGCGTGACACCGTGGCCCCCGTTACCCCAATAGCCTTGCCCAGTGTCCGCGTGGTGACAGCCCGCTCTTCCCGAAGACGGCGCAATTCGCTTCCCTTCACCGGACGGTCCTTCCCAAACGAGTTGATTCCGACGGTAGCACGTTCGCCTGCTCGCTGTCAAGCTATCCCAAGTGGAATCGGACTCCAACAACGTATGCTTCGCGCCAATGCTGCATGACACGAAGATCGTCAGCGATGTGCTCGGGGTGAAGGCGAAAGAGCAGGACGCCCAGCGGGACCCGGAGGAGCCGACGAGCCTTCGGGAGCATGCCGAAGCCAACCGGGCCGAACTCGACCGGATCGAGGCGCTGCTGGCGAAAGAGAAGCCTACGCCCCAACTGCCCGCGCCCCAATCCATCGTGTCGGCGGGGGCAGAGGGACAGGGAGCCTGGCGGCCACATTGAACGATCGGTCGGTGACGAGGAGGGTAGGGCGAGAGCATGGCAGGACATGGCCCGACTGCTCCGGGAGTACGATTTCGAGCTAGATGGCGGAGAGACGCAAGGAGGTATGAACCGGCATGCCCTTTGAGCTTCTACCAAACGAAAAGTTTGCAGCCCTTGCATTTAGAAACGCGTCCACGGAATATTTCGCTAGAGCGCTCGAACTGGACCTTGGCGGTGGCCTGTGGGTTGTCAACACGCCACCCTTGCATGTTGGCGAAACGTGGACTCGATGGATTGGGAGCATTCACTCGGATGAAGTCGCCCGAGCAAATTTGTGGTTCATTGCCAAGAGGACCTCCTCGGTGCCTCGCATTCTGGACAAGGAGGATGAAGACTTGAAGTTGGATGTCTGGCACCTATTCCTCGGACTTCTATTGGTCGGTTCCCCGTTCTATGAAGGCGGATACCTTCTCACGGGCGCGCACGTCTCCGGGGAGACACAGGTCCGGCAGTACACCCAGACTCATCAATTTCTGGTATCCGAAGGGGCGACGCATCTTACTGCTGGGGAGGGCGACATTAGGCAGGCTCTGCTCATTCGCGCCGGATTGCGGAAGATCTACGCAAGCGAGACGCACATGCGCGTCAGGCGTGGGCTGCGCATATTCTGGGAAGGGTTGAAAGATGATGTTTCAATCGCGCGACTACACAAGTTCGTCCGCGCTGTGGAAGCTGTCGTGAGTCCTAGGATAGGCAGGACTATGCGGGACATGGTTCACAGATGTCAGACGTTCACGGGAAGGAGTCCTGCGGCTGTCAGTCTCCTGGGGGAGTGCTACGAGCTTCGAAGCGAAGAAGAACATCTGTGGAATTGGGAGGACGCGCTGCCCGGCATCTCGACGGATCAGAGACATACGGTGATGACGCGACGAGTGCGGCAGGCAGAGGCGCTCGCGAGGCACGTCTATTCACACATTCTCCTGTCGGCGGCGCACATGGCGGATTTTGCGGACGCGGCAATTGATGCCTTTTGGGCGTTGCCCGAACACGAACGCTTGGCGCGATGGAGCACGCTTGATATAGTTAACATTGCCTGAAGGAAGATGAGCGCTTCGTGCTGCTGACGTTTCTCCACCACCAGTCCCCGTCAGTAGGTGTTCACGTCGGGGTGGCGAAGAAGCAACTGGGCGAGGAGTAACCGAAAAACACGAGAGCGCCGAGAGACATGAGAAGCTCCTCGCCCGCCCCGTCACTCCTACTCTAGCGTTACGCCGCAATCACGGCAGAAGAGAGTCACATTGATGGAGCGATGGCTCACGGCAATGGGGTTGATTTTTGCCATGCTGCTGTCGTGGAAGCGAGTGCGGCGGGGTCGGGCACCGGCGGTCTTCAGGCGGCCCGCGCAAGTCGCTGATCTCGTCCCGCAACCTCGCAATCTTCTTACGATAATCATCTGTCACCACAACATACAGCACGATGGCCGGCCATTACCGAGCATGGTGCCTAATGACAAACCTTCCCTTGCTTGCTCTGTGGTCAGTCTGTCGGGCCACCAAGAAGCGGCAGCAGCGAGAGCAGTATCAGGAGAGCACGGGAGGACCATACGAGGGTTGAACTCGGCTTTCTCCTTATGGTGCGCGTACTCTGAGCAGATTGCACCCGAACTCCCGGCGTGTGACCGTTGCTCATGGCGCCTCACCAAGCCACTACTCCCAACTGATGCTCTTGACTTATAGTCTCTAGACTCATAGTCCTGCCCGGCAGATAGTCTTTCCGTGGCGGGAAGAACGACAGCAAAGCGTAGTGCGGCAGCGCCAATCAAAATCGCGCTGGGCAAAAGGATTCGAGCACGGCGCCAGAAACTCCGACTCTCTCAGGAAGAGTTGGCGCACCGAGCCGGGGTTCACGTTACCTATCTCTCGGCCATCGAGCGCGGGGGGAACGGAATCCGGCGCTGGAGAATCTCTACGCCATTGCCACTGCGCTTGGCGTGTCTCTTGCGGAGTTGTTCCGCAACTGAATGATGAGTTGAGCACCTCATAAATCTAACGACGGAGGCAGACGATGCCGGCCCGTAAGGTCAGACTGGATACCGTTAGTTACCTATCGGTCGGCGATAAAGCAATCAACCTCAAACTGAGCCGGAAGAAAGCACTGCGCATGATCGCGCGTATCGCCGATGATGCGCAAAACCGCAAGCAGATCAAGATCACGATTTGGAGGTCGAGCCGACAGGTGACGTATTGGTGACGGCTTGGCAGTCAACGCGCGGAAGAAGGCCGGGCTTACGCAGATGGCGGTCGCCGAGCGTCTCGGGCGGCCGCAATCGTATGTCTCAAATACGAGAACGGCGAATGGCGCGTCGAGTGGTCGAGTTCTTGGAGATCGCTGAGGCGGTCAGAATCAAACCCGAAGTCTTCGTGTCCCGTCTTCGTCGCCACATAACTCGCCCAACGTGACGGTTTCGGATGCAATAGAATAGACAGTGTGCGGTGTCTCTCAAATAGAACGTGTCCGGGAGGCTCACTGTATGGCAGACAAACCAGAGCAATGTCCCGTATGCAATCGCGGCTTCACTGATGAGGAAGTACGGAAACAGGTGACGGCTCGCCATCCTGAAGCGATCTCGCGACACAAGATCGCGAGCGTCCATGAAGGATGTTTGGAGAGCTATGAGCAGCAGATGGCACAAGAGCATGGCGCCGACTGGAAGCAAAAGCACGACATCGAGATCGACAACGCCTACAAGATCGGAATCAAAAAGAAGAAGCCTGAAGCGTAACTCCCCTGCCCGAACAAGTCTGCTGGCACACTCCCGCTGTCGCGCTCTGAGACGCGCGGAATGCAGCAGCGTCCGCGTACGGCATCATTATCACTTCGGCTGAATCCAAACGCTGTACGATCTCCCCTCCCAGATCGTGACTTTTATGCGATCTCGCCGCCGGCCACGTCTGGCGATACGTTTCATCATCTCGACCAGACGCCCAATCATGTGAGTTGCTTGGCCGAGCGTCATTTCGTAGTTGATCGTTGCATTCGCTGGCGAGACATATACCATTCGCGCCTTACGTGCCATGATGCGTGACCTCCCCCCAACGGTCGCGTCGCCACCGTTTTTTATCCGCGACGCCACTGCGAGATGACCTCAGCAAGCCCCAGCCCAAAAGCGGGCTGGTGATGATGGCTCGGGAACGGTAGCGCTGCAAACCTCGCACCATGATGAGATGCACTTAGCGCGCGACGCACATTCGGCTCGATTCCTCTAAGAACTGATACGATAACTAACGGCCGGGTCATGGCAATCAGATCGGTAAGATCGGCCTCGCCCCGCCGACGATACTGACGACGGTCACGACGGGGCAAGTGATTGATCGGGTTGTGGCACAGGTCGGCAACGAACCACCCCTTCGAGCAGAACCAGCGAAGGAACTCCTCGCCGTGGGGCACGTGTGGAACCTGCGCCAAGAACGACTGATGTACGGCCCTGAAGAGAAGGCTATTCGCAAGGTAGAAGAAGGTCCCGCCGAACGGAGGAGATTCGCCGACTAGCAAGTGCGATACTGAGTTCGGCTGGTACGTCCTTCGGATGGCTTCCAGATCAGCCGGCTGGGAGAGCATTCCTATTTCCAGCGCTGGTGGCCAACTACTTGATCGAATCGGATACTTCGTGCATGCGCTTCCTCGACGACATTTCTTGCAAAACCCCAAGAGACGCCGTGTCGCGATACAAAATCCTCCAGCGTGAGGAGGTTGGGACGCTTGACCAAGATACTTTCGAGATAAGGCAAGTTCTCGGGATTCATTATCAGTCGGGTGCAAGCACCAACTAGGTCAGGCGCATTCCCGCCTCCAGTCGCCACGATGAACCATGGTAGCTGTTGTTTTTGAGCAAGATTGTCCCGGATGATCTCATGGACGGCTTCTGCAAGAGAAGCCGCAGTAGGAAGGCTCAGCGCCATACCAAGTCCTCCTCTCAGGCTTGCCTTTCCTCACGTGAAGACACGAAACACGATCTCGACGTTTCGCTTCCCGAACCACTTCTTCACGTTCTCGGTATCACGAAGGTAGTTCTTATTGAGTTCGCCTCGGTAACCACACAAACCAATCACCATATCGTGCTTCGTCGCCAAAAGTGCACACTGACCGAAGAAGCGCTGGACTTCTCCGTTTGGCATCCGGCCGCCGCGCACCGAGATCAGTTTGGCCTCGACCGCCAGCGTTCGCGACCGATCTTTAGCGACCAAGTCGTAGTTGTGCTGAGTGCCATATGCCTCCACTCTGGCGCACTTCTTGCTTGCTGCCCAACACGTCGGGCAACCAATGACGCGGCCGGCACCTGCAGGTGGCTCTGTGGCGCAGTCTGGCGTGCAGCGATGCTTTTCGTTCCAGGGATGGCAGTACAGCAGGATGCCGGGCTGCTTGGCGGCGAGACGACGAGCCAACGGAATCACGAACTTGCGCTCCAGTTCCCGTTCCTCCTTGATGCCCGACGAGTACGGTTGCTTTGCGAGTGCCTTGACAAACTGAGCGCCGAACTCGGATAACGTCATACCAGTACCTCGACGTTCCGAAGGGCCTATCGCTCCGGTTCTTCTCGCGGTCCCAGTGACTCGAAGGGTGTCGCGGCTGACGCCCATACTCGACGAGTTGCAGGAGGACCCGAAAGGAAGTCTGGAACCTGCACCTCGCCTGTTGTCAGCCTGCTCAACTCGCGAATCATGTCACCCACGCACTCGACGTACCTCCGAGCGAGCAGTGGGTTCTCAGTAATGTCGGGGAGACGAGGCACATTGCCGCCACTCGCACCTGCCCCACTGGCAGCCGGCTTCAAGTGAAACAAATGATTGTTTCGCACCTTGACCAGTTCGTCGTAGGTCTGGAACGGCTGCGCCCCTCGGTCAAACGAGGTATGTCCGAGCAAGCGCGGCAGCATGAGCCATTTTACGCGCGCATCGACTTTCTCGATCTCCGTGAAGAGCGCTCTTGTCGCGTCATGCTTCGTGTACTCCTCGTTGATGTAGGCTTCCGAACAGATTGCTGCAAAAGCGATGGCGTAGAGGCGTGCCGCTTTCATCTCGAACTCTAGTGTATTGTCCCGGGCAGGTCGGGCACCCAGGTCCTCAGACTTCTGCAACGCGATCTTAGCTGAGTGATACAGCACCGATAGAGGAAGGAACTCGCTTCCTCCAATCATGACTCACCTCGCGACTCGATTCATCAAGCGCGAAAGCATACGATCATCAAGACCCGCCACTAGGATAAGAAGGCTCCCAGCGATGAGCAGTGACCAGCCCCACCGCACTTGGAATGGACGCGACCGCTGCCCGCTCCAACCCCACGAACGGGTTACCCTCACCGGGCCGCGTGTTGACAACGTAGTGCGTCGCCACGGAGATAGCGACAAGCAACCGAATGAGTGCGACACAGACAACCAGCAAGCAGCCAGAGCAGTGGCCGCAGAGTCCCCGGCGTGATTAGCAGGAGCACAGCCAAGATCGCAGTGATAGGGAGGCTGGCGATCTTGAACTTGTCCGAAGAGTGCTTGGGCATGAGACCCTCGCAATGAGCCTTCGCTATACCCATGTCACTCAAATCGACGTGAGCCGAAAGTTCAGGCGGGCATCGCCGATGGACAACTTGAAGGCGACAGGCTAAGATGTTACCTTTCCCTCAACAGCCGATTCGTCCCGTCAGAGTTAAGTATCAATGCCAGCCGAATGCCGGAGGCGGGAGTAAGAATCTTGCCCACCGCTCTTAGCGTCACTTGTGACGAATCTGCTCTCGGAATTGAGAGATAGAAATGAGAGCCGACTGGCGAAGAAAAACCGACCGTCCTCATGTTTCTAGAAAACGCACCGTATCGCTGGAAGTACGCCCATTCCCCATTGCGCATTACGACCAGATCGTCCACCGCTTCCTGCACATACACTCGCGATGTATCGGGGCTTGGAGCTGTAGCCACCACAGGCGAGGGTTCCGCAGCCGGCGCAGGTTGGACAAGGTCGGGTCGGGTCTCAGATTGTGATGACACCGTTGGAGGATTGCCAGCGTAAAAACGGGTTAGTTGTTCTCTTCCACCCGCGATTACGAGAAGAAGGACGACAACGGCCAGTACTCCAATCCATTTTGACCACGTACTGCCGGGTCGTTCATACCACTCTTGGGTTGCCGGTGCATCACCGACACGTTGGTCACTGTGCTGCGCTACGGGTGCAGACCGAGCGTTGAGGAGTCCTACCAGAGTCAGTAACCCGCCCAAGATCATTGCACCAATGGACCCGAAATAGGCCATCCGAACACTATCAATCTGTTGCTGCACCGAGGGGGAAAGCATTCCAGCGAGTTGGCCGATAAGGGATTGAGCCTGCTGCCAATTTGGGGCGGCTTGAGCATAAAGGAAGAAGCCCGCGATCAAAAGTAGCACCCCGAGTGCGGTGAGTCCAAGCATGGTCGCACCTCTAAACAGAATCTGCCCATACTTGACATCGCTAAGACGTGTTTTGAGTCACATAATTGAACAAAGGCGACGGAAAAACGCACAAGAGCGAAGTGCGGGCCGGTTGTTCTGACCCGCACTCGCTGGTGTGTTGGTCATTCTCTCTTTGGTGTTAGAGACCTTCGGCCTCTCCCGCGTCAACCTCGCTTGATTGCGGAGTAACCTCAGTTAACCTCCGCCCCGACGCTATCATCTCATTCTGCCGCCCAAAGAAATGTTCTACGTTTTCCGTGCCTCTCATACTTGGCGGGCTCCTCCCGAACCCTGATTCTCGTCAATCTTGAAGTAGTCGTCGAATGCCCCGCCGAGCGCGTCCCGTAGCCGCTGTCGCGTCTTGGGGCCTGGGCTGGTGCGGCCTGCGAGCAGATCGCTGAGGTGCGTGCGATGTAAACCCGCGAGCCGGGCGGTCTTGCTCATGTTGCGCCGCGCCAGGATCGCCTCAACGGCTGCGGCCTTGAGCCGCACGCGGATCATCCTCGTGCCGGACACTCCGCGACGTGAGCCCTGGTAGTCCTCTGAATCTCCTTCGGGTTCGCGCCGACCGCCGAGAAGGTCGCGGTCCACTCGCACCGGATGCATCGCAATTCGAGGAAATCGGTGTCCTCGTACGCCCGCAGGTTTTCGGGCAGGGGATCACGTAGTTCAAGAACCGGCCACACGGAACGGGCCTCCTCTCTGGACGGTCTCTTTGGTCGGAGCCTCTGGGTGGTGCGCTTGGACGGTGTGGCCTATCTCATGCCGCGTCACCCCTCGTCAGCATCCGCGATACGGTGCTCTGCGAAACCTTGAGCATCCGCGCCGCCTCGCGCTGGCTCACCTTGCCGCTCTCCACCATTGGTCTGACCGTCTCCCACTCGCCGTTCACGACACGCGGGCGGCCGAGGTGCTTGCCCTGCTTCCGCGCCCGCTCCATGCCGGCACGCACGCGCTCCGCAATCAACGCCCGCTCGAACTGCGCGAAGCTGGCCAGAATGTTCAGCATGAGATCGCCCACCGGGGACGCGCCGGACGTGTCCAGCCACGGTTCGGAGTAGCTCCGTAGCCCCACGCCCCACCGCCGGAGCTGCTCCACCGTCGCGGCCATGTGGGCCACCGACCGGAAAGCGCGGTCGAGTTTCCAGACGAGGATCACGTCCGCGCGGCGCTTCGCAGCCTGGTCGAGCAATTCGCGCCACGCCACACGGCCCCGCAGGTCGGTCGCGCTGGCGTGGTCCACGAACTCGCCGGCCACCTGCCAGCCCTGCGCCGCCACAAACTCGCGCAGGGGCAGGAGCTGCGTCTCGACGTTCTGGTCTCTATCGCTGGTCGAGACACGAGCGTAGATCGCTACCCGCATTGTCGGTCACTCCCTCCCGTTAGACTCCGCGGTGCTCGACTTGCGCACGACAACCCACCCGCCGGGTGTGCGCTGCCACAAGCACGAAGCGCCGCGTCTGGCCATGCGGTCGAAGACATAGGCCTGCTCGACGTGGAGCACCGCGCCGAAGGCTTCATGCTTCGTATCCTTGAAGCCCAGGACTTCGCCGGTGCCGTCTTCGGTGCGGCAGCCGTACTCGTAGCGGGGGATCATCGAGGCGTCACCTCCTCAATCGCAGCGCCGCTATAGTCGGCCGATACGCAGAAGCGGCGTCGGCGGAGCATTTGCAGTAGGGCATCAAATCGCCGGAAGGCCGCCTCTTGGTCTGGCGCAGAGACTATCACCCGAAGGTCAATCACGTATTGGCGCAACTTGCGCATGTCAACACACCTTCCTTACGCGTGGCGCGGGCTGCGGCTGGGCTTCGGCCTTCTCTATGTCGGCGATGACCTTTCGCGTGAAGTCGTCCTGCGGCTTGGCAAGATAGCGCGCCCTCTCCCTCGCCAACTGCGCTCTGTGCTCTTGGTACTGGGCTTCGTAATGCCTGGTCAGGTCTCTCGCTTCCTCAAGCGAACGCACGTAACGCGAGCCGGGGGATCGCCACCAGTCAACCGCCCATTCCCAAACCGGCCCGGCGTACTCCTCGACGCGGTTGCAGTGATTCAACCGCGCGTCCCGATACTCGCGCGCCTTCGCGCCCCCGACCAGTTCCGTGTACGTTCCCTCGCCGAGTCCTACATAATCCGTGCGCGCGTCCGTCTCCACGTTCTGGAGGGTGACAAGGTAGAAGCGGTCATTGCGAATGCGGGTCCTCCTTGTCGGCGAATAGGACGGATCGCCAAACGTGCGGTAGGCCGTTACTCTGTCCATGCTGTCCCCCCTTACTTGACGTGCTCTAGCACAACCGCGAACACGGCGTATGCGAACGCGTCCTCGTCCGCGATGCTGCGCACACGTGCTTGCCGGTGTGCCCATTTGTACGCGTCTTGCGCCTTCCAGTATGGGAAGATGCCTTCGCGTGTCATGCTCCGCGCGACGCTGAGCACGGCCGCCGCGTGCTCGTTCAGTACGCGCGTGACGTCCTGGACGTTGATTGCCTCCTCCGTCGCGGAGCCTAGGCATTGTCTTGTCCTCCCTGCCCTGCGCGAATCGAACGGTACGCATCCTGCGCAATGATGAGGCTATCGAGCACAGGGATGCCGAGCAGGTCTCCCGCTTCCCGGAGCCGCTTGTGCGTCGCGAGGTCGGCGCGGCTTGGCGTCACATCGCCCGACGGGTGATTGTGGGCGAGAATGACGGCCGCCGCGTTCGCCAGGATCGCGGCCTTGAACACCTCGCGCGGATGCGCTGGGGCCGCGTTGAGCGTACCGATTGCCACGACGTGCGCGCCTATTGGTCGGTGCGGGGTGTCGAACAGGAGGACGAGCAGCGTCTCGCGGTCCTGGTCTCGCAGAAGAGGCATGAGCACACGCGCGGCGTCCGCCGGCGTGCGGATCGCGTCCGCCGGCGGTTCTGACGGGCCGCTTTCGCGGACCAGAGACACACGGACCAGGGGAACAGGTTGCGTCATTGTCGTTTCTCCTTTCCAGTTCGAAGCCCAGGAGAAGGGGCAGCCGTGCCTATTCGCTCTTGACGTTACGCGAGTAGATACTATCATGGCGTTACGAGAGAATCAAGGCGGACTGCATGTTCGATACGCTCTTGACGCCAGCAGAGTAAATACTTGCATAACGCCCACGCAGGAACCCAATGGCGAATCCGTGTGAGATACTGCCAAGACGGCTAGCGAGTAATGTATACTGGGACTGTGAAACAGAAGAATCCGGCCGCCGTCGCATTAGGGAAGCTCGGAGGGCGCGCGAGGGCGCAAGCATTGTCCCCCGAAGAACGGAGCCGGATTTCGCGCCTTGCGAACAAGGCGAGGAATAAACGTCTCTCAGCCACCGAACGCCGGGCTATCGCTCAGAAGGCGATTCGCGCCCGTTGGGAGAAAGCGAAGAAGAAAGCTGGGGAAGGAGTAACTCTAGCCTCCGCAGACCGCACGACGCGCTAGATCCGTCTCCCGAATCAGCGCAAACGACCCCCGGCCTTAATTTTTTCGCATCTGACGCGTCGCTAGGTGCTCCTTGCCTGCGCCCCCGGCACATTCCCGCGCCCGCGTTCTGCCCGGCTCGCGTCCTGGGCGATCCTTGCGCGTTGTAGCGGGGGCTTCTATCGCCATCGCGGACGGCAGACACACTCGGGCCGGCCGTCATGCAAAAGGGCGGTCAAGATCGACGCGCTGCGGCCCGCCTAGATCAAGGGTTCGCGAAGGTTGCCACGGCCGACCCAGAAGGAAATCTTTATGACTCACCGTGCCCGAACGTGCGGCGGCGTGGCGGCTGCCGGCGTGCGTGCATGGAAGGGTCGAGGAACCAAGGGGCAGGACCCAATTTTGGCGCTTGCCGCGCCAAAATCTCAAAGTCACTCCTACTCTGCGTGGGGTTGTCAATATGCTTGATGCTAACATACTCCAGAATCTTAGCTCTCTAGGATCTCAAATACCCAGCATTATGAGGCAAAAATACTCAGGTTCCTGAGCAAAACGTGACATCCCTTACCCCTGCTAACATCATGCTAACATCGGGCTAACATAAGTATGATTCGCTGGCTAACATCGGTATGCAAGCGAGCTAACATTTGCATCAACGGGTACGCCGGCGCTGATCGCGCCGGTAGTATACGCAAGTATCGAGTACGTGTACTTCAGGTACTTCCGTTACGTAAAGGGCCCGAAGGGCCTAGAGTACACGTAAGCTCTATTATCGAGAGCAAGGATCAAGAAAGCAAGTATCGAGAGCGTACGCAAGTATCGAGGGCTAGTATCGAGAACGCTAGTATCGAGTGCAAGTATCAAGAGCAAGTATCAAGAGCAAGTATCGAGCATAGGTGGCTCTCACGTATAGCTGGCCCGTAAGGGCCAGTAGTACATGTAAGAGCTATGGCTACGTATAGGCCGGCCCCGGAGGGGCCGGTGGTACACGTGTACGAGGAGCTTAGTGTGCTCGCTTCGCGCGGCCGGCCTTCGGCCAGGGCCGGCTCGCTCGCAAGTATCGAGAGCATCTACTCATCCCCAGCTCAAAGAGCTTTCGTAACGTCCGGCCCTAGCGGCCTATCGGCCGGGCCGGTAGTACACGTGAGTACCCAGAAGAGCCCATAGCATATCATCCCCAGCCCCATCACTATCCCCACGCGAAGCCCCCATGCAGATTCACCAGTAGCCCGGTGGATAATTCACCAGTAGCTGGCGCAGTAGATGGCGGATCGTCCGTACTCACATTGGCTTCCATGAGCGCTTAGGAAAGAGAGGACCTAAGAGGCCACCACCGAAAATTTCCCATGAGGATACCCAGCATAAGGTGGGGTGCTCGCCGAAACTATATCTTGGACGCGACGGGATGGACGGCAAAAAGAAACCCTCCAGGCAGACGGGGTCAATCGTAGACAACCTCCCGGAGCGCGTGCGGCGGCTCATGAGTTCGAGCGTAACTTGGCATCCCCGTTTCACTACCCTGAAGGATATGGACCCAAGGAAACTCGTCCTCATCCTACCCGAGCGTCAGCAGCCCCGTCCGCACATTCCCGGATTAGTCCACTGTACGTTTGAAGGCCTCCTGCGAATGCACTGGCCCATCGGCAACTTCGTTTTGCGGTGGTGGATGAAGGTTCATGCCGCCGAGGTGGGCGATCTGTTCCAGCATCCAAAGGACTATCCCCCGTTTGTCGTGTGGTCGGCACTGTGTACGCTCAAGTTTACCCACGAGCAGGCTGCCGCGCTGGTGAGAACAGTGATACGGAGCAGCCTCCGAAAGCGGCCGTTGTACAAATACCTGGCCGAACATGGCCAAGCTCTGCATGAGCATCTCGGATATACCCGCCCCCGCCGCCGCCGGGATTACACGGCCAAGCCGGTTTCGATATTCGATCCCCCAGGATCGCCGCCTATCGCTCCAACGCCTACCGATATCGAGTCCGACGTTTATGAGCACATTGTGACCCGCGTGCTGGACGATATACGCGAGGTGCGGACCGATGTGCTCGGGTTCTTGTACCGCGCCGTCGAGAACCGCTTACGGGATCTTCGCAAGCAGACAGAGGCAGCCGGGCGTCCGGCGCTGGAACCGATCCCCGAGCAGATGGATGAGGAAGGCAACCTCATGGACGAAGAGAACGTGCTTGGCAAAAAGCAACGGTTCAAGCATCATGCGACATTTATGCGCAACCCCTGGCGCGAGATCAATGTAGAGGAGCCCGAGCACGAACGCCGCGCTCGGAAGCGCAAGGAGAGCATGACCGATGTGCGGCTTCACGACGACCGCATTCCGCAAACCGAGATCGAAGCAGGTGAGCGTACCGCCGACGGGCTTATCGACCAAGCACGGCTGACGGATCGCCAACGCCAAGTGGCAGAGCTTCTACTCCGGGGCGATTCCAACGCCGAGATCGCACGGGAGTTGAACATCTCCCGCCCGAGAATCACGGCGATCCTCCAAAGCCTCCGGTCGAACCCCCCGTTGCAGGCGGCGGCGAAGCGACTAGGCATGTTGTCCGCCGCGCCATAGTACCCCCCAAAACTCTCGGGGGGTTAACTTTCGGCTTCCCCTTTTCGTCTATGTGTAGTGAGGGGACAAGTACGTCCTGCACCAGATCCCCTTTCTAAAGCTCCGATCCGCTCTTCTCGCGTGCTGGCGCAATCTCCAGGGGGCTTGACAGCGCGAGCGTCCCCGCCATTACCGCGAGGCTTTCCGGCGGAGGTTTGACAGGCGGCATTTTTTATGCGGCGGAACTCCAGCGTGTCAAAGGAGGCACACACGATCATGGATACCGAGTTTTTGACCGTACAGGACGTAGCCCGTCGGATCGGAGTCGGCGCGGCGCGCGTGCGACAGCTCGCCAACACCGGCCAGCTTCGTGTTGCGGCTCGTACTTCCAGCGGCGAGCGGCTGTTTGATCCCGCGACGGTTGAGGATTTCGCCCGGCTACGCGCCGAGCGGACGCGGACCCGCAAGGCCATCTAGCCCCGCAAAAATCACAGCGCCCGAAGCTGGTTGCCGCCACGCATCGCAGCTTAGGGCGCTGGAAAGGAGACTACTGTGCATCCGAACTATACACCGCCCCTACGCGACTTATCAAGCCCAGCCGAGCGCAGCGAGCGCGAACAGGGTTCACCCGTCGGGGCGCTGCTCCCGCGCCTGGATAACGTGCGCGCCTCTGGCAATGGCTGGAGCGCCCGATGACCGCTGTCGCGACGGCCCCGGCGGTAGTCCGCGTCGGCAAAGACGATCTGCGGCGGCTCTTTAGCGACCTCGATGTCGTCAAACGCGTAGCCAGCGTCCTCGGCATTCCTCCGGTCGGGTTGGACGAGCCGTTCGGCCGCGTGCTCCACGGCCATGATCCACAGGATCGCTCCGCAACGCTGCGCCGGAACCGCAAGGGCGTGATTGTCTACCACGACCAGCATAAACCCGGAGCTACCAAAGTCTACACGTTGCCCCAGGTGTATTTTGCCCAGCGCACCAGCAAAGAGCAAAGATTGCGCGGCCCCACGCACGCCGTGTGGGCGTTGGATCTTCTGAGAGCGGCTGGCATTCTGCGGCCCGTTGACGACGTGGGCTTGGCTGACCTTCCCGATTCTGCCTCGCCCACAGTCCAGCGCGTCTACATGGGCTTCCGCCGCCTGCTCGCCGTCAAATGGACGTACGAGACGGGCGCGCAGCCCGTCGCCTTCTCCTGGCGCTTCGGGGCGGCCTGGTGCAATGTCAGCGAGCACCAGGCCGGGGAGGCGATCCGCGAGCTGCTGCGCCTGAAGATCATACACATCGCCAAACACATCCCCGGCCGATTCGACAAACGGATGGCGCTCTTCATGCCAGGACCCGGCCGGACCGCCGAAGGAGCCGCATCCAGCATAACAAGCCGACATGACGATGAGGGAGCATAGCGGATGGCGCAAACGATTGAGATTGCCACGATCATAGACGACGAACCCCTCGCGAACAAGATCACGGACCCCAAGCTCCTCGTGCGCGTGCGGCAGTTGGTGATCTCAGAGTGTGCGGGCCATCATCGGGAGATGAACGGGAAGGCGAACTACTGCCTGGAGCCGTCCTCGCCCTGCATGGAGGAGAAGTGCGCGTACTTCCGGGATCGCCCCGGCCGCTGCCCGTTCTTCGAACAGATCATCCTCTCGCGCGCGGACACCTCGCAGTACGATGGCAGGCCGCTCGACCCCGGCCTCGGGGAAGCCTACGCTCGGCACGTTCAGTTCGGCGAGGAGGTCGTCGTCCGCCGCTGCGCGTGGCCGGGATGCAGAAAGCGGGTGGCCGGGGTGGGACCGAACGCCCACTACTGCGCTTGGCACGCGATGAAGCAAGCCAAGAAGAAGACCCGAGAGCGGGTCCAGCGGCACAGAGCGAATAACCGTCCTGGTGTAACGGTTTTGCCTTCTGCGGCCCTTGATAAACAAGGCCCACCGGAGGCCGTCTCGTGATCCGGGTATCAGACTACCCCCCTGAGCCCAATTTGTCATGTGCAGAGAGTAAGCGTGAGCGCAGTGAAGCATGAGGGAGAGCAGACGAGCATGAGAGATGTAACGGCTCTAGATCGCCGAGCAAGGCAGCGTAGCGCGCCAACTCGCGCGGAAGTCGGCGGGGCCCTTTTCGGGGCACGATGTGGGGGAAATGAGCACACAGCCAGCGTGCTCACGCGCCGCTCTGGTTCCGTCCAGTCTCTACACGAGGCCGCTGAATCTTTCTTGCTCTCGCGCCGTGTCGGGAACTGCTCGGCGGCGACGCTGCGGATCTACACCGCCAACCTCGCCCAATTCGAGAGGGCGACCCATGCCGGGGTGCTGGCTGAGATCGACACGCTGGCCGTCCAGCGATACCTGACCAGCCTGCACGCTACGATGAGGCCCGTCAGCGTCCACCAGCACTTCCGCACGCTCCGCACGTTCTTCCGGTGGGCCGTGGAAGCGACTCTGATCCCAGCCGACCCCATGCGCGGGATCACCATGCGCCTCCCCAAGACGCTGCCCCGCGTGCCCGATGACGACGCCGTGCGCCGGTTGCTCGCGACGTGCAACGATACCTTCGAGGGACGACGAAACAAGGCGCTCGTCCACATGTTGGCCGACGCCGGCCTGCGGATCTCCGAGGCGCTACGGCTGCGTATCGAGGACGTGCAGTTCGGCACGCGCACGCTCTCGGTGCGCGAGGGCAAAGGCGGCAAAGACGGGATTGGGTTCTTTGGCGCTGAGACGGCGCACGCGCTGCGTGCTTGGCTCGCCACGCGGCACGGCGCGATGGCGGAGGATTTCTTGTTCGTCAGCCGAGGCGGCCGCGCGCTGTCGAAGGACTATGCGACGCACCTGCTGCACCGGCTGTCGGTCCGAGCCGGACTTCCCCGCAAGCTGGGGCCGCACGCCCTTCGCCACTACGCGGCCACGAGCATTTTGCGGCAGACGGGGGACCTCGAACTCGTGCGCCAGGTGCTCCGGCACGAGAGCCTCACGATGAGCCTGCGCTACGCGCGTCTGGCCGCACCGGAGATCAGCCGCAAGTTCCGTCGGGCGTCGCCGATGGACAACCTGCGGGCGTCGGCGTAAGGTCGGGACCAAGGCCCCGGCCCCCTTTCCTCTACGGCCTGAACAAAAGCATCCTCGACAGGGCTGGAAAGTACGTGAAGACCGCGAGGAACATACAGAGGATGAAGATCGCCTGAGCCACATAACCTTTGAGGAACGGGAAGGTCTTCAGTATCTGCCGCCTATAGCGTGTTGCCATGATGTACGAGATTACGAAGGCCGGGCCAAAGAGAATGACCAGCAATAGCATAGCCTTGAAGGCCATGAGTTGCATTCGCGCTACAAATGGGTTCGTCATTTGGGTGAGTTGCTGGGTGGCCTGCGGGGACTGCAAAGTCCTCCCCCCTACATCAGCACCATAGCAAATAGTGCCCAAGGCGAGTCCACGCCAGACTGGAGCTTGAACTGACACGATAGGGTGCTCCGTGCGCCCGAGATGAGCCGCAAATTCCGCAGGGCGTCGCCGATGGACGACCTCAAGGCAGTAGTGTGATACGGCAGCGAAAAGTGGCAGCAAGGGGATACGCGGAAAGACGCGGGAGATTCGCGGGGCTTACCAACCCCGAACCAATGTTATCCTGCTTGACATCCTAGCTACTGCGCTTTGATAATCCGGTCCAATATCTTTGTCTTCACGAGGTAGCAGTCGGTGCTCATCTCTGCAGCCCAACGTAGTGCAAGTCTTGCTTCATCCTCGCCAAATAGACCTGTGACATTCAACCTCTCATCACCGTAGAATGCGAGGTCACGCCACACGGCTAAGGTCTTTCCACGCAAGACCATCTGTGCCGCGCGTTGGGTAGTGATACCGTACTCCTGGAGCAACCCTATGATCTGATAGAGAGCCCTGCTAACGTCATGCTCCCTCGGATACTCACAACCCATGAACGAGAACACGGTCTTACTAAGAAGTTCAAATGCTTCTTGTGCCCGTCGTACGCACAAATCGTAAGCATACTTGTCAGCAAGCGTACGGGCTTCTTCCATGATCCCACACGCCTTCGAGTAGTTCTTGTCGATCTCCCAGAATTGCTGTTGTGAGATCAAGATGCTATCCATGATTGTGCGATGCTCCCTTCGTTGTTGTCTCTGTGGCTTCTGCTGGCCCAATGACTTAGACCTCCGTTTGTGCGCTCTTCTTGCGCTCGAAGTGCGGCGTCGCTGAACAGTCGTCGTCACGTTTACCCCACAGAGACGGTCGGCCCACTATACAACTGCCCTCGAAAATTCGAGACGACCCGGCCCAGGTCCGTCTAGGATGATGGTAACATCTGAAGGAGGCACTCCATGATTGAACAAGTCGCAGAGTTCTCACAGGCGGTACTGAACCGGATGTCCAAACCCTACTCTGGCGACATCATACTCCAACGAGCGAATGCCTTTACGTCTAAGCGTTACGGCATCAGTCTCAGTGCTCGGCAACTACGGCGCTGGGTATACCTGGGTCTTGTTCCCGGTCCAGAAGCCCACGGGCAACGGCGGGGGGCGCCACCTCAGTGGTTGTGGTCCCCGCTTGGCTACCGCCGAATCCTACAAGTCTGCCGTATGAGGAAGCGCGGCTTCAAACGCACGAGCGCCATCATCTTCAATCTGTGGATGGGAGGAACAGCATACCCATTCTTGGCCGTGCGCAGGGCGGCCGCCGAGGAGTTTCGGCGTCTGAGGAAGGCCGTGGCACGGTCTGTGCCAACCGCATGGGACCCTCGGGTTGAAGGGGAAGCGCTGACTTCCCGCTCCCGCGCTGCTGTCCTAAAGGGACTTGGTAGCGAGGAAGCAGTTTTTCCAACCTTGTCACCAGAGGCTGTCTTACGGTTTGCGGGCACCATGTTGTTCGGAGTTGAATTGGATCAGGACTCGATCTTCGCACTGTTCCCACTGTACGGAGTACCCAAGACCTTGATCGAGGAGTGGAAGCGCCAAGACCCTGCGTCCAGCGATCTAGAACTGGGTATGCGGACCTTTGCAGGCTTAGCAGCAGACCCGGAGGACTGCGAAATGTCCGCCGAAGCCACCCTGGAAGAAACCGATGAGGAAACCTTTACTAATATCCGCGATTTTGTTCGCGTAGCTCCTTGGATGTATGGCATGGTGCCGGTTGTAGTATCAATGATGTACTCACAGACCGACAACGTCGGCACTACGTTGAGAGATGGCCTTACCAAGGTTAGCAGGATGCTGCATGATCCCTCATTTCGCCTTCTTCACTTTGTGCTCATGGTGCGCCGCGCACAGCTCAAGGGAGATCATGGACGAGGTGCCCGCGCATTTGCCCGCTCGGTAGTCAGGCCCCTCCAGCAACTGATGATGTTCGTGGCTTCTGACAAAGAGACTCAAGCGCTGCTCCAAGAAGTCGTCAGCTATCTCGGCATTGAGCAACAGACTCCGCTGGTGGCGGCGCTTCCAATGCTGGCTGCCAAAGCCACCGATCCCGTCCTGCGCGCTCTAGCCCGGAAGCTGATTCGCATAACACGGCGGCATGGTTTGTCGGATCTATTGAAACTCCGGAAGCCGGTACACGCGGGTTAACTACACTTACAAAGGGAAACAAGAAGGCGAGGTGCCGGGACCAGTGCTGACATGCTACCTTTGTTTTGTCAGGTTACCCACCATGCGCCGAAACCTATTGATTGTTGCAGCAGGGTTAATATGAAGCGCCTCGGCAACTTCCAAGAACTCAACCACGTCTAACCGTCGTTCGCCACGTTCGTACTTCGACACGTATGACTGTGGACGCCGAAGGCGAGTGGCGACGGTTGTTTGCGTCAGCCCAGCACTCTTCCGTGCTCGGACCAGGAGCCTCCGAAATCGGTCATAGTCCCGAGTAAACCGCGACCTCGCCATAGCCTTGCGGCCATGATAAGGTCAGTGGTAGCATTATCCCAAAATGGGATATTAGGCGCATCTCATGTCTTCGACGAACGGACGCGATTGGAAGCAAAGTCGCTACACGAAGCACGGCTTTGTGTGGCAGCCGCATGCCTAGAGAGATGTCATGTTGAAAAACCCAACGTACCCACAGCTCCCCTAAGTGACGCTAACCTCGTGAGGGGGCGAGAATCCCATCATGTCGCGGCTCGGATCTCCCGGAAAATATCAAGATCAACTTGCCATGGTTCGCCTTATCTATGAGAGCCGACCCTTTTGGGACGTTGTCGGCAGACCCGACGACGAGGGAGGTCCCGTCAATAGGTGTGTAAATCTTCAGGCGGCGACCTCCTGACCGTTGGTCGTAACTTTCACCCCGTTCACGAACTTCACCCCCAGGTAGACTTCGGTGGCACGCTCCGGCGCGGTGAGCC
>Ga0207416_1002543_pt1 | contig 19544 bp, 22 predicted proteins | sample PaiPotPPM11metaG_FD_184107 | JGI IMG/M metagenome (GOLD analysis project Ga0207416, IMG submission 184107) | Iron sulfur acid spring bacterial and archeal communities from Banff, Canada, to study Microbial Dark Matter (Phase II) - Paint Pots PPM... ...
TATTCTCAGCAATAATACTATACTTGATAGTATCTTTGATAGGGGTACTATCTTTTACGATGCCATAACCAAATGCCATACTTTTCTCTCATGACAGAAAGCACATGAGAAGGGGACTTGCTTCTCTACCCAGAGAAGCAAGTGGAAAGGAGAGCATTGCCCACCCACTTACCTCCTCACCTACCACGAGGTACTTCTCATCTCTTCACCAAAGGTGTATACTATCATTCATCGTATGATGGGCTAATGTACCAACGTGCTCTGTATGGTCGTCAGTATGATGTGAGTACAAAGGTTTTGGCTTATACAAGCAATTCTATAGAATATGAGCATGGTTTCCACAAAAATGTCACATCATCACCTATGGCAAACACAGTGAAAAGGTTCACATGAGAGGAGGGATGAGCAAATGACATCTGAATCAGAGGGACTGGATCTCCACTCGTTTCGCACGGATCGACCGGGCATCCGCAAAGTGCTTGGTGACCTCGAAGCCGAAATCATGGAGCTGATCTGGGAGCAGCTTGCCAATCAGGGAACAGCGGTTCGCGAAGTCTTTGAGATTCTCTATGAGCGCCGAAGGATTGCCTATACTACAGTGATGAGCACCATGTCTCGTCTGGCAAAGAAGGGACTGCTTCGAGTAGAGAAACAGGAGCAATCTTACATCTACTATCCAAAATTCACGAAAGAAGAGTTTATTTCACGCTTTGTTGGTCATATTATCGAAGATCTTTTTATCAGTTTTTCTGGTGAAACACTTGCAGATGGTGATGCCCATGCCAACTCCGAGACTACTGAGCATGTACGTCAACTCCTCGATGAACTCCATCGTCGCCGGAAGAAGGAGCAAGCATAGTGCATCATACGCTCCTCGAGTTCTTCAGTTTGGTGCTTGCAACCGTTGGAAGCGCTCTCACGATGAAAATGCTCAACGCTATTCATGAATGGTCATGGAGACGTGCTCTGCAACTGCTGATCCTCGTGATGCCGCTGGTAGCTGTTGGGTTAGGCTTCAGTCTCTTCCATCGTCTCTTCCATTATCTGTGTGCTCTGTTCTCGATACCCTCACCTGCTTGGTTAGAGAGTGCGTCCCCCACATGGTTGGATCGTGCATTCCCAATCGGTCTCTTCGTCGTCGCACTTGGAGCTGTGTGTTTTGGAGGTATTCGCCTCATCCTGATGGCTCGTGTCATGAGAAGATGTGGTGCCCATCATGACGCAGCATTAGAGCACTATGCTCATGATGTAGCGCAACGCCTCGGGGCTGTACGGCCCCGTGTCCTTCTTTGTTCCTCCGATCATCCTCTCGCGCTCACCTATGGAATTTTTCGTCCAACCATCCTCCTCTCAACATGGATGGTTGAAAAGCTTGACCACCAGGAGCTTGAAGCCGTGCTTGCTCACGAACTACAACATGTGGCACGCTTTGATTATTTGATTGTCCTGCTGGCAACGGTGCTGCGTGATGCCTTCTTCTATCTGCCTACCAGTAGAAAGGCGTATCGACAGCTCCAACAAGAAAAAGAACTGGTCTGCGATGATCTGGTTGTTCGTGCGACAAAGCGACCATTGGCACTGGCTAGTGCACTGACCAAAGTCTGGTTGCATCGGATTGAGACCCCACCGTATGCTATGATGGGCGGAGCACAACTGCTTGCCAATGGGAGCACATGGACGGATTATCGCATTCAACGCTTGATGGATGCACCTCCCCTGCCAAAAACGCTGCCATCTCGTCTCCACGTCCTGAGCACCAGTCTCTCGATCGTTCTTGCATTTGTCGTTGCTCAGGGCATCAGTTGTTTCCTTTTACTTGCAATGTTGGGTTGCTAATTGGTAGAACTCCATCTCTTTCTTATCTCCCCTGAGTCGTCCTGTTTGCACTCTTCGGATCAGCGAGCACTCGTTGCAAGTTTGATTTGCCGACGGGACCAAACAGGACTGACTGGATAATGCCCTCAGGTCGAGAAAATAGGAGGTTGGTGTCTCCCTCACATGATACAGCGTTCCTACCCGCTGCTGTTCATCCATGACGATCGGATAAGTCAAATGGTTCTGCTGCACGAAATTTTGTACCGTCTGCTCGTCATCTCCTCCGAGAGTATTGACAGCGAGAATCACAAAATGCTTACTCATGGCTGGTGCGGATGCATAATATTGTTGCATGGTAGGAATTTCGGCCTGACAATCTGTACATGAGGGGTACCAGAAGTTGAGCATTGTCGGTTTCCCTCGGTAGTCGTGCAGGCTCACCCGTTTGCCATGTAAGTCCGTGAGGGTGAAATCGGGAGCTATATTGCCAACTTGCAGACCGATAGTCGGCTTTGGTTTGGGAGATGGTGTTTGTATACGAGCGTTTATCTGCTGCCAAGTTCGACCTCCATCAGCGGTATGCAGCAAGCTCGCACTCTCTCCTTCTGGAACAATCCAGCCATTATTTGCATCACTAAAACTCATGGCTGAGGAAGGCGCAAACGACTGCGATGAATTGAGCAGATAAATATGAGAGCTTGGGGATCTCCAATAGAGCACAAGAGAATGAGGAGATATTGATGAATATCAAGCAATTGCAAATCTTGCATCAGTAGAACTAAATCGACCTGTGAAATTGCTCGATGTTACATGCTTGACGAAGAGTCATCGGCCTCGTTTTTTGCCAGTCTTTCAAGATCCATTCCCGACTACCGAGAAAAGCAATTTCACAGGTCGAAATCTTGGAGGGATTGAGCAAGGTCAGTCTCCATACCACTGCTTACGCCACTGGATCATGGTTCCGATCTCTTGACTTTGCACATCAATGATCGAGCGGGCAATGCGTTTGATATCAGCATTGGAACTTCGCATTATGGCAACACTTGCCAGGTCAACGGCGGAGGCATGATGCGGAATCATTGAATCGATAAATGCTCTGTCAAATGGGTTCTCTGAAGCCAATTGATCCGGCATCATTGTGCCTGTGTTTTCCATATCGACAGGGTTGATCGTCGTCGGTGTGTTCGAAGTGCCATAGAGCCGCTGTTTGAGGTCTTTCAACTCTTGTATTTCCTGGTTTTGTGAGGAAGTAATCGTTGTGGCAAGGTGTCTGAGTTCAGAATGTTGCCCCTTCTGCGAAGCAACCTGAGCCATTTGCACTGCCATCAGGTGGTGCGGCACCATCATGTCAATGAACCGCTCATCAGAATACTGGCCGTTCACAACGAGCCGTTCAGGAGCGACTGTGCTAGAGGCAGTCATAGTTGCCATAGGGCTTGGTGGGCTTCCAGAAGCTTGTGCGGTGGGAGTACTCCTCGTACTCCCACCGACGACAAGGAAGATGGTCAAAGCCGTCATGATCACGACTATCCTTATGAGATGACATGTCTTTCTCGATTCCATCAGTTTTGACTCTCCTCCTCTGATACATCTCTGTACTTTGCACTCCATCAAGAGAGCCAGCCAGACGCTATGAAGCCATCTGCCGACAAGACGATGCACACTGACGACAGATCTGAGCACAGGTCTGCATTTGCGCATCATTCCTTCTTCGCTCACATGTCTCAGCACAGCGCAAGCATGCATCAGCGCATACCCCACAGACTGACTTGCTGAGCGGAGAGTTCCGAAGCATGGAGTCAAGACTGACCTGACAGCTTTGGCTGCAGTCGAGTAAGGACTGCATATGGCTGGCTTCTACGTGTGGCCCTCCAGCTTGCAAGCAATAGGCGATGGTCTGCTCACACACAGCGTGACAGTCCTGGCAGTTTTGAATACACTGTTGCATCGCTTGACTTATGGTTCCTTGCATCAGTATCCTCCTCTTCTCTTGAGGCATTTCTTGTCAGAGCGTAGGGAGAACCTACGAGGTTGTTTCGTACGATCATTCATAGAACAGACACGATTCTTCCCTCTCATTGGTGACGGCCGACCATAGGAACCAATAATCAGGAAGGACGATGATGAAGCAGCTTGGTCAGAATCGCATTGCTAGGCCTGCAGCACGCCTCTAGGTAAACCCTCTTGAAGCTTAAACAATATTCTACGTACTATTGACAGTAGTATTATACTATGTAATATTCAATCTCATGAGAAGGATGTTCTCTGGCGTATCACCAAAGATCTCAAAGCAAGTCGGAGATCTTCTATGGAAGGATCTCCCCGTCACTATGTCGGCGGTGGAGATTTCGCAAGGGGTGCAAACGATGCTCATCGACTGAGTTCTGTGGAGGAAAGAGACGTTCCCATCCCAGTGTGCTAGGAGTTCATAGGAGCATGCACACTGGCATCATCTCGGTGTCGAAAGGGCTTGGTTTGACACTCCCTTAGAAGGAGAAGCCTCTGTGAATGCAGACCAAAGGCTTGATGAAGTCGCAAGAGACTCGTCATTGCGCGTCATCGAACTTGATCCTCAGACCGATCCCCGCTGGGAAACCTTGATGACCCATCAGCCCACAAGTGTGATGTATCAGCATCCGGCCTGGCTAGGAGTGCTGGAAGAGACATACGGGTATAAGCCACTCCATTTGGCCTGCGAGGATGCCGCTGGCCAGTTACGCGGCATCCTCCCGCTCTTCTACCGTCGGGGATTGCGTAGTGGACGCATCTGCGCTTCTTTGTTTGACTCTCCAACAGCCGGTCCACTTGCCTACGACGACCAGGCAAGGGTCGCTCTCATCCAAGCAGCCATTGAACGTACTCGCGCTGAGCTTGGTGTCCAATTCCAGCTCAAGGTGAAATCCACCAGTCTCGATAGGCTCGTGGACAACATCGTCGGCGTGCCCAGGTACGAGACATACGAACTGGCGTTGCCAGAGCGGCCTGATCTCTTGCACCTAGACTCGCGGATCAAGTGGGCGGCCAATAAGGCAGTCAGGTTAGGCATGCAGATCCGAGAGGCGGAGACCGAAGGCGAACTGCGGGCGTGGTATGGATTGTACCTGCAGACTATGCGCAGGGCCGTTGCTGTACCCAAGCCGTATCGCTTCTTTGAGCTGGCCTGGCAACGACTGCGCCCGCAAGGATTGCTGCGCTTGCTCCTGGCCGAACAGGTCGAAGCAGGACAAAGCAGGCTGGTGGCTGGTTTTCTTTTTGCGCAGTGGGGCCAAACCATCTCCCATCTCTTCACTGGATGGCGACGGGAGGACCAAGCTTTGCGACCCAACGATTTCCTCCACTGGCGAGCGATTCAGGATGCATGTACTGAGGGCTTTCGCTGCTACGACTTCGGGAATGTCACCGTAGGAAATCAAAGCCAGGCCCAGTTCAAAAGCAAGTGGGGAGCTGAAGCGAAGACGATTTATACCTACTCCTACCCGGCAGTCTCTCATGGAACGAGAACGATCAGCACCGCTTCCGGTCAGGCAAAAAGTACCGCCTCCGGTCAGGCAAAAAGTGCCGCACGCCAGCTGGTCTATCCCATCTGGCAGCGCCTGCCACTCAAAGCGATTGGGCTGTTAGGTGATTGGTGCCATGCGATCCACTACTACTAGCATCACGGGATGTGACGACTGTTGCAAAAACCTTGCCATGGCATGATGCCTCCTCGCTCTTTCGGGAACATTCACAAGTCCTGCCTGAGAGGGCATATTTGTCAAATCTCGGCTTGTTGGAGTATAGTATGGAGCGATCAATTTCTACGAGAGGATGAGATGTGAGATGGAATTTGAACCGGAGATTAGCGTGTTTCGGCCTGATCGCCCAGGCATTCGCAAGGTGCTTGGCGATCTAGAAGCTGAGATTATGGAACTGATCTGGACGCGTCCTGCCAGCCAAGGAACGACCGTCCGAGATATATTTGAGCAGCTCTATCAGCAGCGGCACCTTGCCTATACGACGGTCATGAGCACGATGAGACGCCTGGCGAAGAAGCAGTTTCTACGCATCGAGAAGCACGAGCAGACGTACGTCTATACTCCCACGATGACAGAGCAGGAATTCATCTCACGGCTCGTCAGTCACATTCTTCAGGATCTCTTTATCAGCTTCTCAGGAGCCACACTGCAGGGACTTGAGGCGCTCTCCAAGGAGGATGCTGCTCGTGTGCATCAGTACTTGGCTGAAATTATGCGCCTTCGTCAACAGGAGGAAGACTAAGCATGCATATCCTGCTCTACATGTCAGGCATGCTCGTCGTCATTCTGCTTGGCAGCATTCTGGTCCTTCGTCTCTTGCGCCTCTTCAGCGACTGGTCGCAGCGCCAAATCATGCAGTTGCTCGTCCTGATCATGCCACTAGTCAGCCTCATCGGCTTGGTTGGTGGACTCCAGCATGTGCGGGACCAGGATTGTGCCTTGAACGCTCTGGCCTGGGACTCTCGGTTGGATATAGCCATTCTGTTCCTAGTGGGAAGCAATATCATCGGTGCACTTGGCCTTGGCTTGGGACGACTCGTTTTGATGAAGCGGGTTATGAAGCAGCAAGAAGCGATCGCTGATCCAGACCTTCAGGCACTCGTTGACCAATTGGCCCAGCAGAGCAACCTCCCTCGACTGTGTTTGCAGCTCGTTCGCACGAATCGACCATATGCAGTGCTCTACGGGATACGAAGACCGACCGTGCTGCTCTCGACATGGATGATTGATCACCTTGACCGACAAGAACTCGAGGCTGTGCTCATGCATGAACTCGTCCACGTCCACCGACGTGATTACCTCTTGAATTGGATAGCACTCCTGCTGCGTGATGCCTTTTTCTATCTGCCAACCAGCCGCATCGCCTATCGCCAACTGCACCATGAAAAAGAACTGGCCTCTGATGATCTGGTGGCACAGTCAACCAAACGCCCGCTTGCTTTAGCTTCCGCGCTCACCAAGGTCTGGCTGTCCCTGATTGATGACTCACCTTCTCAACTCGTGCAAACGCTACTCAGGAGGGGAGAGTCGATCACTGACCGAGTTGACCGACTGCTTGGCATGAGGAATCCACCATCGGGGAAGCCGCCGATGTCTTTCTTTTCTCTGGGTGTTGGCACATCCATCAGCATCGTAGTAATGGACATCGTGGCGAGTCTCGCATTCACGATAGCACTCCTCAATTGTTGACCTGTTGTCGTGGCAGAGAGCTTACATAATATCCTTGTCAAACATACTATCGTCAGGAGTACTTCTGACTTTGCTCTGTGGAAACTGAGAGGCGTTTGTAGTGTCTAGCGATCATTTCCCCCACACCGATGGCTAGCAGGCCCAGTAGCGGGTGCACAATCTGAATGAGCCAACTGAGCGATGAAGTATGGAGCACGGAGAGCTGGCTCCATCCCAGGGCAGTCATGCAGATGGCAAGTACAAAGGCTCCAATAGCCAGACCACTATTTCCTCCTTTAACTGTTGCAATGAAATAGCCCATTACGAGGAGTGAGAGGGCAACAAGGATACCAAGTCCCATATGTAACTCGAGCAGGGGATCTTCAGCTACAATCCTCCCAGTCCAAAAAAGGATGCCAAGAATACCTGCGGCGAGTACGCAAAGACGCATTACCATAATAGTGATACGTACAAGCACCATGTATTTCTCCTCAAAAAAAACTATCAAAGCGCCAAAATAGACGTTTTAGACAGATTTCCCAGCTTTCAATGCCTTGTTCATCTTCTGTGACGATAGACTGTCGTGTTTCACCAGTCTGGTGCTCCTGTTTCGGCTTGGGAATGGTGCACAGGACCCGGAAGGCAGGCTATGCAGCTTGCAATATGAGTATATCATGAGCGATGAGTGTAGCGTTACCAGACTGACTTGTTGGTAAGGCTTACCGGAGCTAGCAGTGGCCTGACAACACGATGGCTTGCTCCCTTTCCTGCCACAGATATATTCATCTGAGTATACTTCAGGCCCTCATTTTATTGTCCTTAAGTTACAGATTGGCTTTGGGCATTGAGTAGCTTCGCGTCCTACTGTCAGTTGGTGAGTCAGAGAGCGTGGACCGCTGAGCAACTCGTGCAGAGAAGCATGGAAATGGAGAAGAAAATCCAGGCTGTGCCTCAGAATAATACTCATCTTCAAAAGGAAGCACCCTAAGAGCCTTCCTGACAAATAAGCTGAGTCCGCATTGGGCAAAGGCCCTGCTCAAGTGTAACGAGTTCCTGACAAAATTGTTACCGATAGAGAGGGCCATTGCTCCTAATACTGGAGGTGGTGTCAGCTAGCCACCCAATGGGTAAATGCCAATTTTCTATTGGCGCTAAATCGCAACCGTTTGTATGTGAAGATCGCTTGAGAAAGGCTCTCAGACTTGCTGCTGAGAAAGCATCTGACCACGACTTCTTGTAAGGAGAACAGTCACCAGAACAACTCCGATCATCAAGCCAATGAGCTCAAGTTGGTGCCCAGGTAACACAAGGACATTCATTTCTGCTACGCCGGGATGTGCTCCATGCCACCACCCGTCGACAAGAATACCGAGGAGCAAGATTGCCCCTCCCGCAAAGGCACCAATGAACCAAAGGCCTGATCTGTGCCCTCCAGTCCCTCTCCAAGCCTTGCGTAATGGTCCAATGGAGAGGAGTAATACAGCTAGAATGAGCAGCATACCAATGTCCACGATGAGGTGGGCCATGCTTGGATTCAATCCAGTAAGATGTTGGTGCCAATCCCACAGTTCACCAATCAGGCCTAAAAGGTACCCAATTAATACTATTGAGAGAACAGGACGCATAACTCTTTTCCCTTTCTTCACAGCAGATTCCTACCTACCAGTACGTTTGCTCTGAGGAAAATGAGACGGTATTGTTCTCAGGAAAGCTATGGGGTAATACAAAAAATTGCCTGTCAACAGACCACCAACGCTACCGCGAGTGCGACGTTTACCGCTATAGCGACCGCCACGACGAGTAGGAGTGTACTGGTGAAGAGATACTTCCTTCGAGAAAGAGGCGGAGTTGACGTACCCATTGGGTCTGCAATGGAGAGCAGCCGTTCAACCCGATTTGCCATACCCTCGCTCTTTCTGAGAAGCATTTGGGCCAACTGCATCTGTGAACCGTCTCTATCTGTGAGATGGAGCCACACTTTCGCCAAGGCTGACGCTAATACCAGGGGGCGTCGTGTCACATTCACGACAAGGTCATCACAAGCCATCTCCTTTTCGTGAGAGAGTTGGTCATAGGCCCGCCAACTGGTTGGCAGGTAGAAAAAAGCATCCCTGAGCATTATCGCCACCCAGTTCATCAGGTAGTCACCCCGTGAGAGATGGATCAGTTCATGCGTCAGAACAGCCTCCAGTTCTTCATTATCCAGGTGCTCTCGCATCCAGGTTGACACCAGAATTGTAGGCTCTCTTATCCCATAAAGCAGGGCAAGTGGGCGAGAGGATGGCACCAATCGCACTCGAAACCGGGAAACATGGAGTTTCTTTGCTACGTGTTTGACCTGAGCTTCGAATTCTGGATCAACAATGACCCGCTGGCGTCTCATCACAACGATCATCATCAGGTGTCGACCCAAGCCAAGCAGGACCGCTCCAAGGAGGATACTACTCATGAGGAACACGAGCGAGACATCGAGCGGATGATCCCAATTTGGGGCATCCAAGAGACAGTGCGGATTGAAGAGGTGCCGGATGCCTACGCCAAGCACGAGCAAGCTCAAAAGTGGAAGCGCAAGCACTTGCAATTGAATGAGGCGGCGTCTGGACCAGCGATCAATAGTAGGGAGTAGTTTCAGAACGAAGTGGCAGTCAAGAAGAACAACGCCGAGTCCCATGGCGAGGGTAAGCCCAAAATGCATCGTTATCCTTCCTCCTCTACCCGACGGCATGTAATCTCATCAAGTAATGTACGAGCATGAGCAGTCGCCTCTTGATTGGAGAGTGCATCCACACCTGCCAGAGTCGGTCCTGAGAAACTCACAAAAAGATCTTCCAGAATATGACTGGTGAGGTAAGAGATAAACTCCTGCTTCGTCACTGCTGGGGTATAAATGTAGGTTGGCTCACACTTCTCAACCTGGAGCAACTTCTTCTTGGCGAGGCGAGCCATCGTACTCATGACGGTTGTATAAGCCAAACGACGCCGCTGATAGAGGATCTCAAAGATATCGCGAACGGTCGTTTCTCCTCCTGCAGGGCGTTCCCAGATCAGTTCCATGATATCTGCCTCCAGATCACCAAGGACTTTGCGAATACCTGGCCTATCAGGCCGAAACAGGGGAATATCTAGTTCAAGTGACATGGTCCTCTCCCTTCGCTCATCGTTTTTCATTCCACCGAACCGAGCGTCTCACGCTACAAAGCAAGTATCAGGAGGAGCGATTATAATGCCCTCTCTGTTCAGAAATGTTCATGCAGATGAGGCTTGCTGTTTGCACTTATAGGGACTATACCCATTGTACCAAAATGAGAGAGACCTCTCTCCTCCCCCGATCTTCACTGCTGCCACAAGAAAGCATTCACCTGTTTTGCAAGAGGCAACGAACGAAGTTGAGTTGTATTTTACCACTTCATGATACCCTGGGTCACTGACACATGAGCAAAAACAGGAGGCCTGTGGTGCTACGTGAGAACATTCCTCCGTCTCTCTCTAGTATATCGCCCACCCCTCATTGATTCGCGTATATTTATTTCACGTACGATTGCCGATAGTAATCAATGGGGCTCGTTCTTGGGGTCATGTGAAGTCAATTTGTGATGAGGTGCCTTTCTGTTCAGAGATTTTTGCGTGGAAAACGAACTCAAAAAATCAATGGAAATCAATGGTATGAATCTCGGAGCAAGCTCCGAACCCCTTTTCGTAGCAAGCTGCGGGGAATGGGACCTCTTTTTGATTCAATGAGCACCACTGGTTAGGAGAGATGGAGATCGGATGAGAGATGGATGACCAACTTCAAAGGTCTTTCAACCGTGTTGACTTGCGGTTCTATCAAGCGGATGGCTACCTTCTTACGTGAAGCAAGTTTTAGCATCCAGAATGTCATATTCCGCCGAAGAGGGACTGCAGAGAGCTGGGAATGTAGCCGATGTGGAAGCAACCTTGAACAACAGATAGGAGAACCCGTTTCTATGAATATAACAGATCAAGATCTATGGGCCCAATGGCTCCTCCAGGGGCGTGATGGAGACGACCCTGAAACGCAAAAGAGCATGGTGGAAAACACGACTCATATTCGTGATGCCATCTTGCACAACGCGAGAATCGCTCCAGGGGAAATCGTGCTCGATGTCGGTTGTGGGTATGGACCTATCGCCTTTGGGGCTCTTTCTCATGTCGGAGAGCAAGGGAAAGTGATCTTCTGCGATGTGTCGCAACAATTGCTTGAGCGCTGTCATACTCTTGCTCACAAACGGGGTGTTCTTGATCAGTGTCAGTTTCTTGCCGCCTCGGCTGATAATTTGTCTCTTATTGGAACGAACTCCGTTGATGTTGTGACAACCCGTGCAGTGCTCATCTACGTGAAGGAGAAACAGCAAGCCATTCAGGAATTTTATCGTGTTCTCAAACCCAAGGGGCGGCTTTCGATCTTTGAACCCATTCCCCAGTTAGTCTATCCTGAGCCGCCGAACCTGTTCTACGGATATGATATGACTCCGATTCTGAGCATGAGCCAGAAATTACACGCCGTCTATGACCAAGTCCAACCCACAGAGCTATTGAACTTCGGTGTGCAAGACCTCTTGACATTCGTCAAAGATGCAGGGTTTTCAGAGGTGTATCTTGCATTGCAGGTTGCTATTGTTCCCAATACAGCACAGAATGGTTTTGCGATCCAGAAGTCGAGCTGGGAGGCGTTTTTGCAAAAGTCTCTCCATCCTTTCGTTCCTACCATCAAAGAAATGATACATCAAGCATTGACGGCAGATGAAGCAGAGCAATTGACGAGTTACCTTCGTCCTCTCGTCGAAGCAGGACAGAAGGGAGACCGATCGGCTGTCGCCTACCTCTGGGCCATGAAGCCCGAAGAGGCGGTGTGAAAGGGCCTCTTCAACTCGCTTGTGTAGCTGCTTGGTGCTGCATGTAGCTAAACACAGCGGTAAGAAGGCTTGGTCCTCAAGCCAAGTGGGAACATCGCTCTGTTCTATCAAATCCGCTGGGTCATTGTACCAGTGCGAAACGGATGCAACTCTCCAGATCAAAGCGTCCTAGCTTCAGAACGACAAGTAATGGCCCAGAGGTGGGAGTATTCTCTAGTCTCCTTGCTTTTATCGATAAACGTCTGTTTACCATGTCTACTATCATTGATAGTAGAGGGATGCACGAACACTTGGAAGAAGTATTGATCATACCTACCCTGTCGTCTGGCAGATACGATGACAATATGACCGATCGACAGGTTTGAAATGCTCAGGAGTTTTCTCTTGAAGGTTTCCTTGTGCTCTTTTGAGGCACAAGATCCCGATAGGCTTTGTGCATACCAGAGTAGCTAATAAACAAGGAGAAAGGGTGCGTAGTGGGATTATATATATATAAGGAGGATTACTGTTTTTTACCGACAGGAAAAGTGGGTACTGGTATGGCCTTTGGAACCTTTGGAGAATTACTCCAGGGACGTTTATCAGAAGAACATGGAGATTTCCTGGTTACCTTGCCGATTTCCCGGTATTCATATGCCATCTATGTTGCTGATCCAACCTGCCAGGATGTGACAGTCTTTCCTCCTGAGAAGCAGAAGTCAAAGATGCTAGCTTGTCTGCTCTTCGAGCGCTATACTTTGCCACACGGAGGAAGGCTTATTCTCCAGAGCGAATTGCCTGCGGGGAAAGGGTTAGCAAGCTCCTCTGCTGACTTGGTTGCAACTGCCAGGGCGATCAGTTCTTGTTTTCATCTTTCAATCCCATCATCACTTCTTGCCACATTGATGTGTCGTATTGAACCTTCTGATGGAGTCATGTACCCAGGTGTGGTTTCTTTCTATCATCGTCAGGGTCGTCTGCGCGAGTTTCTGGGAATGGTGCCGCCTCTCACAATTGTAGGAATAGACGAAGGGGGAGAAGTTGACACGCTTCAATTTAATACGGTTCCCAAAGCCTTCACTTACACGGAAGAGCTTGAATATCAGGACTTACTCAAGGTTCTTTCAGATGCCATACGTCAACAAGATGTTCATCTCATTGGTCAAGTAGCAACCCGCAGTGCCGTGCTCAATCAAAAGCTCAATCCTAAACAGATGCTGGGCGAAGTCATGGCTCTCTGTCAAGAAGTTGGTGGATTGGGCGTCGTGACGGCTCATAGCGGAACATGCCTTGGGATTCTGCTTTCCCCAGATGAACCCAATTATCACTCCCATGTCCAAATGGCGCAGGACTCTCTCGCCAAACTGACCGGGGATGTCTCCATCTATCATTCGTTTCAAGTTGCTGAGAAGGAGCAAGAGTATGTTACGGAAAAATATGCTTGAGTGTATTGGTCAAACACCTCTGGTGCAATTGCGATTAGATCGTGGTGCTGTTGGCAACGTCTATGCCAAGCTTGAAATGCTCAATCCCTTTGGCATGAAAGATCGGGTGGCCAAGCATATCCTTCTCGAAGCCAAGCGAACAGGGGCATTATGTGATGAGGCTCCGATCATTGAAACATCTTCAGGCACGATGGCTTTGGGCTTAGCGCTCGTTGGAACATATTTGGGTCATCAGGTTCATATTATCACTGATCCTCGTATCGATCCCATCACGTTAGCAAAACTGAAGGCGACGGGCTGTACCGTGCACATCGTTGAGCAAATGACCCATGGAGGGTGGCAGGGAGCCCGGCTTGAGCGGCTGCATGAACTCATGAAGGAATATCCCAATGCCTTCTGGCCTCGGCAATACGAGCATCCCGATAACCCACGAGCTTATCGGGAATTAGCACGAGAGTTGCTCGAAGATCTCGACACCATAGATATCTTGATTGCTGCTGTGGGCAGTGGTGGCTCACTCAGTGGAACAGCTCGAGCTTTGTTAGAGACCAATCCTCATCTACGAGTCGTGGCCGTCGATGCCGTTGGCAGTGTGATCTTTGGGCAACCGGATCATCCCTACCGGTTGCAAAGTGGATTGGGAAATAGTCTCGTACCTGCCAACGTCGATTTCTCTGTCATTGATGAGGTTCACTGGCTCAATGACCAAGAAGCATTCGCTGCCACGGTAGAACTTGCCACGACAGAGAAAATTTTCGCCGGCAATAGTTCTGGATCTGTGTATGCTGTTGCTCGCTGGTTAAGTAGGACAGTCTCAAAAAAGACCAATATTGTCGCGATTTTTCCAGACCGGGGGGATCGCTACTTCATTACGATCTATCATGAGCCATATCGTGTAAAAAATGGAATAGCAGATATGACATTTCCGACCCATCCTCAAGAAATTTTTGCTACCACTCCCGTGACGACGTGGTCATACCTCCAGCGCATGAATTCCAAGCACACCATGACATCCTTGCAGGAAGAGTACGTTGGTTGCAAGGTAAAGCACTTGTAGTCCGAGGAGCATGAGAACAAAAAGAGGCTATGTAGTGTGAAAGTCTTGCTGTGGTCTCACTGTAGGACTGGCACACAGAAAGATACCGAGTCTGGTCTGCCCTGCTCAAGCCTTGAGAAAAGGAAGGAAGATACGTGAATGGGTTTTTTTCGCGTCTTAAAAAAGCCACACCTGACCGTCTTGTGGCTAAGCCAGGTGCTTTCTGCGATGGGGAACTATTTTTATGAAATTGCTGTGATGTGGACGGCCACAAAGACCGTTGGAGGCTCGGCAGGTCTGATTATCGCTGCCGAAACGACTTCCATGCTGGTTTTTGGACTGCTGGGAGGTGTCTATGCAGATCGGTGGAATCGGCGTACCGTTCTGGTGATGGTGGATCTTCTGCGTGCTGGAACGGTTGCTCTGCTGCCCTTGTTAGCTTTTGCTGGCATGTTGCAATTGTGGCATTTTGTCATTGTGGCTGTCATCATTGGAGGTCTGGGAGCCCTCTTTGACCCTGCACTCCAAGCAAGTTTACCAGTTCTTGTGAGTGATGCACAAACGTTGCAGGCGACCAATGGCCTGATGGAGATGACACGCAGATTAGCTCGTGCACTTGGTCCAAGTATGGCTGGTCTGCTCATTACATTGATGCCATTATCACAGTTCTTCACGCTCGATGCTGTGAGTTTTGTCATTTCCGCATTCGCGGTTCTCTCTCTCGGAAGTCGTTTTGCATGGAAAGCAACGATTGAACAATCGAAGCACTCAGGAGTAGCTGGAGTATGGCATGATATTCGTGATGGTGCACAGCTCATGTGGGGATACCGTCCATTAGCATGGGCGCTTATCACCAATGGGATTATTAATATCCCATGGAGTATTGCCTTTATTGTTGGTGTCCCATTATTGGTTGCTCATGTATTGGCTGGCAACGTTGGGGCCTATGGGTTGATCGTCGGAGCATATGGAGTGGGCAACGTCCTGAGTAATATTGTTGTCAGCAATCTGACAATTCGCAGACGTGTGCCACTGATTTTTCTAGGAAAGATCATCGTAGGGATTGGCTTTTTGCTGATGGCAAGTGCGACGGATCTGCCATTGGCTATGATGGGATCTGCACTGGCTGCGTTGGGTGGGCCTATGGAAGATCTGATGATGCTCCTCATGATTCAGACCGAACTTCCTCCTACTCATGTCGGTAAAGTCTACAGTTTGCGTATGGTTCTCGCCAGTGTTGGTGGTTCGCTGGGATTTTTATTCGCAATCCCGCTCTTTGCACATCTAAGTGTGCCACTCACCATTGTGCTCTGTGCTGCACTCTTTATTATTACTGGCCTAGCTGGATTAGTACGTTTTGGGGTACGCTAGCCAAAGGTGCTTGCCCTATCATTTTTCACTTGGAAGGGAGTTCCATGATGGATACGAGAGGTGAGCCTATCTTTTCATGCGAACGGAGGCATGAATATTCTCTTGGAAAAACATCCTATTTCTCCCAAAGGCATGCTTCAAACGAGCTTGACAGTTTCGTGCTTGTACAAGGTCAACACTGTCAAGCAGAATTGCCTCCTTTCGACGCATGCCAAATAGTAAAATACTATCAGTAGGTTGATATATTCTGTTCTAGACTGTACTCTCTGGAAACAGAGTACTTTGAAGCTGCTCTCTATGAGCCGAGGAGAAAGTGAATGAAACGTCAGTTTGGCATGGGAGTGCTTCTTGCACTCTTCATTTTACTTATAGCTGCATGTGGAGGCAGCGGAGGAAGCACAACTGGAGGAGAGCGAGGGAACACAGCACCCTCTGGAATGCAACAAGTGCAGGTCAAGGAGACAGACTTCAAAATCGTATCATCAGTCACGACCTTTTCCCCTGGCACACCCTATCACTTTGTCGTGACCAACGATGGCAAGACAGCTCATGAATTCATGATTCTGCCAAAATCAGAGGGGAACATGGAAATGGGAATGGGTGATATGCACAAGATCTCTTTAGCTTTAATTGACATGATAGATCCAGGTCAGACGAAAACACTGGACTATACCTTCCCCTCATCTACGGTGGGCTCTCATCCCGAATTTGCATGCTACATGCCCGGCCATTATGATGCAGGGATGAAGGAAAAGGTCACAGTCAATTCCTAACTGGGATAGGATAGGGCTTTGGATTTTACCCGTAAATCTTCTATTGCTCACAAGGAATGAGCACAGAAGGTGCCTCGATCCAGATACAGATCGGCGCCTCGTGCAATCTCGACGTGAGGGAACGACGATCTACTATGCGCTGCATGACAGCCACCTCGCTACTCTATTCCGCGAGGCCGAATATCATGCTGATCATGTGTATCGGAATCTTCCTGATCATCCCTACTCGGAAGTCGAATGAGGAAGGCACTGTCTCTTGGCATTTTTTTCTTTTTTTATCTGAATAACTGAACAGATATACAGGAGACTTCTTCCCCAATAATTTTTTGTGCGAGAAATCCAAGGCTTCTTGAGCTCAAATGGCCTTATTGGGGAAGAAGTCTAGGTAAAGGTTGTTCTAGCAATGTCATCCTCTGCTCTCTCGCCCTAGCACTTGATCTGTGTGACCTGTGTACGAGGTGGTTCGTCGGGAGGTATCATGCCTTCTTGCTCGTGCCTTCCACCATTTTTACGCTGGTCAGCTTGCTGCTGCTCATCGTGGCAGTCATCATAACTCCCGATGGGCCCATCAAAATGGCAGATTCCCTGACCAGACTACCACCTTTCTCAAAAATGAGAACATTGTCCCTCTTTCTCCCTGGAATAGTATGCAAACTTCTTCTATACTGACTTTTAGGTAATATTCCAATCGTGTAATGACACCTCTGTCTTTGCAGTTTCATTCTCAAAAAGTCTGGTTCCCGTCGAAGTGTCAGCTAAATGTCCCCTAAGTGTCGCCTTATTTACTAGACAAGCGTCATGGCACTCAGTGTCAGAGATACCCATGGAACTTCTCTTTCCATAGGAAAAGAACACTTCCACAAGGTACCCTTGAAACGAAGGAAAGTGAGAAAGAATGTATGGATGCGTTGCATATAAACTTTGGAGTTGCCTTTTTAGCAGGAGTGGTTTCCTTTCTCTCACCATGTGTATTACCACTGGTACCTATCTATCTCGCACAATTGGTAGGACAGAGTGTCTCTCAATCCATAGTCGGACAGCAAGAGCAGCCATCGCGCTTGACGACCTTTCTCCACGCCCTCATGTTTGTGCTTGGCTTTACCCTTGCCTTCGTTGCGCTTGGCGCTACAGCTACTACCTTCGGGAGCTTTCTATTGACATATCAGGTGCTCCTGCGCCAATTGGGAGGTCTTCTCCTCGTCCTCTTCGGCTTGCACCTAGCAGGTATTCTGAAGTGGTCCATTTTTTACTGGCAGAAGCGCTTTGAATTTCGTCCCAAACATCCCAGTTATCTTGCATCACTGGTAATTGGCATGATTTTTGCATTCGGATGGACACCTTGTGTTGGTTTCATTCTCGGGTCTATTCTCGGTATGGCGGCTAACTCGGCAACACTGCAAGAGGGAGTAAGCTACCTATTGTTCTATTCGCTTGGATTAGGCCTGCCATTTCTGCTCATAGGTCTCGGGCTAGACCAACTCTGGGGAGTGCTCAAGTGGCTCAAGCCCTCTGTAGGAAAGATCGAAATTGCTACCGGTCTCGTGATGATTGCTGCAGGAGTGATCATCTTTTTTAATCTCCTCCCCTCCTTCACTCACTATTTCAATTTTGGATGAAAGATCTCATGAGCCAGGAAAAACCCTAGGATAACAAACAGGCCTTGAAACACGCTTGTCTAGCAAAACAACCGGTTTCACCCTATAGATAGGTAGGTACTCTTTATTATAAGGTACGTATAAACAACAGCAACAGCAGGAGACTTCTTATGCTACAAGCTCGACGGCTCTTTAACACCATCTTCACAGCTATCTTTAGCCGGAATAAAGCAAAGATGATCACACGTATCATTCTCATTGTCGTGGCAGCAACGACTCTCTTTACCGCTCTCATGGTTGCCTTTGCAAGCTGCAACATCAGAAACGCCGGAAGTCCCAGCCTTACAAAGTCTCCTCAAGTTGGTCTGCAAGTTGGGGATAGGGCTCCCGATTTCACACTCACGAACTTAAGTGGCGACGAGGTGAGCCTCAGCGACTTCCGAGGGAAACCTACGATGCTCAACTTCTGGTACCCCTCATGCTCGGATTGTCGGGATGAAATTCCTACTATACAACAATATTATACATCTGCACCAGCAATGAGTAAGCATTTTGCGATCCTCGCTGTCAATACTCTCGGAGGAGATGACGAGCAGACCGTCCAAAACTTCGTGCAGCAGAACCATTTGACCTATCCGATCGTCATGGATGAACAACAGCAGGTAGGAACGTTGTATCATGTGAGGGAAACACCGACCTCCTATTTCCTCGACCCTGAAGGCATTATCCAGTCAGTCGTGATTGGCCCCGTCACCATTTCATTCCTGAAACTCGTGCTCGCTGATCCAAAGAAGGCAAATGGGACGACTCAGGGGAGATGAGTGTGGTGGTTCCCGACGATGGTTCGTGAAGATTTCTTGCGATGAAAAAAGATCTCAGGTCTTCAGATCTCCACTGGTTCATGGAACGCTCCTGCTATGCGCGAAAGTTCCTCCCCTCTTGCTGATCAAAGCAGATTTGTGCAACAGAGCCGTCTTTTCTGCCTGCAAGCGGTCTTTGCAATCAGAGGATCTGCGTTTTATTGGCGCATCTCTCTCCATCATGCAGATCACCACTCCAGCGCTCCTCATCTGGCTGAGACGAGTATTTTGGGTCATGGGTGCCTTCCTCTTCACCAGTGGTCTGCCCACCCTCTACCTGGCTCTCACATCCTTTCGAATGCGAGCCAGAGGCGTTTCAGGAGTAATAACACTTGCTGGAGTCACGTCGGGCGTCCTGATCTCGATGCCAGTATTGATGAGGCACACTTGCGTGCCCAGGCCCTCTATCACAGCCTCCACAAACTGCTCACTCTGCCTGCGGAGACAGTCGTTCTTCCTGGGCATACCAGTACGCCAGTTTCCTTTGATAGCGTTCCTCTCATGACGACCCCATAGGCATTAACTTAAGAGAAAGGGGATGACAAAAAGGGGCTCCATCTGACATCATAGAAGAAAAAGTGGGTCATGATGAAAAGGAGCCAAACATGATAAG
>Ga0207416_1002548_pt1 | contig 19521 bp, 12 predicted proteins | sample PaiPotPPM11metaG_FD_184107 | JGI IMG/M metagenome (GOLD analysis project Ga0207416, IMG submission 184107) | Iron sulfur acid spring bacterial and archeal communities from Banff, Canada, to study Microbial Dark Matter (Phase II) - Paint Pots PPM... ...
GCCCAACCCACCGAGCGCCCGACCCGGCCAGCTGCTCGGACTAAACCGTTTAGTACGCCTCGCCACTGGCACTTCCATGATCGTGGTGGATTGGCTGCAATTATCGCCACGAATCAACCACGATCATGGTCGCCATGGTTTCGGATGGGCGGCAACCCGGGTCAGGGCAGGGCCGGAACCTATTACGGTCAGGCGCGAGGCCCCTCGGCGGCGGAGAAGGCCTTCAGCGTGCGCGGGAGCTCGGACCGGCGCGGAGGGCACGGCCAAGCGGAGGATCGGGCCGGCTGGGAGGCCGGTCGGCGCGGATGTCGGGCGGCGGGGCGGTCCACCCGGACTCGGTGCACGTGGGCTGGGCCATCCTGGTCGCGATCGTGGCCGCGCTGCTGCTCGGCCTGGTGCTCGCGGTCCAGCACGCCGTATCGCGCACGTGGGCCAGGTACAGATACGGAAATCTGCGGCTACTTCCGTATCGCCGGGCGTGGGATCATCACGGTATTGGCCCCAGGGGGACGACCCCCCTTCAACCCCCCGCCGCGGAGCAAGCTCCGCGGGCCATAACGGCGATCCCGCAGGCAACGGAGGCAGCCATGGCCACCACGGCTCCGCAGACGAAGCCCGGACTCCGGCGAGATGCGATCGGCCTGCGTGAGGTCCTGTTCCAGAGCATCACCGACATGGCGCCCGGCGCCGCGATCGCCGCCTCGATCCCGGCCGGGGTCGCGTTCGCGGGCGGCGCGCTGCCGCTGTCGGTGGTCTTCGCGCTGGTGGCGTGTTTACTCTGCGCCTGGTGCATCGGCCTGCTCACCCGAGAGATGCCCGCCGCCGGGTCGCTGGCCACCTACGCGGCCCGGGGCCTGCACCCGGCCGCCGGGTTCCTGGTGGCCTGGGGCTATGTGCTCGTCGGCTGGCTGATACCGCCGCTGGTGCTGCTGCAGCTCGGCTTCACCACCGCGGCCACGCTGAACTCCGAGTTCCACGGGTACCCGGCCACCCTGTGGTGGCCGTGGTCGCTGGCCGGCGCGCTGATCGTGCTCGCGGCGGGCTACTACGGCATCCGGACCTCGGCCCGGCTGGGCACGATCCTCGGCCTGTCCGAGATCGCCGTCTTCCTGGTCCTGGCCGTGTTCCTGATCGTGCACGCCGGCCACCACAACACGCTGTCGGTGTTCGGCACGACCTACACCCCGAGCACGTTCCACGGCATCACCGGGGTGATCGGCGGCTCGGTCTTCACGCTGCTGGCGTTCGGCGGCTTCGAGGGCGCCGCGCCCCTGGCCGAGGAGGCCAGAGACCCGCGGCGGACGATCCAGCGGGCCGTGCTGCTGGCCACGCTGCTCATCGGCGCGCTCTACGTGTTCACGACCTACGCGGTGGACGTCGCGTTCGGGCCGAAGGGCTTCGCGAGCTTCACCACCGGTACCGGCAGCGCGTCCTGGGAGGGCCTGGCCCGCTCGCTCTACGGGCTGTTCTGGTTCTTCGTGTTCCTGGCCATCGTCAACTCGACGATCGCCAACGCCAACGCGGGGATCAACGTGTCCAGCCGGACCTCGTACGCGATGGGCCGGATCGGCGCGTTCCCGCGCTTCTTCGAGCTGGTCAACCCCAGGCACCGGTCCCCGGTGGCCAGCATTTTCGTCGCGTTCGCGATCACGGTCGCCGTCACCCTCGGCCTTGGCCTCGGGTACACCCCGACCGTGGCGTTCTCGATGGTCGGCACGGGCATCGTGATCGTGCTGGTCGCGATCTACATTCTGATGAACGCCGCCTGCATCGGCTTCTTCGGGCGCCGCGCGGGTGGGCTCACCCACGGCTTCAACTGGCTCTCCCACCTGGTCATCCCGGTGGCCGGGATCGCCGCTTTCGTGCCCGCCTGGCTGACCGCCGCGGGGATCAAGGTGTTCTCGTTCGTGGCGCCGCTGGCGCCGCCCTACTCGTACATGGGCCCGGGCGTGGCCGGCTGGATGGTCGTCGGCGTGGTCTACCTGATCTTCCTCTACCGCCGCGATCCGCGCCGGGTCACCGAGGTGGGCCTGGTCCACCTGGATGCGCCGGCCACGCCGGCCGACGCGCCGAGCCGGGCCTGACCGGAGCCTGAGTCGCCTCAGGCCGGCGCCAGCGACAGGCGGGAAGCGCCCTGCCGGAACGCCGCCTCCGCCGCGCGGCTGTTCTCGATGCGCCAGTCCTGGTGGTAGATCCCCTGATGCTGCTCGATATCGAACCAGACCAGGCCGAGCGTCTGGTACGAGCGGACGCCGGCGAACAGGTTGCCGATCTTGGCTGGCTCGTCGGCGCTGGGGCCCACGGCGGTCTCCGAGAGCAGCACGGGCTTCCTGGTCAGCATCCGGACCTGGCTGATGGTCCGGCCGAAGACGTTCGCGAACGTATCCGACTGGCGGTAGTAGTACCCGTCGATCCCGACCCAGCTGACGTACTGCGCGCCCGGCCACCACGAGGCGATCGGCCCGGTGCTGGGCAGGTCGGCGTTGATCGTCCACAGCCAGGTCACGTTGTCGGCGCCCTGGGCGCGGAACAGCCGCACCACGCGGCGCCAGGCGGCCACGAACACCGACGGCCGCACGTGCCGGTAACCCCACGAGTACCAGGTGGCGTTCATCTCGTGTCCGAAGCCGATGACGACCGGCCCGCCGAAGGCCCGGACGCTGTCGGCGTATGAGCGCAGGTAGGCGTCGTAGGTGCCCGCGGCGATCCCGCGGACCGACGCATCGGTGGGATCCATCTGCAGGATCGGCACCGCGCCGTGGCCGCGGACCGTCTGCGCGAACGAGACGGCGAACGGCTCCGGCCACCCGCTGTAGTACCCGACCAGGTTCGGCTGCTTGCCCGCCGCGCGCGCGAACTTCACGACCGGCTGGTACGTGTGCGGCGGCCCCTTCTCATACACCCCCAGGTACGCGCCCGGCCGGGAGGTCAGGGAGGCGCGCGCCACGGAGGACTCAGGCGAGCGCGGGACCGCGCGGGTGACCACCAGCGCGACCGCGGCCACCGCGATGAGCACGGCCGCCAGGACCACCAGCCGGGATCTCACGCCCCGGGCCTGAAGTACAACGCGGCGTCCCGGCGGAACGCCGCGATCGCGGCGGGGCTGCTGAGGCGCCAGTTCCGGGATCCGACAGTGTTGAACCAGACGAACCCGAGCAGCCCGTAGGTGCGGACGCCGGTGAACAGGTCGGTGATCTTCTCGGGCTGGCCCACGGCAGGTGACGCGGCCGTCTCGGCGATGAGGATCGGGTCATTGGTCAGGGCCCGGACCGCGACGACCGTGGAGCCGAACAGGGGGGCGAATTTCCAGGCGGACTGGAAGTAGTAGCCGTCGATGCCCACCCAGTTCACGTACGAGCTTCCCGGCCACCACGGAGCCGGGCCCGCGATCTTCCCGCCCGCGACGTCGCTGATCACGTTGACCGTCCACAGCCAGGTCACGTTGCGCGCGCCCACGGTCCGGAACAGGGTTACGATGTGCCGCCACGCGGCCACGAACACCGCGGGCGAGGTGTGCCGGTCGCCCCAGGGGTACCACGAGCCGTTCATCTCGTGCCCGAAGCTCACGATGACCGGGCGGCGGTAGGCGCGGACCGCCTCGGCGTACGAGCTCAGGTAGCTGTCGTAGCTCCCGGACGCGATCGCGGCCAGGCTCGCCCCGTCCGGCTCCATCTGCACCAGGGGCACGGCCCCGTTCTTGGCGGCGGTCGCGGCGAAGCTGGCCCGGAACGGCTCCCGCCAGCCGCTGTAGTAGACGACCAGGTCGGGCCGGACGCCGGTCGCCGTGGTGAACGCGCTGACCCCGGCGTAGGAGTCGGGCACGCGGGGCTCATAGACCCCGAGGTAGCTTCCGGGCTTGACGGGCAGGACGACCGGCTTGGCCGGGGGCGCGGCGGGCGGCTTCTGGGCCGAGGACCGATCGTAACGACTGGCCACCACGATGACCGTGACCGCCGCGGCGACCGCCGCGACAATGGCCGCGACCCGCCAGAGCTTCACCTAGGACGCCCCTCCTGTGATCCGGGCATGGTTGCGGCGCGCGCCCAGGGCCATCCCGGTGATCACGCAGGCGAACAGGCCGGTGGCCAGCAGGGGAGCGAAAGCCGCACCGAAGTGCGTCATGCGCCATACGGCCAACGCTACCCAGGCCAGCCCGGTGCCGCCGTTCCAAATCGTGACCCCGACCCAGATTCGGCGCGTTCCGGCCTTGCGCTTGCCGCCGCCGGTGGTCTGCCAGCCCATCCGCTTGCGGCGGGCGATGTCCCAGAGGGCGGCGAGGTGAGCCCAGCCGTAGAGCAGCTTGCCCATCAGCGCCTCGGGCCCGAACCGGCAGCGGTGCCAGGCGGGGAAGACCACGAAGTTGTAGATCATGGAAGGGAGGATGAAGACGTAGTTGACCAGCCGGACCCGTTCCGGAATGGCGATCAGCATCACGAGCGGGATGGCCGGGGCGACGAACGTGAACAGCGCGGTGTGCACGTAATAGCAGAACCCGGACAGGTAGCAGCAGCGCGTCCGCCAGCGCATCCGCGTGGCCCAGAACTTCCGGGAGCCGAGCAGCGACATCGACCCCGCGCACCACCGGTACTGCTGGGTGAGAAAGGAGTCCGGGTCGGACGGGCACAGCCCGGCGGCCAGCGGGACCGGGATGTAGCGCAGCCCCCAGCCGGCCCGGCGCAGGTCGAAACCGGTGTGCACGTCCTCGGAGTGCTCGATGAGCGTCGTGCCGCCGTTGGTGGCCAGCGCCTCGCGGCGGTAGATCGCGCACGAACCCACGCAGATCGCGCCGTCGTGCCGGTCCCGGGAGACCTGCACGAGCCGGTAGAACAGTTCCTGGACGGCTCCCGCGCCGCGTTCCATCCAGGACATGCGCCGGCTCGTGCGGAAATACTGCGGGGACTGCACGATGCCCAGCGAGGGGTCGGTGTCGAAGTACGGGAGCATCTCGGCGGGCAGGTCCGCCCGGGGCGCGAAGTCGGCGTCGAGGATCAGGATGAACTCGCCGTGCGACCGGGCGAACCCGTGCCGGAGGTTGCCGGCCTTCTTCATCCAGCCGCGGTCCGGGCGCACCACGTACTTGAACCCGAGGCTCACCGCCATGCGCCGGGCCCGCTCGTCGGCGGCGTCGTCGAGCACGTAGGCGGTAGCCAGGCCCGGGTAGGCCCGGACGAGCTCGAACACGTGCTGCCAGGTGTTCTGCAGCACGGCGAACGGCTCGCCGCAGACGGGCAGGAACACGTCCAGGGTCGGGTACTGCCCCGGCCGCCACGAGTTAACGAGCTTGCGGTGCGCGGCCTGGTCGAACCCGCGGGTCCCGGCGTTGACGCACAGCGAGATCACGTAGTAGGCGATCGTGAACGTCACGAAGGGCAGGAACGAGTACGTGAACGCGGGGTTCAGGAACACGAACCTGGCCTGGCTGATCAACAGCGCGGCGAAGCTGGCCAGCGACGGGCAGATGATCAGGGCCAGGTTCCGGTCGGCGTAGCCGGTCTTCTCCGCGTCGGTCGGCGCGGGCGGCAGGATGAGCCCGTGCCTGCGGTGCCGCCCGGAACTGCGCGGCAGCGTGTGCTCAGCTGTGGCCACGCGGCTGCCCTGGTAGCTGGTCCGGCCGGTGCGCCCAGATCGTGTACTGGCCAGATGAGGACGGCATGACGGCCACGATCTGGTAGCCGCCCGCCTGCTGCAGGTCGGCCGTGATCTGGCTGTCGAGCCGGGGCGTCGCCCCGAAGTCCAGCAGGACCAGCGAGAAGTAGTGGCGGTCGATCGCCTGCCGGTAGGCGGCGGCACCGGTCAGGGACCGGCGGGTGCCCGGTACCCGGTAGGAGAAGAACCAGGTGTCGGACCACCGGGGCCAGGGGACGCTGCTTTCCAGGTAGTAGGCGGGGATGTCGTAGTCCTCGGCCAGGTACTGGCCCGGGTAGTCCCGGGTGAGCGCGGTCAGCCGGGTCATGACCGCGGCGGAATTGGGCCACCCGTTGTAGAGGATCTTGGCCTGCGCCAGGCCGACCATCCCGGCCGGCACGACGGCCACGACGGCGACGAACGCCGCGGCCAGGGCGTTCAGGCTCCGGTGCTTGCTGATCCGGGAAAGCTGGGCGAGCGCGTACCCGGCCGCGGGGGCCGCGAGCCAGGCCCCGAAGTCGACGTGCTTGTGCAGCGAGGTGATCGTGTGGATGCGCGCCTGCTCCATCGGGGCCAGCAGCCCCGCCGTGGCCAGCACGGCCAGCAGCATGACCTGCGCCCGGGTGCCGCGCCGCACGCACATGATCACGCCGATCCAGGCCAGGACCCAGACGACGCCGACCCACTTCGCCGAGTTCTCGAGGACGAGCAGCGGCGAGTTATCGCCCGCCGCCCGGGCCAGCGTGGTGTACATGACGCCGGACAGGTACAGCGGCCCGCCCAGCGCGAGCAGGGCGGCGACGAGCGCGGCGACCAGGGCGGCTAGGTACCCGGCCCGGCCGAGCGCGGGCTTCGTGCCGCGCTTGTCCGCGATGACCAGCGCGGCCAGGGCGACCACGACCGGGTCGAACAGCGTCGTCGCGTACTTGGTCGCATTGGCCAGGGCGAGCACCACGGCGGCCAGGACGATCAGCACCGTCGAGTCGCGGTGATCCCGGGCCGCGACGACGCACCAGGTCGCGGTGGCCATGAGCAACAGGGCCAGCGCGTCGTACGTGGCCAGCGCGCCGAGAAACTGGGTCGGGCCGAGCACGGCGAAAATCGCGGCGGCGAAGAACGCGGCCCGGCTGCCGAACAGCCGGAGGGAAATCCCCCAGAGCAGGGCCGTGACGCCCAGCATGAACACGAGGCTGAGAATGCGTGCCCCGACGACGCCGCCGATGCTGACGGCCAGCGCGCCAATGGGCGGGTAAATGACCGGCGCGCCGGAAAGCCAGGTCTGGAACGGCGGCACCGAGGTGCCGTGCAGCCAGTGCGCGATTTCCAGGTGGCCGCCCCACAGGTAGGTGGCCTCGTCGATATAGGCGGTGTTGCTCCACACCAGCCGCAGCGACAGCAGGGCCTGGACGGTCAGGATCGCGATGAGCAGCAGCACCTGCGGGTGGGCGAGGCCCGGGCCCTTGTGCTCCCGGGTTGCCTGTGCTCCCGTGGCAGGCAACGGATCGGGGGCCGGCGTGCCCGGCTGGGTCGCGGCGGGCGGCGCGTTGGCCGCCGCGACCTGGGCCAGGCCGATCACGGCCGCGACCCCGGCCTGCTGAGACTCAGTGAAGCCGTGACCGGGCGGGTCCGGCGGGCCGCCTGGAGCCGGGGTGACCGTGGCCTGACGGGAGTCCTGGCCGACCCCGCTCACCGCGCCTGGTCCATGGCTCGTACCTGCCCATGCTCAAGGGCATACCAGGGCGTCTGGTTCCCCCCCAGCAGCCCACGTAGTGCGCCTGCGACGGCGTCACGTGGTGCGGCGATACCCCCCCGGACAGGAATACGCCAGCTAAAAGGGTACAGTCCAGACTCGGCGAAAGCGGGGGCGTTTGCCCAATGTTCGGACATGATACGAGTCACCGTGTGCCGCCTGCCCATAACGCGGAACCGCGATAAGCGCGGGCGTCCCGGCCGAACGTGGCGATAGCCGCGGCGCCGCTCAGCCGCCAGTCCTGGACGTGAATCGCGTCGAACCACACGAATCCCAGCAAGCCATAGAGGTGAATACCAGCAAACAGGTCGGTAATCTTGGCGGGCTGGCCCGTGGACGGCGCGGCGGCGGTCTCGGCGATCAGTATCGGGTCGCGGGTCAGGCGGCGGACGTCGGTGATCGTCGGCCCGAACAACGAGGCGAACATCGAGGATGAGCTCTCGAAGTATCCGTCGATCCCGACCCACGTCACATACGAACTGCCGGGCCACCACTGGTCCGGGGAGGGCACGCCGGACCGCTTTTCGATCGTGTTGACCGTCCACAGCCAGGTCACGTTCCGGACGCCCAGCGCGCGGAAGAACGTGACGATGTGCCGCCAGGCGGCCACGAACGCCGCGGGCGACGTGCGCTGGTAGGCCCAGCTGTACCAGTTGCCGTTCATCTCGTGACCGAAGCTCACGATGACCGGATGGTGGTAGTCGCGTACGGCCGCGCCGAAGCTGATCAGGTACGAGTCGTAGCGCCCGGCGGCGATCGCGGCCAGGCTGATCCCGGTCGGGTCCATCTGCACCAGCGGCACGGCGCCGTCCCGGGCCGCGGTCGCCGCGAAGGCCGCCTGGAATGGTTCCAGCCATCCGCTGTAGTAGGGGACGACGCGCGGCTTGACGCCCGTCGCCGCGGTGAACGCGCGCACGCCCGTATAAGAGTAAGGAACGCCTTCCGGGTACAGCCCGATGTAAGAGCCGGGGGTGGTCGGGAGCGCGAAGCGCTCGCGACCGGACCCAGACTGGCCCGGGCCCGCCGGGCCCGGAGCCAGGTAACCGAGGGTGAGGACCACGGCCACCGCCACGCTCGTGGCGGCGGTTACGGCGAGCCACAGCCAGCGGCGGCGGCCCGCGGCACGCATCCCCCGCGGCTCGTCGTGACGATGCCGTCCCGGGCGCGGAGCCTCAGTCAAAACCCTGCTGCCCCCTGCTCGCCTCGTGACGGCTGCTCATGACGCGGGCAGGTGGTAGGAACTGGCGCCCTTGCGGAACGCGGCGATGGCCGCGGGGCTGTTGAGGCTGAACTGCTCGCCCGAGCTGTTGGTGGTGTCGAACCAGACGAAGCCGAGCAAGCCGTAGGCCCGGATGCCGGCGAACAGGTCGGCTATCTTGGCCGGCTGGCCCGCGGTAGGCACCGCGCCCGTCTCGGCGATGAGGATCGGGGCACCGGTAAACGTGCGCACGGCGGCGATCGTGGGCCCGAACAGCGGGGCGAACTTCCAGGACGACTTGAGGTAGTAGCCGTCGATGCCCACCCAGTTCACGTAAGCGCTACCCGGCCACCACTGGTTCGGCCGGGGGATCGTGCCGTGCTGGGTGTCGTTGATGATGTTGACCGTCCACAGCCAGGTCACGTTGTGGGCGCCCAGGGCCCGGAAGAGGGTGACGATGTGCCGCCAGGCCGCGACGAACACCGCCGGCGGCGTGTTCTTGTAGCCCCACGAGTACCAGTCGCCGTTCATCTCGTGGCCGAAGCTCAGCACGACCGGATGGCGGTACGCCCGCACGGCCTCGGCGTAGCTGCTCAGGTAGCCGTCGTACCGTCCGGTGGCGATCTGGCGGATGTCGACGCCGTCCGGGTCCATCTGCACGAGCGGTACCGTCCCGGCGTTGGCCGCGGTGGCGGCGAATTTCGCGGGGAACGGCACATACCACCCGCTGTAGTACATGACCACGTCGGGCCGGGCCCCGGTGGCGCTCGTGAACGATGTCACCGCGCTGTACGAGGCGGGCACGCCCTTCAGGAACACCCCGACGTAGGAGTTGGGCGTGGTAGGCAGGTCGACCGGGAGCGGCTTGCCGGGGTCGTGGTGCGCTGACCTGTTGAACAGGACGATGCCCGCCGCTATCACCACCACCGCGATCACCGCGGCCGCGGTCGTCACGACCCGGCGGCGTCCCTTCCGCCGCGGGCGGCTGCTGCTTTGATGCGTCATGGGTCGCTCCTCATGCTCATGCCGCTACCTCGGCGGCTATTGTCTGGGCGCGCCTCCAGACGCCTTTGCGGGGCGTCAGCAAGGGCGCCAGCATGTAAAGCTGGACGCCACCCAGGACCTCGGTCGCCCAGTACTGATGCCACCCGAACTCGTGCACACGCAGCGCCAGGCCCGACCAGAAGGCCAGCTCGACGGCCACGATCCAGGTGCACAGGATCCGGTTCACCATCACCGGAACCTGCCCCCGGCCGGGCGAGGCGCCGGTCGGGACCCACTCGGCCACCCGGCCCCGCAGCGCGTACCAGACCGCGTACAGGTGGCAGCACGAGTTGATCATGCATACCCGGTAGATCGTGGGCCGCCAGCCCCGGCTCAGGAACGGGAACACGAACAGGGTCGCCGCGAGCGCGGGCAGGATCGGCAGGTAGTTGTGCGGATAGATGCGCTGCGGGAAGAACCAGACCATCGCCAGCGTCGGGAACGGCCCGGTGAGCAGCAGCGCCGCCGACGAGATGTAGTACAAGAACGCGGCCCAGAAGGCGGCCCGCTGCTTCCAGTCGAACGGCGCCTCCACGAAATGCTTCTCGACCATGAGCATCATCGAGGAACGGCACCACCGGGCCTGCTGGTTGGCGAGCGAGGCGAAGTCCCTCGGCGCCACCCCCTTGGCCAGGCAGAGGGGCAGGTAGCGGGTCTCGTAGCCGGCCCACCACAGCTTCACCCCGGAGTGCACGTCCTCACCGATCGGCACCTGCGCGAAGCCGCCCGCGTCCAGCACCGCGGCGCGCCGGTAGACCAGGTTCGTGCCCGCGCAGATCGCCGCCTTGTAGCGGTCCCGGGCCGGCTGGATGAACCGGAAAAAGACCTCCTGGAGGGCTCCGGCGTAGCGCTGGATGTAGGAGAACGACCGGTTGGTGACGTCGAAGAACTGGGCGGTCTGGACGATGCCGACCTTGGGGTCGGAGAAGTACGGCATGGTCTCGTACAGGAACTCGCGGCGCACGGCGAAATCGGCGTCGATGACCGCGATGAAATCCCCCTCGCTGATGCCGAGCGCGTAGGTCAGGTTGCCGGCCTTCTTCATCTCGCCCGGATTCGGCCGCACGACGTACCGGAAGTCGTACTGCCGGGCGAGGTCGTGCACCTGCTCGCGGACGGAGTCGTCGAGTACGTACACGGTCCTGGGCCCGGCCCAGGTCATCGCGCTCACGTAGCGGAAGGTGTTATCCAGCACCGCGAGAGGCTCGCCGCAGCTCGGCAGGAATACGTCCACCGTCTCGCCGTGCGGACGGAAGTTGTCCACGATGGCCTGGTGCTCGGCCCGGGTCAGCCGCGCGCGCCCGGTGCGCAGCCAGAAGTTGACCACGACCGGCGGCACCATGACCATGAGCAGCAGCCACATCACGGGCGCGACGGCCCAGGCGTGCTCGGCCACGTGGATGTACCCGTAGAGTACCCCGACGGCCGCGAGCAGCAGCCAGGCGAAGACCCAGCGCCGCGGGGGGCCGAAGTACTCGTACTTCTCCCGCCGGTCGGGCGGCCGCGGCAGGTAGATCTCCTCCGGGTCGGCGGCGGCTGGCGCCTCAGTGACGGACACGATTCCCCCCGTGTGGGCCGGATGACGCTGGCCCTGGCCCGGCCCAGATGGTGAAGCGGCCCGCGCGAGCCAGCACGTGGTAGCCGCCCGCGCGGCGCATGTCGGCGGTGATCGCCCGGTCGGTGGCCGCCGTGTCCCCGAAGTCGAGGATCACCAGGGCGAAGTAGTGGCGGCTGATCGCCGCCGCGTACGAGGGCTCGCCCGGGAGCTGATCCGCGTAACGGAAGTAGTAGGTGTTGGACCAGCGGGGCCAGGGCGCCTCGGCCCGCAGGTAGTAAGCCTCGACGTCGTAGTCCTCGGCCAGGTACGGGCCCGGGTGGGCGCGGATCGCCGCGTGCAGATCCTGGACGGCGGCGGCCGAGTTGGGCCAGACGTCGTAGAGCGACACGGCCTGCCCCATGGAGCCGAACAGCGTGGACGCGGCGATCGGGATGGCCATGACCGGCGCCCAGCCCCAGCCGGGGTCGACCCGGCTCATCCGGGCCAGGGCGTAGCCGGCCGCGATCGCCGCGAACCAGGCTCCGAAGACCACGTGCTTCTGCAGGCTGACCGTGGTGTGCAGCCTGGCTTGCTCGACCGGGACGAGCAGGGCCGCGACGGTCAGGACCGGCAGCAGCAGCCGCTCGGGGGCAGGGCGGCGGCTGGCCAGCACGACCCCCAGGACGGCGAGGACCAAGATCAGGCTGGTCCACACGTACGCGCGCTGCAAGACCTGGGTCACCGCGGTGCTGGCCTCGGGGCGGGTCAGAGTGCTCGCGGTCACGCCCTGCCAGTAGTCGTGGCCGCCGGCCACGACCGCTGCGACGATCGCCGAGACCCAGGCACCCGCCACGGCCAGGCCGGCCGCGAGGGCCGCGCGCGCGTCGCGCTGCTGCCAGACCGCCACGGTCACGACGGCCAGCACCACCGGAGTGAACAGCGCGGTCGCGTACTTCACGGCGTCAGACAGGGCCAGGGTGGCGCCGGAGGAGATGAGCAGGGCTATCCGGGCCCGGATCGGCGCGCCGGCCGACCGGACGCCCAGCCACGTGGCGAAGGCCATCAAGAACACCGCCGGCGCGTCGAACGTCGCGAACGCGCCCAGGAACTGCGTGCCGGCCAGCGTGGCGAACAGGCCTGCGGCCAGCAGTGCGGCCCGCTTGCCCTGGAGCCGGGCGGTGGTGGCCCAGAGCAGGCTCGTGACCCCGAGCATGAGGCACAGGGACAAGACGCGCGCGGCGGCCAGGCCGCCCAGGCTGTCGGCCAGCGCGCCGAGCGGCGGGTAGAGGACCGGTGCGCCGGAGAAGTAGGACGGGAAATCGGGGACCGGGGCCCCGTGCAGCCAGTGGGCCCACTCCAGGTGCCCGGCCCGCAGGTACAGGGCCTCGTCCTGGAACGCCGTGTTGGACCACACGAGCCGCAGCGACAGGCCGACCTGCACGAGCAGCACGACCAGCAGCGGCCACCAGGTGTCCGCCGGCCGACGCCAGTCCCGGCTGCGCGCGATCACGCCCGCGAGCCGCTGAGCGTCCCGCCGCGGAAGCGCCGGCCGCGCCTGCGTGGCGCTCACCGGCGCTCGCCGCGCGGGGACGTGGCGGGTTGGTCCATGGGTCGCACCTGTCGGGTATCGCAGCGGGTCAGGGGGTCGCCGACGCGAGCTTCAGCGAGGCGAGGCCGAGCCGGAACGCGGCGACGGCGGTGGGGTTGTCGTCGATGTTCCAGTTCTGGTGGTAGATCCCGTCGTCCTGCTTCTTGTCGAACCAGACCAGGCCGAGCGTCTTGTACCTGGCCATCCCGGCGAACAGGTCCTGGATCTTGACGAACTGGCCGGCGCGGGGGCCCACGGCCGTCTCCGACAGCAGCACCGGCTTGCCGGTGATCGCCCGCACCTGATCGATCGTCTTGCCGAAGACACTGGTGAACGTGTCCGCCGGGGTGTAGTAGTACCCGTCGATGCCGACCCAGGTCACGTAGCTGGCGCCGGGCCACCAGTCCTGGATGGGCCCGGTACCCGGGCCGTCCGCCTGAAGCGTCCAGAGCCAGGTGACGTTCTCGGCGCCCTGCTCGCGGAACAGCGTCACGATGTGCCGCCAGGCGGCGACGAACACCGACGGCGCGGTGCGCCCGTAGCCCCACGTGTACGTGGGAGCGTTCATCTCGTGTCCGAAGCCGATCACGACCGCATGGCCGAACTCGCGGACGCTGTCGGCGTAGGAACGGAGGTAGTCGTCGTAGTCGCCGTCGACGATCCCTTGAACCGAAGCGTCCGTGGGGTCGATCTGGACGAACGCCCGGACGCCGTGGGCGAACAGCGCCTTCGCGTACGACGTGGCGAAGGACTGGGCCCAGCCGCTGTAGTAGCCGACCAGGTTGGGCTGCACCCCCACGGCCTTGGCGAAGTCCTCGACACCGGCGTACTGGGGTGGCGCGTCGGCGGTGAACACACCCAGGTAGGAGGCGGGCTTGGGCGGCAGCGACGCGTGCACGATCGGCGGCGGCGCCATGGACGTGCTCGAGGCAACGCGGGCGATCGCGAAGGCTACCGAGGCGGAGGCGATGGCCACGGCGACGAGCAGATGCAGGCGAGATCTCATGCTGTCCTGCTCCCGGGAAAGATGACGCGGCTCATCACCGCGAGGTTGAGCAATCCGAAGAACAGCAGGACCGCGAACTGGAGGGCGCCCAGCGTGGCCGTGCGCCAGATGGCCAGCCCGAGCCAGACCAGCGCCGCGCCACCGCTCCACCAGGTGACCCCGATCCGGAAGCGACGCAGCGAGCTGCCCGGCGTCCGGGTGGGATGCCAGCCCATGGACTGACCCCGGGCACCGTCCCAGATGGCGAAGACATGTGCCCAGCCGCGGGCGATTCCGAGCGGCAGCACGCCCGGCCCGTAGCGGGCGCGGTGCCACAGCGGGTACAGCACGAACCCGGTCAGCATCGCGGGCAGCAGGATGAGGAAATTCCGCAGCCGGATCTGGCCCGGGAGGAACGCCAGCATGATGACCGGGATCATCGGCCCGAAGAAGATCAGCAGGGCCGTGTAGGCGTAGTACAGAAAGCCGGAGATGTAGGCCAGCCGGGCCGGGACGCTCATCCGGATAGACCACAGTCGCCGGGAGAACACGATGCCCACGTTTCCTGAGCACCAGCGGTACTGCTGGCGCACGAACGCGTCGAGATTGTCGGGGCAGATCCCGGTCGAGAGGATGATCGGCAGGTAGGTCATGGTCCAGCCGGCCCGGCGCACGTCGAGCCCGGTGTGCACGTCCTCGGCGTAGGGGATCAGCGTCGGCCCGCCCTGCGGCTCGAGCGCGGCCCGCCGGTAGACGGCGGAGGTCCCGCAGCAGATGGCGGCGTCGAAGCGGTCGCGAGCCACCTGGACGGTCCGGTAGAACACCTCCTGGATGGGGCCCGCGGACCGCTCGATCCAGGTCTGCGCCGGGCTGGTCCGGAAGAACTGCGGCGTCTGCACGATCGCCATGGCCGGGTCGTCCATGTAGGGCAGGGTCTCGGCCAGGAAGTCGGGCCGGGGCGCGAAGTCGGCGTCGAAGATGACCAGGTACTCCGCGCTGGTGCGGGCGAACGCGTACCGCAGGTTGCCGGCCTTCTTGTAGGCGGGCAGGTCGGGCCGGCGGATGTAGCAGAAGCCGTAGGACTGCGACACCGCGTGCGCCTCGTCGGATGCGCCGTCGTCCAGGACGTAGGCGGTGGCCACTCCCCCGTAGTTCGCGATCAGGCCGGAAACCGCGCTCCAGGTGTTGCTCAGCAACTCGATGGGCTCGCCGCAGATGGGCAGGTAGATGTCCACGTCGGGGTAGGCGGGCGGGCACCACGCCGCGATCTTGGCCTGGTGAGCCTGCATGTTGAACCCGCGGCCCGCGAAGTTCACCGGCAGGGTGATCGCCTGGTAGGCCGCGTAACAGCCGGTGAAAATCATGAACGGCCATAGCGTCAAGCCATGCAGTTCGAACCTGACCTGGCTGATGGTGAGACAGCAAGCGCCGATGACCAGGACGGTGGTCAGGTAGGGCAGATTCCGCTGCAGGTAGGCGTACTTCTCGTCGTCATCCGGGGGCCGGGGCAAGACGAGGTGGCTGGGTGCGCGCCGACGCGGTGAGACGGTTACCGCGCTCACCGCCGGCTCCAGGGACGCTTGCCCGGTGACGCTCACTTGGGTGGCTCGTATCGCCAGATCACATAGGTACCCGGGTCCGGGCCGAGCGGCCCGGGACCGTAGGGCACGACCTGGATCACGCGGTAGCCGTGCGCGCGCAGGTCGCGGCTCAGCACGTGATCAAGAGACGTCGTGTCTGAGTAGTCGAGCGCGACCAGCGAGAAGTAGTGGTTCTCGATATACAGGCCGAAGGTTCCCGGGTTGCCCGCGCCGACGACGCCCGCGTCCTTGGACGGGCCGCCGCTGCTGGCCCCGGAGGGCAGGACGATGTTACGGGTGCTGGACCAGCGCTCCCACTGGCTCCCGGCGGGCAGGTAGTACTCGGCGATCGACGGGTCCTCGACCAGTAGCCGCCCGTTGCCGCTGGCCACCAGGGGCCGGAGGATCGCGATGAAGCTGGCCGAGTTGGGCCAGTTGGTGGAGAACGTATGCGACTGGTCGATGCCCAGCGAGAGCGGGAAGACGAGCCCGAGCAGGCAGGCCGCGCAGGTCAGGTTCCGCGTCCGGCCCGCCGAGGCCGACGTGATGAACCTGTCCACCGCGTAGCCCGCGGCGATCGCCGCGAACCAGGCGCCGAGGCCGATGTGCTTGTTCAGCGAGGCCGCGGTGTGCAGGCGGGCCTGCTCCAGCGGCCCGAGGATGGCGGCGATGGTCACCACGGCCAGCAGCCAGGTCTGCGCGCGCCCGGGCCGTTTCACCCAGGCCGCGATGACGCCGGCCACGGCCAGGACCGTGATGATGCCGGTCCAGGACCAGGAATCGGCGAGCACCGAACCCGCGGACGCGGCGCCGGGGGTCCGCTCCAGCGTCGTCTGGGAGATCCCGGTGAGGTAGGAGCCGCCGCCGGCCAGCAGCCCCGCGAGAATCAGCGTGATAGTCACGACCAGGAGGATCGCGATCCGCCGGGCCGCCGCTTTGCCGCCAGGCTTCGGATAGGCCGTCAGCAGCGCGAGCAGGACCACGACCGGGTCGAACAGGGCGGACGAGTACGCCGTGGCGTTGGCCAGCGCGAGCGCGACGCCCGCCGCGACCATCCGCCCGACCTGGTCCCCGCTGTCCCCCGCCCGGATGACGCACCAGGCGGCGAGCGCGATGAGGAACACCGACATAGCGTCGTAGGTGGCGAACGCCCCGAGATGCAGCGTCGGGCCGAGCGCGGCGAACAGCGCGGCGGCGAAGAGGGCAGCCCGGGGCCCGTACAGCCGTTCGGCGGCGCTCCACAGCAATGCGGTCGCGCCCAGCATGAAGATCAGGGACAGGATGCGGGCCGCCGTCAGGCCGCCGATGCTGTCCGCTATCGCGCCCAGCGGCGGGTAGATGACCGGCGAGCCGGAAAAATAGGAGGAGAACGGCGGGACCGGCGCTCCGTGCAGCCAGTGAGCCCACTCCAGGTGACCGGCCCACAGGTATTCGGCCTCATCCTGGAACGCGGTATCGGCCCGGACGAGCCGGATCGACAGGGCGGATTGAACGGCCAGCACGACGACCAGTGGCCACCAGGTGGGGGCATGCCGCCAGAGCGCCGTGTCCTGCGGATCGGCGCCTGCCGCGGGCGCGGCGGGTGCCGCGTCGAGCGTGGATGCCTCCGCTGACTGCGGAGTTGTCGTGCCATGATCCATAGGCCGCACCTGTCTCATCGCAGGCACGCGCCAAGAGATGCCATCGGCTCCCCCCGCTCGGTCGCTGGGCTTTGGGCGACCTCACGTGCCGTGGCGATACCCCCCCGGACAGGAATACCGCATACGAAAAAGTACAGTTCGGTGCCGATCGAGGAGGGCTGTTTGCGGAATTTTCCGGATGATATGGCTTCTGGGCCCTGGCCGCTGGTCTCCAAGAAGGAACGCGCTAACTTCAACGGGAACGGTGTGACGCCGAGAGTGCCGTGAGGCGGCCGGAGACCACGCGCACCCCAAGCGCGCCCGGGCCTGTCGGGTCGGCGGGGTTCCCGCCAGGCCCGAGTTCGGGTGCATATATCACGTATTCATGACAACCGGTCATTTCGCTTGAATAACAGTTCGTCGTGTGCTGCGCTGTCCTCGGGGATCGCGTCATACTGTTCGCGCGCCCTGGGGGGGTTTGGCCGTATGGCAGACGACCACAACAATCCGCCGCTCGCCCGGCGGGTGCCCGGTGCCACCCGGGCGGCTTCGAGTCAGTCGGAACGGCCTGTGCTGCCGGAGGACTTGCTGCGGCGGATGCAGGCCGTGGTGAGTGCTGCGCACGCGCAGGCCGCGGAGGAGCAAGGGCTCCCCGACGACTCGGGCGCCCGGCACCGGGACGAGGCGGGTTCAGCCGTGCCCAAGTGGCAGGACGCGCCGCCCGGGCCGCGGGCGCTCGCGGAAACCTCGCCGCCGGTGCCCGCGCCGCGTTCCGGAGGCGGGTCTCAGTGGGGCTGGTCCGGCGCGAACGCGGATGACGACACCTCGCCGCTGCCGCGCCTCACCGCCTCGGGGGCCGTCGCAGAACCGGCCGAGGCCGGAGTGGGCCTGCCCGACACCGGCCCCGCGAACGGCGCCACCCCGAACGGCCCGGCTGCAAACGGCACGTCTGCAAACGGCACGTCTGCAAACGGCACTCTGGCCAACGGCGCGGCGCGGAACGGCACGGCGCGCAATCGGGCCGCGCTGAACGGCGCGCCCCCGGCCGCTCCGGCACCGGCCGGCCCGGGCGCGCGACGCGATCACGGGCCGAGGCGAGACCGCCCCGCCAAGCCGGACCGGAGCGTGGTCAGGCGCGAGCGCGCGGCCCGCCTGGAACAAGAGCGCGCGGCCAAGCAGCAGCAGCGCGCGGCCAAGCAGGAGCAACAGCGCGCCGCCGAGCGAGAACACGCCGCGCGGGAGGAAGCCGCGCGCCAAGAGCGCGAACGCGCCCGCCAGGAACGCGAGCGCGCCGCGGCACGGGAACGCGAGCAGGCCGCCGAACGCGAACGCCAGCGCGCCGAGCAAGAACGCCAGCGCGCCGCCGAACGCCAGCGCCAGCAAGCCGAGCAAGAACGCCAGCGCGCCGCCGAGCAAGAACGCCAGCGCGCGGAACAAGAACGCGCGCAAGCGGTTGAACGCGAACGCCAGCAAGCCGCGGAACGGGCCCGCCAGGCCGAACTCGAACGGCAGGCCGAACTCGAACGCCAAGCCGAGCAGGAACGCCAGCAGGCCGCCGAACGCGAACGGAAGCGAGTCGCCGAGCAAGACCGGAAACGGGCCGCCGAGCAGCAGCGCAAGCAAGCAGCCGAACGCGAACGGGAGCGGGCGGCCGCGGCGGCGCACCAGAAGGCCGCCCAGCGCGAGCAGCGGCGCGCGGCGCAGCAGGACCGGCGGAGCCCGGCGGAGCCGCAGCGCAAGCCGACGGCACCCGCCGATCGCCACCGGCCGGCCGCCGCGGTCCGGGCGCCGGCCGACGTGCTCGAGTACCCCCGGCCGGGTGAGCGGAGGGCCAGCCCCCGACGGCGCCGCACGACCGTCCTGGCCGCGGCGGCCATCGTCCTGGTCGCGGCCGGATCAGTGATCTTCGCGCTATCGTCGCACGGCTCAAAGGCCGGGACCCACCCCCAGGGCCCGCCGCTGACGACCCGCACCGAGGCCGCGACCTGGGTCGCCCAGCAGGTCAGCCAGACCGCCGTGGTGGGCTGTGACCCGATCATGTGCCGGGCGCTCAGCACGCACGGCATTCCGGCCTCCCGGCTGCTCGTGCTGGGCGCGACGACCGAGGGTCCGCTGCGCTCGGCCGTGGTCGTGGCCACGGCGACCGTTCGCCGGGAGTTCGGCGGCCGGCTGAACTCCGAGTACGCGCCGGCCGTCCTCGCGAGTTTCGGGTCCGGCTCGGGCCGCATCGACATCCGGGTGACCACGGCGAACGGGGCTACCGCCTACTGGGCAGCGCTCAAGACCGACCTCCAGGCCCGCAAGCAATCCGGCAGCTACCTGCTGAACAGCCCGCGGATCACCGCCGCTGCCACGGCCCGCCGGGAGCTCACCACCGGCCAGGTCGACGCGCGGCTGCTGATCGTGATCTCGGCGCTGGCCGGCCGGCGTCCGTTCGACATCCTGGACTTCGGCGACGCCGGTCCGGGCGCCAGCCCGGGTATGCCGTTGCGTTCGGCTGCCCTGGCCGAATCGGGCGGGACGGCCAGCCTGCGGTCGATCTTGGCCCAGCTTCCGGTCAGCCTGCCGTCCTGGTTCCTGACCGCACTGGAGCAG
>Ga0207416_1002549_pt1 | contig 19520 bp, 12 predicted proteins | sample PaiPotPPM11metaG_FD_184107 | JGI IMG/M metagenome (GOLD analysis project Ga0207416, IMG submission 184107) | Iron sulfur acid spring bacterial and archeal communities from Banff, Canada, to study Microbial Dark Matter (Phase II) - Paint Pots PPM... ...
CCGTCCGGAGCTGGCCAACACGGCCGTGGTCGATGAGCGACTATCCCCCGACGCGGAGGCCGAGGCGATCACCCGTATCATGTCGACGGCCTACGAGGAAGAGTCATGGCGACGAGTCATGAACGCCTGTATGGTGGCGACGGGGGCATTGGTGATGCGAGGCGCAATCCCGACGATAGATCTCGAGACGCTGTTGAGGCCGTTCGCAGGGGTCAGCTAATCAGGACGGTTTCGCTTCCGAAGATTGCCGGGTTCGCGGTGTCCCTGGCCGTAACGGACTGAGAACCTATCGTGTTCAGAGTCACCGAGAAGGCGTGGCTGCCATTGTCGGCAGGCACGAAGGTGTAGTCGACAGGTAGGGTCGCCGCACCGTCCGAGCTGGTGAAATGGATCGTGCCGAGGTAGCCGGTAGCCGTGTTGTTAAAGGCATCTTTGGCCGTCACGGTCATCGTCTGCGTTATCCCAGCTGCGGCCGGGCTGAGTCCGCTCACGGTCAGGCTGGCGGCAGCGGCTGGACTGACGGCTGCGCCCTGACTTCCGGTGATCATGATGGTAACCGTGTCCGTTGCGGTCACCGTCTGCAGGCCTGCGGTCTTCAGCGTGACTCCACTGGTAAAGGCGTGCACCCCGCTGTCGCCTGCGACGAAGGTGTAATTGGCCGGGAGCACTGCCTGGCCGTCAGAGCTGGTGAAGTGGATCGTTCCGCTGTAGCCCGGGTTGGTATTGCCATACTGATCCACCGCTGAGACCGTGGCTGTCTGGGCCACTCCTGCCGTGCCCGCGCTCAGCCCGGTCACCGTCAGCCTGGAAACCGACGCCGGGCTGATCATCACCGCTTGCGTGCCGGTGATGGTGTTTGTCACCGTGTCGGTCGCGGTCACCGTCTGGGAGCCTGCCGTCTTCAACGTCACTCCGTTGGTGAAGGTGTGGGCGCCGCTGTCCGTCACCAGGAAGGTGTAGTTGGCCGGCAAGACTGACTGGGTGTCCGAACTCGTGAAGTGCACCGTCCCGCTGTAGCCGGTGGCTGTGTTGTTGAAAGCATCGATGGCCGTCACCGTCGGCGTCTCCGCAGTCCCCGCCACGGCCGGGCTCAGCCCGCTCACCTGCAGGGTCGCCGCTCCGGCTGGGCTGATCACCAGCCCGCTCTGGGTCGCCGTCAGCGTGCTGGTTACCGTATCAGTGACCGTCACGGACTGCGATCCTGCCGTCTTCAGCGTCACGGCGAAGCCGCGGCTGCCATTGTCTCCGGCCACAAAGGTGTGATCGGACGGCAGCACCGCGTGGCTATCCGAGCTGATGAAGTGCACCATGCCGGTGTACCCCGTGGCCACGTTGTTGTACGGGTCCACCGCTGCGACAGTCGCCGTCTGGGCCACGCCGGCCGTGCCCGCGATCAGCCCGGTCAGCGTCAGACCGGACGCCGCCGCTGAGCTGATCGTCACCGTTTGCGCGCCAGTGATCGTGCTGGTCACCGTGTCGGTGGCCGTCACCGTCTGGGAGCCTGCGGTCTTCAATGTCACCCCATTGGTGAAAGTGTGCGCACCGCTGTCCGTCACCAGGAAGGTGTCGTTGCCCGGGAGCGCCGCCTGGCCGTCCGAGCTGATGAAGTGAATCGTTCCCGTGTAGCCCGTGGCCGTGTTGCTATACGGGTCCTGGGCCGTCACCGTCACTGTCTGGGCCGTCCCTGCCACCGCCGCACTCAGCCCGCTCACCTGCAGGGTCGCCGCCCCGGCTGGGCTGATCACCATGCCGCTCTGGGTCGCGGTCAGCGACGCAGTCACGGTATCCGCAACCGTGACCGACTGTGATCCGGCCGTTTTCAGGGTCACCGGGAAGGCGCGGCTACCACTGTCCCCCGGCCCGAAGGCGTGGTCGGCCGGCAGGACCGCCTGGCCATCCGAACTGGTGAAGTGCACCGTCCCGCTGTAGCCCGTGGCCACGTTGTTGAAGGCGTCCTTAGCGGTCACCGTCGCCGTCTGCACGGTACCGGCCGGCTTACTCGCAAGCCCGGTCATCGTCAGACTCGCCGCAGCGGCTGGGCTGATCGTCACCGTTTGTGCGCCGGAGATGGTGTTGGTCGCCATATCGGTTGCGGTCACCGTCTGCAGGCCTGCGGTCTTCAGCGTGACTCCACTGGTAAAGGCGTGCACCCCGCTGTCGCCTGCGACGAAGGTGTAATTGGCCGGGAGCACTGCCTGGCCGTCAGAGCTGGTGAAGTGGATCGTTCCGCTGTAGCCCGGGTTGGTATTGCCATACTGATCCACCGCTGAGACCGTGGCTGTCTGGGCCACTCCTGCCGTGCCCGCGCTCAGCCCGGTCACCGTCAGCCTGGAAACCGACGCCGGGCTGATCATCACCGCTTGCGTGCCGGTGATGGTGTTTGTCACCGTGTCGGTCGCGGTCACCGTCTGGGAGCCTGCCGTCTTCAACGTCACTCCGTTGGTGAAGGTGTGGGCGCCGCTGTCCGTCACCAGGAAGGTGTAGTTGGCCGGCAAGACTGACTGGGTGTCCGAACTCGTGAAGTGCACCGTCCCGCTGTAGCCGGTGGCTGTGTTGTTGAAAGCATCGATGGCCGTCACCGTCGGCGTCTCCGCAGTCCCCGCCACGGCCGGGCTCAGCCCGCTCACCTGCAGGGTCGCCGCTCCGGCTGGGCTGATCACCAGCCCGCTCTGGGTCGCCGTCAGCGTGCTGGTTACCGTATCAGTGACCGTCACGGACTGCGATCCTGCCGTCTTCAGCGTCACGGCGAAGCCGCGGCTGCCATTGTCTCCGGCCACAAAGGTGTGATCGGACGGCAGCACCGCGTGGCTATCCGAGCTGATGAAGTGCACCATGCCGGTGTACCCCGTGGCCACGTTGTTGTACGGGTCCACCGCTGCGACAGTCGCCGTCTGGGCCACGCCGGCCGTGCCCGCGATCAGCCCGGTCAGCGTCAGACCGGACGCCGCCGCTGAGCTGATCGTCACCGTTTGCGCGCCGGTGATCGTACTGGTCGCCAGGTCGGTGGCCGTCACCGTCTGGGAGCCTGCCGTCTTCAACGTGACGGTCAGGCTGTGGACACCACTATCCCCAGTCACAAAGGTGTAATCGGCCGGCAACACCGCATGGCCATCTGAGCTGGTGAGGTGAATCGTCCCCGTGTAACCTGTGGCCGTGTTGTCGTAGAGGTCCTTGGCGGTCACAGTGACCGTCTGCGCCACGCCGGCTTGGCCGTTCGTCAACCCGGTCAGGGTTAGGGTTGCTGCTGCTCCTGGGTTCACCGTAACGGGCAGGTTCCCGGCGATTGACGGCGTCACCGTATCGCTCGCCACGACGGTCTGGTTCAACGCCTTCGTAAGGGTCACGCTAAATGTTTGGGTTCCGTCGTCACCAACCACGGTTGGCGTTGATGTGGAGAAGGCTTTAAAGGTATAGGGGGATAGCGAGCTCGCCTTCAGATCTGGTTGTTGCAGGGCGAACTGGACGGTGCCGGTGTAATCCTCCACCGTGTTGGCGCTACTCCCGCTTCCGTCTTTGGCCGTCACCGTGAAGCTGTACTGATTCCCAGCCGTCGTGGTGGGGTTGCCAGTCAGAATCAAGTTGGTCGCGAGGCCCGTCGTAGCGAAGGCTTGATCAGGGCCAAGCTTGATCCCGTTCAAATCAACCGCAACCACCGCATAGTGGTACGGCATACCTGGCGTGAGCCCCGTGATTGTCTGACTGACGGCCAGAGCGGTATTCCCATGCCCGATTACGGAATAGCCGAGCAGCGTGGACGGATTGCTCGCACCGCTAATAAGCGTTGCCGGATCAGGCAGGTTTGTTCCTTGCGCCGCCCAATCCACGAAGGCGTATGTCTCGGTGGCCAGATTGCCCGACGGCTTGCTCCAGCCCATCGGATTCACGACACCGTTAAGGGTCGCGCTGTGGGCCCCCACGTGGGTGGCCCCTGCGGTATCGTCGACGGCCGCCTTCGAGAAGTCGAGTTTAAACGGCGCCGTTTCGGCGGCCATCACGTTGTTTCCGTCACGCATGCAACTTGCTCCGCTCGTTACCGAGAGCGTGTTGAGCCCTTCCTGACCCGTCAGGCTGGTTTCGTCGATCGGAGCGTGACCGACCCAGGTCACCTTGTCGGTCCCCAGCCAGTCTCCGACGACGGTGTGTGGAACGCCATCGATAGGGCTGCTGAAATTGACCGATAGCGGGAGGTTGAGATTCATGGCTCGGTCAAAGGTCAGTTTGACGGTCAGAGTTCCCTTACCGAAGTTGCCCGTGTCGCTGTTGGTGTTGTCTGAAGAAAACTCGACTTTGCTGAGGTTGGGCGCCAGCACCGAGGGCGCTTGCTGCGGCAATGGCTCGTGGACGCTGGCGGTCACTGGGTTGTACTGCGTAAGCGGATCCGGTGTCGCCGTTCCCCACCAGACGCGGTTGGCCGAGCTGGTCGTCGTGCCATCGAGATCCTTGCTCAGCGTCGACACGTTGCCGTAGAGGTCGCTGTTGTCGACCGATACCGCCCCGCCGTCGGACTTGATGCCGCCACCGTTGTTATGGATCCCGGTGCATGTGATCAGGGCGGTTCCGGTTCCGGTGGTATGCACCGCGTAGCCGCTGTTGCTGGTTAGAGTGGCCCCCGTCATATCGAGCTCGCCACTTGCCATCGTGATGCCGCCGGTGGCATCGGTTATCGAGCCGCCGGTGAAGGTGCTGGTTGCGATGGGATCAACGTTGATACCGCCCCAGTAATCGCCGACCGCGACCGAGCTGCCGCATCCAGATGGAACAAAGATCGTGCCGCAGGCAGATGGGGCAACCCCCTCGCGCATGCTGGTGAAGGCGGTTTCATTGCTGGCCAGGACGCCATTGACCTTGATCCCGCCGGTGAGCACCTTGACCACACCGGTGGTGTTGAACGGGCCATCGACGGTCAGCGGCCCGTCGAGCATGTAGCCGAGGGTCGATCCGAGTGTTCCTGGAGTGAGCCAGTTCAGGCCACCCGTCGCGACGCCGTGGAAGACGAGCGCGTCCAGCCCGTTGCCAGTCCCAAGGTTTCCATTGATCAAATTCTGGAAATCGCCACTCACGCCGCTCAGGTAGATGGCAGGATGGGTCGGCGCGCTGGTTCCGCTGCCGGTGACGTTATTGCCGATTGCGGTCAGGATGTCGGCACCGAGGAGCCGAATGCCGTAGGTGCCGGCGCCCGCGATTGTGTTGCCGCTGATTATCGACGGCTGGCCTCCCAGCCCGTTGGCGACGATGGCGTCCTTGGCCGCCCCGGTGATATGCGTGTCGCTAACACGGAAGCGCTCGCAGCCGGCAGGGCAGTTGGCGGGGCTCAAGAAGCTGGCGATGATCCCGTGAGAGCCGACCGCCGTGATCGACGATCCCGCAGTGATGGAGATCGGCGTGTCGACGCTGTTGACCCCGTCTTTGCTGATGTTGGAGATGGCGACCCCGCTGAGCGTCACCGCCGGCGTGATTGCGGTGGTCGGTCCGTTGTCGGTTTCTAGCGCAGTGGCTGCGTAATTGATCGATCCGCCGGTGATATGTGCGGCGGACTGGTTGCCGCCGGCGTCCTGAGTGACAACGAGACCGCCCCAGTCGCCCGGAGCCGCGCCGCAGAAGGTGGCGAATGCGGAGGGACATGACACCGGTCCTGCCGGGTCAGTCAGGCTGGTGAAGGTCCCGCCCGTGGAGGTGAGGGTCGCGCCCTTGATCGTGATCGGACCACCTCGCCCCTTCACGACGTCACTGGTTCGAACCGTCATCGATCCGCCCTCCACGGTGAGGGCGCCATCGAGCAGGTAGCCCAGGGCGTGGGTGCCCGCGGTCGCGGTCGGCGTGATCCAGCTGAGTGCGCCGACCGCGGTTCCGTCCATCATCACGGCATCGAGCCCGTTGCCGTTGCCGACGTTGCCCCGGATGTCGCGGCTGAAGTCGGCAGTGACATGACTGAGGTAGATGGCGGGGTAACGAGCCGCGCCTGCCGCCGGTCCGCCGCCGCTGGCAGTGAAGTTGTTGTTGCGCAGGACGAGCTGATCGGAGCCGACCAGGCGCACACCGAAGGTTGTCGCCGCCTGCACGTGGTTGTCGGTGATCCAGACCGGATGGCTTCCTAGAGACTGGCCGAGGATCGCCTCCCCGGAAGTGTTCGAGAAGCGATTGCCGGTGAGGCGCAGGGCAGCATGGCTCCCGCTCGCCGTGAAGTCGGCGTTGATGCCATGCGTCGCGCCGGATATCGATGAGTTCGTGACGGACACCGGGGTGCCGCTGGTATCGATCGCGTCGTTCTTTGTGAAGTCGATGCGGCTGCGCGAGACCACGACGCCGAAGCTCGAAGAGCCAAAGGTGGTTCCGGCCGCATTGCCGATGTTGATGCCGGTGATGGCATACCGAACCACGCCATTGACCAGGGCCCCATCGCTGGCGAGGTTGATCCCGCCCCAATCGCCCGGCTGAGTACCTGTGCATCCGGCCAGCAGGGCAGATCCGCATGCCTGGGCGCCGGCCGAGTCATCGGACAGGCTGGTGAACACTTTCTGGCTTGCGTTACTGGTGTCGTCGGCCCTCAGGTGTCCGACGTTGAAAGCTCCACTGCTCTTGACGATGTCGCCCGCGTTGACGGTCAGCGTGCCGCTAAGGTTCAGGTCTCCATCAAGGAGGTAGCCGAGCGGCTTGACCGCGCCCGTCTTGCGCGCAGTGATCCAGGTCAGGTCATCGCTGACAGTGCCATGAAAGGCAAGCGCATCGAGCCCGTTGCCGCCGCCGCGGTTGCCGCTGATGGCCGCAAAGGCACCGGAGAAGCCGTTCAGGTAGATGGCCGGGTACCTCGCCGCGCTGCCGGTAACGGTATTGTTCGTGAGCGTGAGGTGGTCGGCTCCCACCAGGTCGATGCCCGCGGCCCCGGAATGATCGACGGAAGTGCTATCGATGCGAACGGTGTCGAAATGGGCGGAATCGCCTCCCAGTCCGGCCGCGAGAATTCCTTCCCCGCCCGTTCCGGCTACCGACGCGTTGACAATCGACAGGCCGGCCGCCCCGGACCCGGTGAGGTCCACGTTGAAGGCCCGGCCCGCGATGTTCGTGAATGCGCCGCCCGTGACGTCGAGTGATGACTGGGTTGCGATGCCGTCGGAAGATAGGTTGCGAAGGTTGGTTCCGTTCAATGTCAGCGGGGCCGGGATGCCGGGCTTACCCATGGCAATCGCGGTTGCGGCGTATCGAATCTCGGCACCGGAGAGCACGTTCGCGAAATGGGAATCCAGGGCGAAGCCGCTCCAGTCGCCGGGCGCCGACCGCGGACACACGCTCGAGACCCGCTGGTCAAATACTGAACCGCAGGTCGGAATATTCACCGTCGAATCCTTGAGGCTCGTGACCACGGCCCCGTTGGCGCTCAACGCCCCGCCCGTCACCGTGATCGGGCCGCTGGTCGGAACGTAGTCGTTGGAATGCAGGACCATCGACCCATTGACCGTCAGGGGACCATCAAGCAGGTAGCCGAGCGGGCCGCTCGTGGTGCTGTTGACGACCGTCAGCCAATTAAGTGTGCTTCCCGTCGAACCGTGGAAAGCGATGGCGTCGAGCCCGTTGCGCGCGCCCGTGTTGCCGGCGATAGCAGTGTTGAAGTCCGCGTTGGCCACGCTGTTCAGGTAGATCGCCGGATAAGTGGGGGTGGCCGTCCCGCTGTTGGTGACCGCGTTCTGCTTGAGCGTCAGGTGGTCGGCACTTACCAGCTGGATGCCGGAAACCCCGGCATGGTCGATGGCGTTGTTCTCTATGTCTACCGTCTGACCGGTCAGTCCCGTGCCCTTGATGGCCTCGTTGACGGAGCCGAAGAAGGTGTTGCCGGCGACAAGTAGGCCGCCGCCGAGAGCGGGGCTGGCGGTGAAGTCGGCACTGATTCCGTGATCACCGGCCGCCAGCGCCTGGCAGCCGGCGGCGACGCACTGGAAGTTGGTGCCGGTCACTGAGATCGGCGTCCCACTGGCAAAGATCCCGTCGGAGAAGGTCGGGCCGATGGTGCTGCCGGAAACGATAAGGCCGTAATTCGGTGTCAAGGGAGTTGAGGTCGCGCCACCCGCGATACGCACTCCGGTAGTCGCATAAAAGATGTTGGCCTTGTTGATGTTGGCGCTGCTGCCGCCGGCCAGGTTGATCCCTCCCCACTCGCCGCCAGGGAGCACCGCAGGCCCGCAGCTGGGCGCGAAGACCGACGGGCAACTGGCGATACCGATGGGATCGCGGAGACTAGTAAAGGTCTTGACGTCGGTCGTGCCGCTGGCGTCCAGCTTGCTGTTCGTCAGGTTGATCGTCCCGCCAAGTGTCTTGACGAGACTGGCATCCGGAACCTTGAAGTAGCCGTTCGCCATGTTCAGGTCGCCATTGAGGAGGTAGCCAAAGTTGTGATCGGCCGTCCCATTGTTGGTCGCGTTCTGCCAGGTGAGGGTCGGATGCGACGAGTCGCCCGGGCTCGCACCGGTAACCGTGCCATTGAATGCGATGGCGTCCAGGCCGTTACCGAAGCCGTGATTGCCGGAAACGTCGCCGCTATCAGGATGGTCCTGGGCCAGGTTCGCAGTGGCCTGGTTGAGATACACGGCGGAGTAAACCGGCCCGCTGCCGCCGCACGGCGTGCCGGTAGTGGGAGCACCAAGCCCGTTGCAAACGAACAGGTTGTTGGTGAGAATCGGCTGGTTGGCCGATTCGAGCTGCACGCCGTAGGTGCCGGCGCGGTAGAAGTTGCTGTGCTTGATTGCGACCGGCTGGCGAGCATGTGGGGTAAAGCTCCCGAAGACCGCCTGGTTGCCGATGTAGCAGGGTTGGTTCGAGGGACACGCATTGATGCCGAACGGAGCCGAGCTTCCAAATGTCATGCCGTCGATGTGCAAGGCATCTGCGGTAATGGCCGGCGCACCTGAGTCGAACGTCGCGTTGATCCCGATCGAGCCAATGTTGTTGATGGTGCCGGTGTGCCCGTCGTTGAGGCCGGTGACAGAGATGGGCGTGTCAGTTGCATCGATCCCGTCGAAGTAGGAGAAGCCGATGCCGCTGTTGCTGACCGTCAGGCCGTAGTTCGAATCGGCGGGGGAGCTGGTCGCGCCGCTCGAGATCTGGATCGACCGAAGGGCGCCCTGGATGCTGATGTAGGAGAGCGAGGCATTGCCCTTGCTGTTCCCGCTCGCCGTGATGTTGATGCCGTCCCAGGAGGCGACATCGGCGGCAGCCTCGAAGGAGACGATGTGATTCGAGTCGGTGTTGGCAGTCTCCAGGATTCCGCCCTGGACGTTGAGACCGGCGCCGCTGGAAAAGATTCGTACCGGATTGGCCGAGGCGTCGATCACCAGGGTGGTGCTCGGCCCGACGACCACTCCGCCCGCGCAGGGTGGATTGGCGGGGTCAGGAAACGGGTCGTTCGCCGGGCTGATCGGAAGGATGTAGCTCGGAGCGCTCCAGGTGACCGTGCCGGCGGGAAGAAGGCCGCAGGGGACGCTCTGGGCGGCAGCCACCTTAACTCCGAGTTGAGGCAGGCGAGGGGCGTCGCTCCCACCGCGGGCGGTAAGCAGAACCGCACCGGCGATCACGAAGCCGAGCTTCCAGAGGTTGCGAGTCAGGAAACGGGCGCGGCGGACCAAAACCATGGGTGGCGAGCTTGGACATTAGGTGAGGGTTTTTGGACCGTCAAGGAAATGGCGCCAAACTCGAAGCTTCCTGCCCGAATGGGCGTCCCCGATTGCCCCAACCGTTCGAAGGCCACGCACGGCCTGTAGGAACAGCTGGGAGCGCTCCTATCAGGATCGGGGCTAGGCGGCTACTTCGTTTTCGGACCCGGTGAGGGAACGAATCGCCCGGTTGAGCAGATCCTGGGCAGTCAGGCCGTCGCCGCGGTACTCGGCATTGCCCCAGCGGATCGAAATCCGGTCCGAGCGCAGGCTGGTCTCGATCTGTTTGGCGAGATCCGAGGCGTCCTCGGCACTGGTTTCCGGGGCCAGGATGAGGAAGTCGTCGCCCATCCAGCGCGCGGCGAAGTCGCCGGCGCGAACGCTGCCGCTGACGGCGCGCGCGATCTTCTTCAGCACCGCGTCCCCGGCGCGGTAACCATAGGCCCGGTTCACCTCGCGCAGGTTGTTGACGTCGACGATCAGCAGCGTTCCCCAGGATTGCGGCCGCACCAGCTGCGCATTGAGGGCTTCTTCGAAGGCAGCGCGGTTGAGCAGCCCGGTGAGCGCATCAACGCTTGCCGATGCGGCGAGCCGGTCGATCAAACGGGCGTTGGCCATCGATACCGCCGCCTGGTTGCCGAGGATAGTCAGCAGTCGAAGCTGGTCGAGTGAGTACTGGTTAAGGCCGACCTTCATGACAGCGATCACGGCCAGGACCTCGTCCTGGAAGACAACCGGGACGACGAGCATCGACTCATCGATGGTGCCCGTGCCGGGCACGTGTGCAGCCTTGGGGTGGCGTTCCGCGTCGCCGAGCACGGCACCACGCTTGGTCTCGGCGACCCAGCCGGTGATGCCCTCTCCAACGTCCACCGCGGCGTTGGCGCGCGTCACCTCTTTGTACTCCTCCCGCTCGCTACCGCTGAGATAGACGACATCGAGGCGGGAGCGATCCTCGTTTACGAGCAGAATCCGGCAGTGGTCGTGAGGCAGCAGGGTGACGATCGTCTCCCCCATCCGGTTGCAGATGTCTTCGACGCTGCTGGCACGCGCCAGTTGCTGACCGAGCGCTTCGATGGTCTGGAGGTGCTGCGCCCAAGAGCGCGGACCGGACAATGCAGCTGCGGGTGCCGGGGTACCGGCCGTCTGCGCGGACGCCGTCACATGCGGCTTCTCCTGCTCGATCAGCTGCAGCATCGCCTCGACCACCCGGGGGTCGAACTGCGTCCCGGATTTATCGCGAAACTCGTTGATGATTTGCGGTAGCGGCAACGCCCGGCGATAAGACCGGTCGGAAGCCATGGCATGAAAGGCGTCGCAGGCATGGATGATACGGGCTTCGATCGGGATCTCCTCGCCCTTGAGACCGTCAGGGTAGCCAGCCCCGTCCCAGCGCTCGTGCTCGGCCCGGACGATGGGGCCGAGCGGCGCCAGGAACGGAACGGACGCCAGGATGCGCTCACCAATTACCGGGTGTTCCCTCATCACGGCGAACTCCTCCGGCGTCAGTGTCCCGGGCTTGTGGAGGATGTATCCGGGGATGCCGATCTTGCCGATGTCGTGAAGCAGGGCTCCGTACTCCAGCAGGCGGCGCTGGTCGGCTGAGAGACCGAGGCGCCGGCCAACGCTGACCGCCAGGGCAGCGGTCTCGCGCGAGTGTTCCTCGGTGTAGCGGTCTTTGGCATCGAGGGCAGCGGCGAGCGCAGCGATGGTGGCGACGTAACTCTCCTCCTGCTGGCGGCGACGGTTCTCATACTCCTCGAGCAATGCCTGGCGCACCCGCGCCGGGATGTAGGCACAGAGCATGGTGCCCACCGTGAGGACGATCAGCGTGCGCGCGTAGTAGCTGTCCCAACCCTGGATGAGCAGCGGAAGCACCGCGGTGGCCGCTGTCATCACCGCGATGATCGCGCCGCTGCGGAAACCGTAGGCCGCCGCCATGAAGACCGCCGGGGCGACAAAGACCGGAAGGATGTGGGAGTGGATGCCGCCGGTCAGCATCAGCATGAACCCGAGCAGTACGAGGCCGGGAGCGACGATTACCACCAGGAAGCGCTGGACGGGTAGGCGGTGCCAGGGGAAGAACCAGCTGACCGCGGCACCGGCGTAGGACAGGATGCCGACGATGAAGATGGAGCGGAAGTCGAGATGAGGGCCGCCCACGAAGCTGCTGGCGACGTTGACCGAGGCCGAGGTGACGAAGGCAATGGCAGCGATGCGGAACATCGCTTTATGGAAGCCGGTTGGGATGCGCTCCTTTTCCGTCACGATCTGAATACAACGGCAAGTACCCCCGTTAGACTGCACCGGATGGGGAAGCCGACTTGACCGACAGGTTCCGCGAGCGGCTCGCCGCCGGCCCGGTCCTGGTCGCGGACGGCGCCACCGGGACGAGCTACCAGGAGATGGGCAGCGAGATCGGCGTGGCCCCAGAGGAGTGGGTCTGGGACCGTCCCGAGAAGGTGCTGGAAGTTCACCGAGCGTTCATTAATGCCGGTTCGGACATCATCCTGACGGACACCTTTGGCGGGACCCCGATACGAATGCGGGAGTCGAAGTACGCGGGGCGCGCAAGCGAGCTCAACCGCAGGGCCGCGGAACTCGCCCGGGAGGCTGCCGCCAATTCAGGTCAAGTGCTGGTAGCCGGATCGATGGGGCCTACGGGAGTGCTGATGGAGCCGTACGGCGAACTCACGCGGGCGGCCGCGGTGGAGACGTTTGCCACCCAGGCCGCCGCCCTGACGGAGGGCGGCGTCGACCTGCTCGTGCTGGAGACGTTCTTCGCCCTGGACGAGGCGCTGGCGGCGATTGAAGGCGTGCGCAGGGGGAGCGGCCGGCCGATCGTCGTCTCCTTCAGCTTCGACCAGGGGACTAAAACGATGATGGGGCTGAGCCCCACCCAGATGGTGGAGGCGATCGGGCCGCTCCAGGTGGCGGCGATCGGCGCCAACTGCGGCAAGTCGCTCGACGCTATGGAGGCGGTGGTAACGGAGATCTCGCGACTTGAAGCCGGAATACCGCTCTGGGTCAAACCGAATGCCGGCCTGCCGAGGATGGATGGAGACGTCGCCCGCTACGAAACGACCCCGGAAATCATGGCGGAGTACGCGCGCCGCTTCATCGCCCTTGGCGCCAGGGTCGTGGGCGGTTGTTGCGGCTCGTCACCTGCCCACGTGGCGGCGATCGCGGAAGCGGCCAAACGAGCCTCGGTCAAGGTTTGACCCGGGGCCTCGTTGCTCTAGCGGGGGCTCTTGCCAAATGCTGCGCTGGATGGTCTTTTTCTTCCTGATCCTGGGCATAATCGTTGCCTTCGTCGCCTTCGTGCTGGGCATGCCCATCCCGGGCCTGAGCCAATCCGGTTACCAGCCGACGAACCCATTCAACCCGTAGTCGGTAAGGCCGTCAGGCGGCCAGCGGCGGCGTGGCGCGGCTGCGGCGTTCGCCACGCTTGAGCAGCATCTCGAGGAAGCGCTCGCGGCTGAAGTCGCCCTTGCGGATGATGGACGGGATCAGGCCCTGGAGGCGCTGCTGGTCCTCCGGGGTGATCGTCTTCCCGGTGTAGACGATGATCGGCACCGAGCTGGTCTGGGGATCCGACCGTAGGGCCGCTATCACGCTGAAGCCGTCGACGTCCGGCATCGTGAGATCGCAAATGATCAGCTGAGGGTCGGTTTGCTTCGCCAGCTCGAGGCCGGCCTTCCCGCCGCCTGCCGTGGTCACCTCGATCTTGAGCGGCTTCAGCACAGCTGTCAGGAGTCGCAGGCTCAGAGGGTCATCGTCGATCAGCAGCACTCGAGCGGGGAGATTCTGGGCCCGCCTCGCGTCGGCCTGGAGATCGTGGTTGATCATCATTTGCAGCAGCTGCTGGCGATCGATCGGCTTGGTGAGCACATCGACCTGGCCCAGGTCCACGCCCAGCGGTTGGTCGGCGTTCCGGGTGGTGACGACGACCGGGATGTCGGCCGTACGAGGGTCGCGTTTCAGCTCCGCGATCACGGCGGGGGCGCCATCGGGGGGCAGCGTCGCCTCTACCAGGACGACGAGCGGCGACAGGGCGGCTGCCTGCGCTAACGCCTCCGCACGGGTCGAGGCGTAGGCGACCGTGTAGCCGGCCCGCGCCAGGAAGGGAGCAATGGCTTCACGAACCGCCTGGTCCGTGTCGGCCACGAGGACAGCCGGCGGCGGCGGGCTCCCTTTCAGACTCGCAACCGAGAGACCAGCCGCAGGCCCGCCAGTGGAGGTGTGGTCCAACGCTCCACCAGCATCGGCCGGGAGGGCGGCACCCGCCACCGGGATCAGGCGTAGGTCTTCCCCCAGAGCGCGACTATTTTCATCGATCAGCCGGATGAACTCAGCCTGCTCCTCGGCGCCCACCCCGTTGGTCCTGGGATCGCGGAGGATATTGGCGAAGCCTACGATGGCGTTCAGGCGCGTGTTGATCCGGTGTGCCTCTTCCTGGGTAAGCGGCCGGCGTGCGGCATCTTCCGCCGAACGGAGCCGAGCCTCGAGCGTGGCCATTTTGTCGCGGTTTGCCTGCTCGAGCTGATGCAGGCGTGCCTGCAGCTGGCGGTGGGTGTCCTCGGCGGCTCGCTGGACCTGCCGAGCCTGGGCGAGCGCCTCGGACAGACGGAGATTCTCCTCGGTCATGGATTCGCGCCGCGCTCCCCATTCCTGGGCCGCGGCCTGGGCTCGCTCGACCAGGCGGGCGATCTGGGCCTGCGCCTCGCCGCGAGCCCTGTCCGCAGCCGCGGCAGCTTCGGTTGCCAGGCGGAGTTGATCGTTCGCCGCGGCCAGGGACGCATCCAGCCTCGCCCGTTCGTCGGAGACCTGCATCTTCAGCGTGGCAGCCTCCTGCCGCAGCCTAGCCAGGTCGCCCTCGGACTCCATGGTGCGCTCGCTCAAGGCCTGCTGAGCCTTTATCAGCTCGGCTTCAAGGGCGATCCGCCGTTGCTCGGCAGCCTGCCCGGCGGCCAGCAGGCCCTCCCGATCGGCCGCCCAGGTGAGCTGGTGCGTACGCAATTCCTCAGAGCTGGCCTTCGCCCGGGCAAGCTCCTCCCTTATCAGGGCGGTGGCGCGTTCGTGGGCCGAGGCCTGCTCGGCGGCCGCGCGCAGCTCATCCTGCAGCCGCGACATCTCGCGGAAAGCGGCGGCGTGCCGTTCGGCGGCGGCAGCATGGGTCTGCTTGAGATCCTCGAACACTGCCCTTAGCTCTTCCCGGTTGTGAATCGCCCGGGCGAGGTCATCCTGGGCCTGTCGCTGTGCCGCTTCCAGGTCGCGCAGCCTGCCGGTCAACTGATCGCGGAATTCAACCAGCGTCTCGCGCTCGGACTGCCAGCTGACCTCTCCAGCCGCGAGCTCGTCGACCTGCGCCTCCAGCGAACCGATCCGGCTCAACCGCTCCGCCAGCGCCGCTTCCTGGCGAAACAGCCGATTCTCCAGTTCCCGCCGCTCTTTTTCCCATGCACCGCTCAGCTCGTCGCGCTGGCGCAGCGCCTCTGCCAGCTCGCGTCGGACCTCCAGAACGGTTGCCTCAAGCTCGGCTCGGGCCTGCCGGTGGTGTGCCACCTCGTCCAGCCTGCGAGCGTGCTCAGCCGCAAGCCTCTCGTGGGCACCCTGGAGGCCGGCCATCGCCTCCCGCGCCTGCTCCAGCTCGCCCCGGGTCGCCATCAGCTGGGCATGCTGGTCGGCCAGCCTGGTGCTGAGGTGCTCTTCCAGGGCCTGGAGGCCGGCGAGGGCACTCTGCGACTGCTTGAGCAGGTCGCCAAATGCGGGGCCGCTCTCGAGCTCGTCTGGCATGGTCTCGCTATAACGCGGGCGGGCACCGGCGCTGGCACCAAATTTCAGACCGGCGGTTAAGGGCAACCGGCAAGCTGGTCTGTAGCGTCGCGTTACGCTCCAGTGGCACAGGTGATGCCGGTAGAGGCGGCGGAGGCTCCCGTACGGATTGACGTCCGGTTCGTCGATCTGCTGATCGCGCTGGGCGGCGCGGTCCTCGGCATCGTGGCGGCCATCATCGCCCTGGCGATCCTGGTTCGCGTTGACCGGCAGGTCTATGAGAAGAACTCAGTCGCCGTCCTCCTGGTCGGGACGGTCTTAATCTACGCGGGACTCTTCCTCGGCATGCTCAGCTTCATTCGCCGCCTGCCCGATGCCCGCCGCTGGCTCGGGTTGCGCCGGCCGACCCTGTCCGACTTCGGCCTGGTCGGCGGGTTGCTCGTGATCTGGTTCGTCGGAACCGCACTGATCGCATCGGCGATCACGGCCGGTATGAACCAGGGCAAGCCGCTGCCGAGCAATGCCCGGGACATGTTCGGAAACCACGGGGGTGCCCTCGGTCTCCTCGTGCTGGCGCTGGTGGCCGCGGCGGTTGTGGCCCCAATCTGCGAGGAGCTCTTCTTTCGCGGAATGCTCTACCGCTACCTGCTTCGCCGCTGGCCGGTCTGGCTGGCTGTCGTAGTGGCGGCCACCATCTTTGCGGTCCTGCACTTCATCCCGATCCTGATCCCGGTGTTCCTCTTCCTGGGCCTGATCCTGACCATCCAGTACGAGATCACCGGGTCGCTAACCAACTCGATGATGCTGCATGCCGCCGGCAACGCCGTCACGACCGTGCTCGTTTACCTTTCGCTGAACTCCTGAACATCTCTCCGCGATGCCTCGTGGTGTGATTAAGACGTGAGCCGGGCTGTCGAGGAACTCAACCGCCGCATGCTGCGCGCCCGGGACGCGATGGATCGGTCCTACTCGCAGCCGCTCGACATCGCCGCGCTGGCCTCGATCGCGAGCGTTTCCGAGGCGCATTTCATCAGGACCTTCAGCGCGACCTTTGGGGAGACGCCGCACCGCTACCTTCAGCGCCGCCGGGTGGAGCGAGCCATGTACCTGCTCCGCGTAGGCGATCGGCCCGTCACCGACGTGTGCCTCGACGTTGGTTTCTCCAGCCCGGGAACCTTCAGCCGAATCTTTCGCGAGATCGTTGGAGAATCGCCTACTGAGTACCGCAACCGCGGCCCCATTGTGGCGGTTCCGAATTGCTTCGCCATGGCATGGACCCGACCGAGCAGTTTTGGAGAAGCCCGAACCAGGAAAGGCCGCTAGCGTAGCTCCTGTCACCGACAAAAGACCTGGAGGTAAACAGAAAATGTTCAACGCACTGGCAATCTCGTCGCTTTACGTTTTGGACCAACAGCAGGCGCTCGATTTCTACGTGGGCAAGCTCGGACTAGAGATCAACACCGACCAGGACCTGGGGTTCATGCGCTGGCTGACGGTGAACGTCCCAGGCGACACCCACCAGATCCTGCTGGAGAAGCCGGGTGGGCCCGCGCACGATGCCAGGACGGCCGAGCAGGTCCGCGAGCTCCTCAGCAAGGGCGCGACCGGCGGCCACCTCTTTTTCACCACCGACGACTGCCGCAAGACCTACAAGGAGCTGAAGGCGAAGGGTGTTGAGTTCACCGAGGAGCCGACCGAGCGCCCCTATGGCATCGACTGCGGCCTGCGGGACCCATTCGGGAACTCCATCCGATTCTCACAGCCGCTTCCAGTCGCCGCGGCTGCGCCGAACCAGAAGGGCGGTCGATGAAGTTTCGCGCCACGGTCCTGCTCAGCGGTAAGACCGCGACCGGGATCCGAGTTCCGCCCAACGTGGTGGCGGGACTCGGGTCCAGCAAGCGGCCGGCGGTGCACGTCACCATCAATGGGCACACCTACCGGAGCACCGTGGCGCCGATGGGCGGTAACTTCATGCTCCCGATCAGTGCGGAGATCCGGGAGCTCACAGGAGTCAAGGCAGGCGATGACGTCGACGTGAATCTCGCCCTCGACACCGAGCCCCGCGAGGTCACGGTACCGCCGGATCTAAAGTCAGCACTGGCGAAAGACTCCAGCGCTCGAAAGTTCTTCGAGGGCCTCTCCTACAGCAACAGGCTCCGGATCGTGCTCTCAGTCGACGGCGCCAAGTCAGCCGAGACACGGCAGCGGCGAATCGTCAAGGCGGTCGAAGGCCTGCGAGAGGGCCGCGTCTAGCGGCTGACGTCGGGTTTTCGGGCTGGGCTCGTTGATCGTCGCAGAGTCGCATGGCCCTACGCCAACCGCACAGCCCACTCGAGCCGCCGCTCCGCCCACCGTGGCGGAGCGAGCTGTCCACACCGCAGTTCGGGCCGATCTGTGAGGACCTGCTCGCAGTAAGCCTGACCGCAGCTGCCGGCGGGCTCGCTACCATCAGCCGTCCAACCGTCGACCGCGGTGTCGATCTCTACCTTCGCCGGCTCCGCTCGTTGCTCACCGTGCCGATCCAGGTGAAAGGGTTCACCCACGTCAGCCCGGACGCCATGGTGAGCGAGGATCTGCTGGTCTCGGACGTCCACGACGCGCCGGACGGTTACCTCGCCTTCGTGCACGCGCCCCTCCCCTACGACCAGCTCTACCGGCGCTTATTCCTGATTCCAATCAAGACGTTCCGTGAGCGCTGTCCGGTCGTAACCGCCGCCGGCAAGAGGGCCTATCGCTTCGTGGCCAATGTCGACGGCGAGAGCCGGGACAGCTGGACCGAGTTCCGCCTCGACATCGACCGGTTGCCTGAATGGCTCGCCGCCATCCCCGGCTGGATGCATCCGGTTCCGCCGGCACCCGCCGCGGATGATGACACGCTGCTGGAGCTGGCCGCTGCCACCAGCCACGACAACCTGTCTGAGGCCCACATCGGCCGGCTCTGGGCAATGGCCGAGATCGAGCGCGCCGGGTTCGACCGACTTGTCATCGCCGAGGACCGCGTGCGCCTGGACACGTTGACCCTGCTGCTGCACGACCTCAAAAGCGGACAGATCGGCGGCCTTCACATCAGGACGGCGACCTACCCGGCTGACCGCCGAATTCATTTCGACGTAAAGCGCCGTGGCTTCTTTACCGACCCCAGGCTCTACGTACTCCTGGTTCTACTGGACCGGCAGCACCGGCCCGGTGACTTCTGCCTTCTGATTCCCTCAGAGGCCATCCCGGACCTCGGCTACTCGGAAACGTTGACGCTCGATCCACTGACCAAAAGATTCAAGCCCTACCAGCTCCCGGCCGAGAATTTTGCAGCGGCGCTGCTCCAGCGAATCTTCAGCGAGTAGGCGTTACCGCCTCACCTGAATCGTCCTCCTGGGAGGCGAGCACGGACCTGTCCTCGGCTGCCAGGCGGTACGACGTAGGCCCGTAGGAGGAAGGTTCGGAATCCCAGGCGCCACCCTCTTTCTCCCATTCATCGCGGCTCCCGTTGAGAACCCGAACATACCGATGCCCGTAGGCCTTCAGCAGCCAGTAGCCGAGAAGGGCGCCGTAGCCGTAGAAGACGACCGTCGTGTCATCGCTGATGCCCGATCGCGAGACGACTCGCTCGAATTCCGCCCTTGGGATGGCGCGGTAGGCGCTGTCGCGGAGATCGGCATAAGCGTCCACTTCGACGAAGCGCACTCCGGGGTTATCGAGGTGACGGGCAATCCAGTCGGCATCGACCAGCCCCGGCTCGTGCAGTTGCAGAAATCACGGTTATCCCTCCTCAACCGCTGAGTCCGGTCATTATTCGCCGATTGCGTTGCTAACGCATCGGCGCATCGAGGTCTGCCCAGCGAACCGCCTGGAGCGCCTTCTCGAGACTCGGACCCGGGTTGCCGGTGGCCACGCGCCCACCGCTATCGGTCGCGGTCACCTGGTAACGATGGTGCTCCTCGTCAGGGCCGCGATCCTGGATCTCGATCGTGAGATCACGAATTACTCCCCCCTTGTCCGTGCGTGAACCCTTGAAAGTGGTCACGTGATGAAGCTGCGAAACCTGACTGGCCTTCTTGACCAGGCCCAGCATCTCTTCCGTGCGCATTCTTCACTCCTTGCCCGTTGATC
>Ga0207416_1002551_pt1 | contig 19509 bp, 15 predicted proteins | sample PaiPotPPM11metaG_FD_184107 | JGI IMG/M metagenome (GOLD analysis project Ga0207416, IMG submission 184107) | Iron sulfur acid spring bacterial and archeal communities from Banff, Canada, to study Microbial Dark Matter (Phase II) - Paint Pots PPM... ...
TCTTTGGCGAGGGATGCCTCGCTGGTCAACCGCTCCGCATGGCAACCGCGGTAGCGATCACGGATTGCTCGATCGTCCAAGTCAAGAAAACCGTAATGATCCGAATCCTTCACGATGAGCCCGAATTCTCCGAGATGTTCATTACGCATCTGTTGACACGCAACATTCGGATCGAAGAAGACTTGGTCGATCAACTCTTCAATTCCAGCGAGAAGCGGTTGGCACGGATATTGCTGTTGCTCGCCAACTTCGGCAAAGACGCGCGGCCTGAGGAAGTGATCCCAAACATCAGTCAGGAAACGCTCGCCGAAATGATCGGCACGACTCGCTCCAGAGTCAGCTTCTTCCTCAACAAGTTCCGCAAACTCGGTTTCCTTGAATACAACGGCGGAATGCACGTTCATATGTCGTTGCTGAACGTCATTCTCCACGATTAATGCGTTTAATCTTGTCCGAGTTAGGCGGATTTAGGCTCTCTCATATGATCATATGCTTTCACGACCGTACCTTTAGCACAATGGTCGAAGGGCTTGAGAAGGCCGGATCACAATATTCTCATAGCATGCGCACATCCCGACGACCTAGCGCCCAGCGCGGGTTCACACTAGTCGAGTCTCTCATCGCGATAATTGTGGTCTTTCTCGGGATAATGGCCATGCTTTCAGTCATTCCGTTCGGATTTAGCAGCGTCCAGACAAATTCGCTCCACGCACAAGCCATCGCTGTCGGGCAACGATATGTGGACGATGAGCGAAATGCAAAGCTTCACGCAGCCCCCATGCCCATCGCCACGGCGATTCCGGTCGATGCGGGCCAATCATACGTGGTAAACAACCAGAACAACACGGGCTACGGAAATTTTGCGATTGCACCAAATGGTTGTGCTGCCGTGCAGTCCTCTGGCACCACTAAAAGCCAGGTCGACTTATACTCGTGTTCCGCCACCGTGACGTGGACCGAAACAGGCGCAGCCAGGTCCGTCACAGTGCAAAGCTATGTCATTGCTTCAAAGTAGCCGCCCGCAGCGCGGTTATACCATAGCGGAGCTATTGTCCGTCATATTCGTGCTGGCATTGATCACGACCGTGGTCGCCCTGATCATCGGCCCCCTGATGCGGTCCCAGAGCCAAACACAAGCCAAGGTCGACACCGTTCAAGCCGCCGACATGGCACTCTACCGGATTGAGCGCGACCTGCGCAACACAGATTCGGGATTAATCTACGTCTGTACAACCGGGGCGTCACCTGCGTGCACAACGCCTGCAACGACTCTCACCGCCACGTCAGCCATCGTGATGCCATCTGCGTATAAATCTGGCACTGGGCAGTTTCAGTTGCAGACCTCAAGCGGCGCGCCAAAGTGGCAAGGAGCCACCGTCTACTGGGCTGATTCGAAGGGCAATCTCAACGTTGCGTTCGATCCACCACCAGGATACATACAAGGTAGCACGCTGAGCGCATCTGACGCTGCGAACGCAATGAAGGATGTGACCGCCTCGGGTGGCATGCAGCTGGCGCGATTTGTCGAGCAGCTCTATTTAGCTGTTCCCGGCGGTGTGAACCAGAATCAAGTTGATTTCCAATTGCAGGCGAAAAGCACCGTAAACGGCGCTCTGAATGAAACTACCTACCATACTCACGTGGAAACCAGGAATTAGGAGCCCCAACATGTGCCTTTCAACATCGCGCGCATTTCGCAGAGAACGCGGCTCCTCGCTCATCATTGCACTGTTCCTCGTTGTCGTACTCTTGCTCGTCGCCGTGGCAGTCCTGACCAACACGTCGTACTCGGCGAATTCTACGCTGAACATGCAGACGAAGAACCAGACATTTGACGCTGCAGAAGCCGGTCTCAACGACGCCCAATGGAACCTTGACCAAAACTTGCTCGCAGCAAACGGCACACGCGGGACCTCCACTGTTTTGGGCTACACTTACCACTGGATCATCCAGGATAACGAACTGAGCGGGTCAGGCAAATGTTGCGTATCAGATCCCGATCCGCAGCAATCAGGGCCAATCAACGTTCCAGCGGGGCAAGCTCTCCTGGCCGGCTGGGCATCATCGATTCTCGGCGGACGTACCGTCTACGTCGAGGAGATGGTCAAACTCAGCCCACCGACCCAGCTTCCGAACGGAGCGATCGTCTGTGGGAAGAACGGGAAGATCAGCCACCAACAGATCACGGATACATCAGGTAACCACCACGCGGACATACGATGCGGAACGATTACATCAAGCGGTGGAGGGCAAGTTCCTGACGGAAACTCCTATGCGACGTGCAACGTTTCGGGCTGCAACGCCATTATCGGGTACGACCACAACGCATATATCGACCAAGCGCCCCCGACCTTCTTGACGGCGGCTCAACTAAACGCAATTCAAAGCGTAACCCTGAGCCAGGCGCAAAGCGGAGGGGCAAACTACTACACCGCGGGCGACGTGACCGGCGGAGCCATCGGTTCAAGCGGCGCCAACTGCGTCGCCTATATCGGAGGGAGCATCACGTTAAAAGGCACTGCCAACCTCACAAATTATTGCGCTACGACCATCGTGATGGGCGATGTCAACGTGGGCGGCACTGCTACCTATCAAGCACTGCCGGCAACTCTGACGCATATCGTCTACGTGTTCGGCTCGAGCGGAACTGTGCTTCACGGCACGCCGACGTCTGAAGGGTTCTTTTACGTGGCCAATTCGGATGTTACGATCGATGGAGGCGGCACCGGCAATTTTACCGGCGCGATCATCACGCCCAATAACATCACGATGAACGGCGGAGGCACTGCAACGTTTGACTACAACAGCACGCAGACGCCGCCGCCCCCTAAAAATTTTAACGTCGTTCCAGAATCGCAGTGGGAGTATTAAAGAGCATCGAAACGGCAAGAATCTAAGGACAACGCCGGCTCGTGCCGGCGTTCTTTTTGCCACAGTGTCATGTCTTCTAATGCCTGAGGCCAGTCGGCGGTTCGTTGGCTTTCGATTCACGGACGCTTCGGATAATAATCGACGCGAAGATCGCCATAAACGCAAGACCACCAATGAGCAGGACTACAAAAACCAACTCGCCATCGCTCATAGGGCGATTTTCGGCTCGCACCAGCGCATTTCCCCGCAAGGATAACACGGTCGCGCGCATAAGAATCGGCGCATTCATCGGCGTGCGGAAGTAGCTCAGCGGTAGAGCATCGCCTTGCCAAGGCGAGGGTCGCGAGTTCGAATCTCGTCTTCCGCTCCACGCTCACATCAAACGAACTCATGCGCTGCCGAACGCACACGCTGCAGGATAGCCCTCTATTCGCCATACCAAAGGATAGCCTAAAAAAACGAGCGAAGGCCGAGCGCCCCATGAAACGCTGCCGCAACTCGTTACGGTGACCACGACTGTCCGCAAGCTCGCACCAACCGAAGTCGAGCTCGATATCGAAGTCTCCCCAGCTGATTTCGCGGAAGCCCAGGATCGCGCATATCGCAAGCTCGTGACGCGCTACAAGCTGCCGGGTTTCCGTGCCGGTCACGTGCCGCGCAAGATCTTCGAGCAGCGCATCGGCAAGGGCAATATCGACAGTCAAGCACTCGAAGATCTCGTGCCCGAAGTCTACGCAAAAGCGCTCAAGGAACATCAGCTCGAACCCGTTGACCGCCCGCATATCGATCTCGATCGTTCCGACGAGCAGCTTGGACTCCGTATCAAGGCCAAAGTCGCGGTGCGTCCTGAGATTACGCTGTCTGAATACAAAGGCATCGCGGTCAACCGGTCGATGGTCGCCGTCACCGATGAAGAAGTGGATCACAGCATCGACGCGCTGCGCAAGCGCGCAGCTCTGCTCGAACCCGTGGAGGACCGGGGCGTCCAAGACGGTGACACCATCACGATGGATTACACGGGGCGAATTGACGGCGAGCCCTTCGAAGGCGGCAGCGCACAGAATCACACGACAGAAGTGAGCGCGGATCGCTTCGTTCCCGGCTTCGCGGATCAGCTGCATGGAATGAAGGCTGGAGAATCGCGTCAGGTCCGCGTCACGTTTCCCGAAACCTATCGTGCCCGCGAGCTTGCCGGCAAGGAAGCGCTCTTCGACGTGACCGTGCACGAAATCAAGCGCGCCGTGCTTCCCGATCTTAACGATGAGTTCGTTCGGCAAGTCTCAGACAAGGAAACAGTCGCTGCGCTTCGCGACGATGTCCGGCGCAGGCTCGAAGCCGTCGCGCAAGCGCGCAGCAACGAGGATGTCCAGCGCCAGCTCCTCGACGCTCTCGTCGAACGTAACGACGTACCGCTGCCTGACGTTCTCGTCGAGCGCGAGATCGAGAATCTCGTATCCGACGCAAAATCCTACATGCAGCGCATCGGTCGCTCGTGGGAAGAATATCTGGCCGCGAAAAATGTTGACGAAGCAGGCCTGCGAAAAGAATACAGAGTGGAAGCCGAACGACGCGTTAAGACAGCGCTGTTGCTGGAAGAGGTTGCCAAACGCGAGAAGATTGAGGTCACAACAACTGACGTCGACCAAGAACTCGATGCAATGGCCCAGTCCTACGGTCAAACACGGGAATCTGTGATCGAGTTTCTGCGCAAAACAGGCGGTTTCGGGCCGATAATCGATACAGTAAGCAGACGCAAGACCCTCGACCTGCTCGTAGCAAACGCCATTATCACAGACGTTGCGGCCGTCGCGCAAACAAGCAGCTAACACCAAAACTTTAGGCTCTTCAGGTACTTACGACGTAGGGGATAACTATGGGACATTTGGTACCAATGGTCGTCGAACAAACCGCTCGCGGTGAGCGCGCTTACGACATATTCTCTCGGCTCCTGAAAGAAAGGATCGTCTTTGTCGGCGGCGCTATTGACGACAACCTCGCGAACCTCGTCATCGCACAGCTTCTGTTCCTTGAAAAGGAAGATGCCGATAAGGATATAGAGATGTACATCAATAGTCCCGGCGGGAGCGTGACGGCGGGCCTAGCTATATACGATACCATGCAGTTAGTGAAACCAGACGTCGCCACGTTCTGTGCGGGACTAGCCGCGAGCGCAGCGTCCATTCTTTTAACCGGGGGCGCCAAGGGAAAGCGTTTTGCCCTCCCGTACTCGAAGATACTCATTCACCAACCGTGGGTTTCGCAGGTGGGGGGACAAGCAACAGATCTCGAGATTTACGCGCGCGATCTCATCAACACGCGAAAGATTCTGGCCAACATTTACGTCCAGGCAACGGGCCAGACGATCGAGCGCATCGATCGCGATATGGATAGAGATTATCACCTGACCGCGCCGGAGGCGGTCGAATATGGCCTCGTCGATTCGGTGATCAATCGGCAGTCACGCGACGCAAACGCACCGAAACCGGCGAGCGGCTAGGACTGGAAGCAGCCTAGTGGCTGCGGGAAGCATGAGGCGGCGTGTTTAGATTCGGGGACGAAAAAGGTCAGCTTAAGTGCAGCTTCTGCGGCAAGTCGCAGGAGCAGGTGCGCAAGCTTATCGCCGGCCCCGGCGTTTACATCTGCGACGAGTGCATCGAGCTGTGCAACGAGATCATCGAGGAAGAGCTCTACAAGAACGTCGATGAGAACCTGCGTCTGCGCAACATCCCCAAGCCCAAAGAGATCAACCACATCCTCAATCAGTACGTCATCGGGCAAGACCGGGCAAAGAAGAGCCTCGCGGTAGCGGTCTACAACCACTACAAGCGCATTAACTCGAATCAGTCCTCAACCGGCAACGACGAAGTCGAGCTGCACAAGAGCAACATCTTGCTGGTCGGCCCCACGGGTTCAGGCAAGACATACCTCGCGCAGACGCTCGCCAAAATTCTCGACGTGCCCCTAGCGATGGCCGACGCAACCTCGCTCACCGAGGCCGGCTACGTTGGTGAAGACGTTGAAAACATTTTACTCAAGCTCATTCAGGCCGCCGACTACGACGTCAAGCGCGCCGAGAAGGGCATCGTCTACATCGATGAGATCGACAAAATCGCGCGCAAGAGTGAGAACCCGTCCATTACGCGTGACGTGTCGGGTGAAGGCGTGCAGCAGGCCCTCCTCAAGATTCTCGAGGGCACAACCGCCAACGTGCCGCCGCAAGGCGGGCGCAAACACCCGCATCAGGAATTCATTCAGATCGACACGACCAACGTGCTCTTCATTTGCGGCGGCGCATTCGATGGGTTAGAAAAGATTATCGAAGGCCGCGTCGCCAATCAAAGCCTTGGCTTCCGCGCTGTGCCCGAGACCAAGAGTGAGAAGAAGACAAGCCGTCTGCTGCAAGCGCTGCTTCCGGAAGATCTACTGCGCTTCGGACTCATTCCAGAATTCATTGGGCGCTTGCCAATCGTTGTGACACTCGACCCGCTCGACGAGCTTGCACTGCGTCGCATTCTCACCGAGCCGCGCAACGCGCTCGTGCGCCAGTATCAGAAGATTTTCGCGATGGACGGCATTGAGCTGAGCTTCACGAAGGAAGCCCTGGTCGCTATCGCGCATCGCGCACAATCACGCAAGACCGGCGCGCGGGGCTTACGCTCGATTCTTGAAGAAGTGATGCTCGACGTTATGTACGACCTGCCCTCGCTGACCAACGTCAAAAAGTGCATCATCAATAAGGAAGTCATTGACGCGGGCCAACAGCCTGTGCTGATCCCGACCGGCCAATCCAAGGACGTTCCGGCCTAACAACCATCGAGCATATCACGCCAATATCGTTCGACGTACTCATTACCGCGGATGAGATGTCCTCGGCACTTCGGTGGCGACGTGGAAGCCGTTACGCCCGCTCTTTGGAGTACTTGTTGTGGCTGAAGTTTTGGTCGTGCTTGGTGCTGTCACGCTTCGTAACCCGAAATTTGACTGGTGGAGCGTCTTTCTCGTCATTTGGGCCGCACTAAACTACACGGGTTATACGGCGTGGGGAGCGGTTGAAAAGGCCGAGGAATCAACGCAGTTCGTGTTTTTCTCTTTCCCAAATAGGTTCGCCCTTGCGATTCCAAAGCACTGTGTCGGCGCCGATCAGTTGACGCAGTTACGATCGCTTATCCGCAGTAAGCTTGGCGCGCAAGCACGGCTCGACTAGGCCCGGTTGGCGGCAACGTCGACCGCTACATTTAGGCAGCTTTCCTTAGACCTTGCGGAATCTCGAACCAGAACTGCTTGCCTGAGGCCGAACGGATGCGCAACTTCGATCCGTTGCTCTCAACGATCTCGAGTGCACCGCTGTTCTCCGGCACCGTGCAGTGCTTGCCGCTAACCCGCTTGCTATCGGCCGGCAACGTGCGAAGGATCAGCACTCCCTTGGCGGGGTTACGGCGCAGGCAACCTGCGTATACCATGACGTGACGGCCTTGCACAGAACCGCTCCACTTAGTCGTGAGGCTGTAGAACTCGGCCGGTAGCTCCGCCGAATGGCATTTCTCTATGCCGTGTGTCGAGATGAACTTCTTAAACGATATCATTGGTTTGTCTCCTCGCGACTATTAAACGCAAATCGAGCCTTCGGGATGTTGGAAAACCGTGAACCCGCAGTGAGAAGTCGGTGAAGCCTACAAAGGGCGTGACACAGAGCACCCGAACTAAAGCCATCATATGACGCAGCCGCTTTCCGAAAAGTACGATCCAAAGGCGATTGAGGCTACGTGGTACGCGCGTTGGGAATCCGAAGACGCGTTCCACTCCGTGCCAGACCCATCAAAGCGGCCATTTGTCATCGCCATGCCGCCCCCGAACATCACAGGTCGCGCGCACATGGGCCACGGCTCGACCTACACTCCGATGGACATTCTCACGCGGCTGCATCGCATGCGCGGCGACAACGCCGTGTGGCTGCCAGGTCAAGATCACGCTGCGATCGCCACGCAAAACGTCATCGAAAAGGAACTTGCAAAGGAAGGCCTTACTCGCTATGATCTCGGCCCGGATAAATTCCGCGAGCGCGCCGAAGCCTGGCGTAAACAGTACGGCCATATCATTTACGAACAGTTCCGAGCTCTCGGCTTCGGTCCGGACTGGCAGCGCGATCGCTATACGATGGACGCTGGCCTCACCCGCGCCGTCACGAAGGTCTTCATCGATCTCTACCGCGAGGGCCTCATCTATCGCGGCTTGCGTCTGGTCAACTGGTGCCCGCACTGCCAGTCGACGCTCTCGGACAGCGAAGTGGAACGCGAAGACGTCCAGGGCACCTTATACTATGTGAGATACAAGGCGGTTGACGGCAAAACGGTCGACGCGAAGTCGCCCGCTACGGGGGACGCTGCGTCTGGCGTTGTCGTGGCGACGACGCGACCGGAAACGATCTTTGCCGACGTTGCTGTCGCGGTGCACCCGGACGACCCGCGCTATGCGAGCCTCATCGGCAAGAAGGTCATGCGCCCGCTGTCACCCGCGCCCATTCCGGTGATTGCCGACAGCGCGGTCGAGCGCGATTTCGGCACAGGCGCTCTCAAGATCACGCCGGGTCACGACCAAACGGACGCCGAGATCGGCGAGCGTCACGGATTGGAAGCAAAGTCGGTCATCGGCGTCGATGCGAAAATGACAGACGACGTCGAACCACAATTCGTAGGCCTTGACCGCTTCAAGGCGCGCGAGCTTGCGGTGAAGACGCTGCGCGACCGCGGCGTACTTGAAAAAGAAGAAGCATACGCCGTTTCGCAAGGCACGTGCTATCGATGCGATAGCATCGTGGAGCCGCTGCTGTCACTCCAGTGGTTTGTCAAAATAAAATCGCTCGCGGCGCCCGCGCTGGAAGCTTCGCGAAGCGGGCGCGTTCGCTTCACCCCACAACGCTATCAACGTACCTATGAAGATTGGCTCGAACGCATACGAGATTGGTGCATATCGCGCCAGATTTGGCTTGGGCACCGCATGCCCGTCTGGTATTGCGCCAACGGCCACGTCAATATGGCCGAAGCGCCGCCGGCGAAATGCGAGGTCTGCGGCAATACCAGCCTGACGCAAGCCCCGGACACGCTCGACACATGGTTCTCGAGCGCATTATGGCCGTTCTCTATCCTTGGCTGGCCTGAGGAGACGCCGGAGCTCAAAGCATGGTATCCGACCCAGCTCATGATCACAGCGCGCGAGATTATCTTCCTGTGGGTCGCCCGCATGGTCATGATGGGCTTGCATTTCTTAGAAAAGGAACCGTTTCCCGAGGTGCTCATCACCCCGCTCATCATGGACGAGCAAGGCCGCAAGATGAGTAAATCCCTGGGTAACGCGCTCGACCCGATGGACCTCGTCGAAACGTATGGCGCGGATGCGACGCGTTTCGGCATCGTCAGCCAGATGCACGCCGGACAGGATGTCCGGTTCTCGATTGCGCGCTGCGACGATGCTCGCAAATTCGGCAACAAGATTTGGCAAGCGGTGCGCTTCGCGCTGCAAACATTCCCCGAGCTGCAAGAGTCGCGCGCGCCCCTTACGATGCCGCCCGCGGATCAGTGGACTCTCGCCGATCGCTGGATCATAGACGCTCTGGCCCTCGCGATCGAAAACGTTGACAAGGCCGCAGCTGCGTATGACTTTTCCGAATGGTCCCAATCCCTGTATTCTTTCATTTGGAACCAGCTGTGCGATGTTTACATCGAGATAGCGAAAGATAAAGCGCCGACGCGCGCATCGATCCTCAATCGTGCGCTTATCACAGCTCTTCAGCTCTTGCATCCCATCATGCCGTTTGTGACCGAAGAGCTCTGGCAACATCTGCCGCATGAAGGGCAACGCATCGAAAAAGCGGCCTGGCCGAATGCCGCGACTGGCCGCTCGGACCCAACCGCGCGCGAGGAGATGGCGAAGGTGCTTGAGTTCTCCAAGGCGGTGCGAGATCTGCGAGCTATCCCCCAGCTGAAATACCGCGATCTCAGCGACGTCCACATCGCCGGGGCTGACAACACATTGCTCGGACTGCTGCAGCGAGAAAGCGGTGTCGTTCGCACAATGGGCCGCGCAAGTTCAGTTATCCCCGTCGCAGACGGCGATGGCCGACCACAGCACGCGCTCTCGCGACGCATCGGCTCGGTCGAGGTGATGCTGCCCGTGGACGCGGCGTTCCTCGAAAAAGAGCGAGCGGCGCTGCGCAAAGAGATTGAGAAAGCGAACGTAGAGCGTGACGCACTCGAGCGTAAGCTCGCTTCCAAAGGCTTCCGAGAGAAGGCGCCTGCGGAGGTCGTACAGAAAGAAGAGTCCCGGCTCCACGAACTGCGAGCTCATCTCGCGAAAAGTTCCGAACGCCTCGAATCATTGAACCGGCCGGGTTAAACCTCGACCGATACAAGCAGAGCGGGAAAGGGCTGGACCCCACCTTGGCATCAGCGCACGCAACGACCCTGAAAGAGAAGAGGGTCGTGTTGTCGTCTGCCGAGCTGCAGCGCACGATCGAGCGCCTGGCGCAGCAGATCATCGAGCCGAATGGGGCGAGCGACGACCTCATCTTAATTGGCATTCGCAAGGGCGGTGAAAACTTTGCTCGCCGCGTCCATGCGCAAATTAAAGCCCAAACGGGCGTCACCTTGCCGCTCGGATTCCTCAACATAACAATCTACCGCGATGATGACGCCGCCCGCGAAATGCCCGACAGCCAGATCTCGGTCGACGTCTCGGGGAAGGAAGTCGTCATCGTCGACGACGTGCTCTATACCGGCCGCACCGTGCGTTCTGCACTCGACGCGATCACAGACCTGGGCCGCCCGCGCGTGGCACGGTTGTGCGTTCTCATCGACCGTGGTCTGCGCGAGCTCCCTATTCAAGCAGATTTTGTCGGCCGTTTCGTTCCGACATCGCGCTCGGAACACGTCGAAGTGCATCTTGGTCGCGAACAAAGCGATACCGACCGCGTTATCATATTCGAACGAACGTGACGAAGACAAAGCATCTCCTCGATCTCGATGACGCAGACCGGCCGTTCATCGAGGCGTTGATCGCGCGCGCCCGCCAGTTCAAAGCTGGACTCCCGAACGAAAACATTCGTTTGCGCGGCAAGATCGTGCTGGGGATGTTCTTCGAGGCCAGCACGCGCACCACAACGTCTTTCGCGGTTGTCGCATCGCGGCTCGGCGCCACTTGGATCGATTTTAAGACGGAAGGCTCGTCGCTCGTCAAAGGAGAGTCGCTGGAAGATACCATGCGCACCGTTCGGGCGATCGGGGCGCACGCGATCGTTGTGCGCCACGCCGAAGCCGGCTTCCCACATGCTCTGGCACGCTACTTCGAAGGGGCGGTCTTCAACGCCGGCGATGGCGCTCACGCGCATCCCACCCAAGGCTTGCTTGACGCCATGACATTAGTTGAAGAATTCGGGGACCTTGCCGGCCGAAAACTCGTTATCTGCGGAGATATCAGCCATAGCCGAGTCGCGCGCTCAAGCGGCCGCGCTGCGTGGTTGCTCGGGGCGTCGGTGACACTTTGCGGTCCTCCGCTTTTGCTGCCGCCAAGCGTCCCCGGCTGGGGATTCGCGCACATCAGCGCCGATATGGACGCGGTCTTGCCTGGTGCGGACGCCGTCATGCTGCTGCGCATCCAAAAAGAGCGCGCCTCAGGCGGCGACATGCCGCCGTATGCTGACCTCGCCGCATCGTATGGTCTCACCCTTTCGCGAGCCGCCGCACTCAAGCCGAACTGCATCATTATGCATCCTGGGCCCGTCAATCGCGATGTCGAGATCGACGGCTCACTCGTGCGCAGCGAGCGCAGCCGCATCGAGCGACAAGTGGAAAACGGCGTCTTTATCCGCATGGCAGCACTTGAGAAAAGCCTTGGTTCCCCCACACGGGAGCGGGTCGCGTGACCGGCTCAAATCACGATCCGCGCGGCAATCGGGATTTCGTCGGCGCACGCGTCGTCGATCCTAAGCTTGGCCTCGATGGAATTCGCACGATTGTGGTGCGGCGTGGGGTCGTCGCTGCGCTGCTCGAAGGGGCACCCGCGGCAACCGACTCCGACAGCGAGCGCATCGACTGCGCAGGCATGGTCCTGTGTCCAGGTTTTATCGACCCGCACGTGCACTTGCGCGAACCCGGTGACTCTCACAAGGAAACGCTCGCTACGGGGCTTGCCGCCGCTGCAGCGGGCGGTTTCACTGCAGTCGCCGCGATGCCGAATACGCGGCCGCCGCTCGACAATGCTACACGAATCGAAACCCTTCGCGCGGAAGCGGCGCGTCTGCGTGGCCCTCATTGTTACGCAATCGGTGCCATTACGATCGATCGCGCGGGTACCGAGATCGCGCCATTACGCGCCATGGCTGCTGCGGGCGCGGTCGCATTTTCCGACGATGGAAGCGCAACACGCTCGCTCAAGACGCTGTACAACGCTGCACGCTACGTGCTTGACTTACCCCAGCCATTTCTCTCGCATTGCGACGATCCGAGTTTCGACGCCGGACTCATGAACGAAGGTGACACGAGCAGTCTGCTCGGCATTGCAGCGACGCCCGCGGTCTCCGAGACTGCCATCGCGGCACGCGACATCATGGTTGCGCAAGCAACCGGTAAAGACTGGCACCTCTGCCACGTGAGCTCGAGTCACACGGTCGAGCTCTTGCGCTGGGCGCACGCTCTAGGAATCCGCGTGACCGCCGAGGTCACTCCGCATCACCTTCAGTGCACGGAAGAAACGCTCGCCGCATTTGACGCGCGGTTCCGTGTCAATCCACCCTTGCGTACCGCCACCGATACTGCTGCGCTGCGCAACGCCGTCGCCGAAGGCGTCATCACAATCTTCGCGAGCGATCACGCCCCGCACGCGGATTCTGAAAAAGAACCGCCCCTCTCGCAGGCGTGCGTCGGATTCAGCGGCCTCGAGGTCGCGGTTGGCGCAACATTCCACGCACTGCCCAACGTCGAACTTTCAACGTTGATCAAGAATTTTTCGGCCAATCCGGCAGCGCTGCTCGGCGTCCCGGGGGGATCGCTCGAGCCCGGCTCACCCGCAGACATTACCGGAATATATTTGCAACGTCCCTGGACAGTCGACCCGCAACGATTCGTCTCTAAGGGTCACGTCACGCCCTTTGCGGGCATGACGTTTGCGGTGAAGCCTGCCCTCACCGTGGTCGGCGGCGTCGTCTTAATGCGTGACGGCGTCGTACAATCGGTCGACGCACGGTCGACCACTCCAGAGAAAATGCCATCGTGAGCGACCGTCGCGCACTGCTGCTGCTCGCCGATGGTGCTTCGTACGAAGGGCTCGCTATCGGTCCAGATGGCACCTCGTGCGGAGAAGCTGTGTTTTATACCGGGATGACGGGCTATGAGGAAGCGCTCACCGACCCATCCTATGCCGGACAAATCCTCGTTTTTTGTTACCCGCTCATCGGCAATTACGGCATCGATCCAGCGGTGCGCCAGCACGAGACGATCTGCGCAGCCGGCGCCGCGTTCCGGCGCGTCAGCCGCCATCCAAGCCACCATCGCAGCCAGGGCGATGTTCCACAATGGCTTGAGCAGAGCAGCGTGCGTGCCATTGAAGGAATTGACACGCGCGCGCTGGTCACACGCCTGCGCGAAACGGGCACGATGCGCTCGGTCCTCGCCGTCGGAGAAAGCGCCATAGCTCGCGCCCTCGCTTCATTAGAAGAGTACGTGCGACAACCACTCGGAACGCCACACCTCGTCGCATCCGTGTCAGTGCGCGAGGAACACGATCGTGGCGAAGGTCCGGTGCGAATCGCATTGCTCGACTGTGGCACGAAAGAACACATCGTCGAGAGCCTTGAAGATGAAGGCGCAGAGGTACTCGAGATCCCGTACGATACGAGCTTCGAGCAGCTGCTTGAATTGCGGCCCGATGGCCTCGTCATCAGCAACGGGCCGGGAGACCCAGCCGAGCTTGGGATCGTTGTTGAAACGCTGCGGCGCGCCGTCGGCTACGGCAAGCTGCCGATGTTCGGCGTGTGTCTCGGCCACCAGCTCCTCGCCGAAGCGCTCGGCGCCAGAACCTTCAAGCTCAAATACGGACACCGTGGCGGCAATCAGCCCGTCCAAGACTGCCGCACGGGTTCTGTAATCATCACAGCGCAGAACCATGGCTACGCGGTTGATGCGGCCACTCTGCCCAACGACGTTGAGCAGACCCTCGTCAATCTCAACGACGGAACAAATGAGGGGCTGCGGCACACGAAACTGCCCATCTCATCAGTGCAGTTCCATCCTGAAGCGTCACCCGGCCCAGGTGACGCGCGCCGTCTCTTTGCGGAGTTCGTCGGCTCGCTCAAGGGAAAGCGTCGTTCGTGAGCGAGTCTCAGCGCCAATCGGTTCTCGTCATCGGTTCGGGACCGATCATTATCGGCCAGGCTGCGGAGTTTGATTACGCCGGCGTGCAAGCGTGTCGAGCATTGCGCGAAGAGAACGTGCGCGTCATCTTGGTCAACTCGAATCCCGCCACCATCATGACTGATCCCGAAATGGCGGATGCCGTGTACTTGGAGCCTTTGACGCCGGCCTACGTAGAGGCAATTATCGAGCGCGAGCGGCCCGATGCGATGCTTGCGACGCTCGGAGGGCAGACGGGGCTCAACCTGGCCGTCGCTCTGGCCGAGCGCGGCACGCTCGAGCGTTTCGGCGTCAAGCTGCTGGGCACGCCTCTTCGCACGATCCAGCTCGCCGAAGATCGCAAGCTCTTCAAAGAAGCAATGCAACGGATCGGTGAACCAGTGCCTCACTCGATGATCGCGACGAATGTCGATGAAGCGTTGGATTTCGCTCGCGAGGCTGGCTATCCGCTCATCGTTCGCCCGGCATATACGCTCGGAGGGACAGGCGGCGGTGCGGCACATGATGAGAACGAGCTCGCGTACATCGTGAAGACAGGTCTTGCGGCGAGCATCATCCACCAAGTGCTCCTCGAATCCTCGCTCTTGGGCTGGAAGGAAATAGAATACGAAGTCTTGCGCGACGCTGGCGACAACTGCATCACCATCTGTAACATGGAGAACATTGACCCGGTGGGCGTGCACACGGGGGACTCGATCGTCGTCGCTCCATCTCAGACGCTGTCGGACCGAGACTACCAGCGCTTGCGCAGCTCGGCCATCAATATCATTCGATATCTCAAAATTGAAGGCGGCTGCAACATCCAGTTTGCACTCGATCCGCGAAGCGACGCATATCAGATCATTGAGGTCAATCCGCGCGTCTCGCGCTCATCGGCTCTGGCGAGTAAAGCGACGGGCTACCCGATCGCGAAGATTGCGGCAAAAATTGCTCTCGGTCATAGACTTTCCGATCTGCCCAACCCGGTCACCGGCGTGACCAAAGCGGCGTTTGAACCGACACTCGACTACTGCGTGGTGAAGATTCCGCGTTGGCCCTTCGATAAGTTCCCGCTCGCCGACTCACGCTTGGGAACGCAGATGAAATCAACCGGCGAAGTTATGGCGATCGGACGCACGTTCGGCGATGCGCTTCTCAAAGCAGTGCGCGGGCTCGATATCGGCCGCGATACCCTCACCGGCGGTCCCTACGAACAGTGGAGCGACGATGAGCTCGATGATGTGTTGCGCGCGCCGACACACGAGCGCCTCTTCGTCGTCGCGGAATGCTTGCGCCGCGGCCGCGATCCCGATTCAATTGCCAAGGCCTCGGCCATCGATACGTTCTGGCTATGGGGAATTAAAGAGCTCGTCGAGACAGAACAGCGGCTAAGAAAGAACGGACCTAAAGGTCCGTTGCTACAAGATCCGTTGCTCCAGGGTGGGAATGGACAGAATCGCGGCGCTCTTGTGCTCCAGGCAAAGCATCTCGGTTATGCCGACGCGACAATCGCCCGCCTCACCGGCAGTACCCTTCGCGCGCTGCGGTCGCAACTGGGCCCCCACGAGCAGACCGCGTACAAGATGGTTGACACCGCGGCCGCAGAGTTTCCCGCAAGATCACCGTACTATTACGCTGCCGTAGGTGAAGAAGATGAACTACGCCGCCCGCCGGGCCGTTCGGTCGTCGTCGTCGGCAGCGGTCCGATACGCATCGGACAAGGCATCGAATTTGATTACTCGTGCGTTCACGCCGCGTGGGCACTGCACGACGCAGGCGTAGCCTCGATCATGGTCAACAACAATCCAGAAACCGTCAGCACGGACTTCGACGTCTCTGATGTGCTGATCTTTGAGCCGCCCTGCGCAGACGAAGTCGAAGATGCCGTCCGCGCCACCGGCGCCGATGGGACGCTGCTCATCTTCGGAGGTCAAACGCCGATCAACCTAGCGCGCGAGCTCGAAGCGCGCGGCATAGCGGTACTCGGTACGAGCCGAGCCGCGCTCGATCTGGCCGAAGACCGCAAAAAGTTCGACGCTGTCCTCACGCGTCTCGGCGTCGCGCGACCGCAGGGCCAAACCGCACTCTCGTTTCGCAAAGCACGTGAGATCGCGCGCTCGATCGGATTTCCCGTCCTCGTTCGCCCTTCATACGTGCTCGGCGGCCGCGGCATGGAGATCATCTACAACGAAGCACAACTAGCGGCATATGCGGAAAGCGCGCCACCGATTGTGCCGGGTGCTCCGCTGCTCGTCGACCGGTACGTTTCCGGCACCGAGGTCGAAGTCGACGCCGTCTATGATGGTGACAATATTTGCATCCCCGGCATTTTCGAACACGTCGAACGTGCCGGCATTCACTCCGGAGACTCGGTCGCGGTGTACCCGCCGCAGAGTATCTCGGGTGCACTGCAGCAGCGCATCACAGAAGTCACCCACAGGCTCGCAGCGGAGCTTGGCATTCGCGGACTCATCAACGTTCAATACATCGTTAAGGACAACGAGCTCTTCGTCATCGAAGCAAACCCGCGCGCGAGCCGCACCGTCCCGATCATCGCAAAGCTTACCGGCGTTCCGCTGGTCGCTGCAGCGGTCGCAGTGGCGCTGGGTAAGAAGCTATCCGACATCGGCATTCCAACCGGACTCCTGCCACCCCCGAGCTTTGTCGCAGTCAAAGCGCCGGTGTTTTCCTTCTCGAAACTGCGGCGAATCGAAACGATGCTTGGCCCTGAGATGAAATCAACTGGCGAGGTGCTGGGAATCGATGCGACGTTTGCAGGCGCACTACTGCGCGGCCTCGTCGGGTCAGGACTTGCGCTACCCCCGCCCGGCGGTCGCATCTTGCTGTCGATCGCTGACGAAGAGAAGGAAGCCGCCCTGCCGATCGCGCGAGCGTTTGCCGAGATGGATTTTGAATTGTATGCAACGCCCGGGACGTGGCAATTCCTTCGCGAGCATAACGTCAATGCTCACCGCGTGAACAAGATCGCCGAAGGCTCACCGCACGTCGTCGATCTCATCGCTGACGGCGGCGTTGACTTCGTCATTAACAATGTCGCGCCAAATTCAGTGGCGCAAACCGACGGTGTTCGCATTCGGCGGGCGGCGTTGGAGGGTGGCGTTGCCTGCCTCACATCACTCGATACCGTCCGGGCTTTGGTCCTCGCGCTCGAGGCACGCGTGGATAGGCCGATTGAGGTGCGCTCGCTCCAAGAATACGTGCACACCACGGAGACGGTCGGCACAAGATGAAGCGCCGCCTCCTCAAAGTCGCCTACGGCTTTCTCGTCATCTTCCTCATTCTTGCCGTCCAGGAAGCGCGCGTGCAGCTTGTGCAGCGTACCGCGATTCTCGAGCGGCCGGGCGATCCTCGGCGTGCTCAAAGCATGCAGTATCGGGGCGAACTTGTTGACGCCGCAGCCAACCCGCTTGCGCGTAGTCAAGGCTCGAGAAGAGTTTATGACGCCGGCGCGATGCTCGCGCAAGTCGTCGGCTACTCGTCGCCGATATACGGCGAATCTGGACTTGAGGCTGCGCTAGACCCCATTCTCGCGCCGCGAGCTGCCGGCGGCGATGACGCGACGAGTCTCGCATCACTGTTCGGACAAAAGGAAACATCGCCGCGAGCGCGCGGCGGTGAGGTTGTCCTTACCCTTCGGCGCGACATCGCGCAGATCGTTGATCGGGCCCTTCCTCAAGGTGTCCGCGGCGCTGCCATCGTGATGGATCCTCGAACGGGCGCGTTGCTCGCTGTTGTAAACCGGCCGACCTTCGATCCAAATTCTTTGACTGCCGACTGGAACAAGTTGCGCGTGCGAAGCGACGCACCGCTCCTCGACCGCTCGCTCGACGGCCTCTATCCGCCTGGCTCGACCTTCAAGATGGTGACCGCAAGCGCTGCACTCGACAGCGGGGAGTTCACGCTCGACGACCACTTTGAAGATCCAGGCCACTTCGACATCGGGGGATTTTCGCTCCATAACGCAGAGAAGGAAATAACCGGGTATCAGTCGTTCACGGGCGCGTTTGCGCTCTCAAGCAACGTTGACTTCGCCCAGATCGGCGTCCGTCTCGGCGTCGATACATTCTACGAATATCTGCACCGCTACCACTTAGGTGAGGATGTCGGCCTTGCTGTGCCCGTGTCGAAGGATGAGCTGCCACCGCCGGCTACCGTTTCCGACTCGGAACTGGCGCAAATGGCATTCGGCCAAGCTGGCCTTGCGGTGACTCCGCTCCGCATGGCTCTCGTGGGTGCAACGATCGCCAACGGCGGCTTGCTCATGCGGCCGACCCTCGTCAAAGAGATCCGCGCTCCCGGCCGTGCACCAATCCGCACAGCACCCATCCAATGGACACGACCGATCTCGCAGCAAACCGCCGATGAGTTGCGTAACATGATGATTGCGGTGGTAAAGTACGGAACCGGCACCGCGGCGAAGTTGTCGAACGTGACGATCGCAGGAAAGACCGGCACCGCGACTCACCCCGGTGGTTTGCCGGATGCTTGGTTCGTATGTTTCGCGCCCGCGCAGTCACCGCGACTTGTCGTCGCCGTGGTCATTGAAGATGCCGGATATGGAGGAGTCGTCGCGGCCCCAGTCGCGCGCATGATCATGGCGGGTGCTTTGCCGCTCTATCAATGATTGACAAAATTCTGAACAATCGTTACCGCCTCGACGCCGTCATCGGCGAAGGTGGAATGGCCGTCGTCTATCGCGGCTACGATTTGCTCTTGCGCCGTCAGGTCGCAGTGAAGGTCTTGCGCCCTCAACACGCAACCGACGAGTCGTTCGTGCAGCGCTTCTATGAGGAAGCGCGCGCTGCCGCAAAGCTCTCGCACCCGAACATCGTTAATACCTACGACGTCGGCGAGGTTGACGGCTCGCACTACATCGTCGAAGAGTTCGTTGCCGGCGAGACGCTCGCCACGCTCATTGCGCGCGAAAAAAAACTGCCGGAGTCTGTCGCCGTGCGTTACGCCCGACAGATTTGCCTTGCTCTCGGCGCTTCCCATCGCGCGGACTTGCTTCACCGGGATGTAAAACCGTCAAACGTCCTCATCACGCCGGACGACGTCGTTCGGGTAACGGATTTCGGTATCGCGCGAGCCGCCAACGCCGCGACTCTCAGCGGCGTCGAGGCCATCATGGGATCAATTCCGTATTGCTCACCCGAGCAGCTCTCCGGCGGCGTTCTGTCGCCTGCAAGCGATTTATACAGCCTTGGCGTCGTTCTGTTTGAAATGGTGACCGGACGCC
>Ga0207416_1002554_pt1 | contig 19495 bp, 19 predicted proteins | sample PaiPotPPM11metaG_FD_184107 | JGI IMG/M metagenome (GOLD analysis project Ga0207416, IMG submission 184107) | Iron sulfur acid spring bacterial and archeal communities from Banff, Canada, to study Microbial Dark Matter (Phase II) - Paint Pots PPM... ...
TTCTGCCAGAAACCGGCGCGCCAGGGCTTTCACCTCGGTCAGGCGATGCCAGTCATCGGCTTCAAACGCCTGGGTATCCAGCGGCGAGGGCCACAGTGTCAAGATGCTGCGCAGGCTGGCTTGAAAGGATGTGGTAATGCGATACCAGTTCAGGCGAATGTGTCGCTCCTGCTCTCCCTCGTCTCGTTTCAAGGCAACAGTTCTCGCCTCCTCTCCCAGACGTGCCACCTGTTGCTCCAGCGCCTCACGCTCCCTGGTCAACCGCTGCACCTGCTGCTGCAAGACTTCCAGTTGATCCAGCAGCTCTGGCGACCTATTGACCTGCTCCGCTGTCGACTGCTCAACTGATGCGCGCAGACGCTTCTGGAGCGTCTCCTGTTCCCGTTTGAGCGCGGCAATCGTGGCCTCCTGCGCGTGGAGATCGGCTTGCAGCGCGAAGAGGGCATGCTGCGCCTGTTCGGCGTCTTTGCGTGCCTGCTGTTCCGCCTGCTTGGCGGCCCGGATGGCCTCCCGCGTCGGAGGAATCTCTCCGCTCACGACACGCGCAATCACGGTCTCGGACGTGGAGGGCGCAGCCAGTTCGTAGATGACCGTAACCGGCAGATCGGAAATTATTTCCGATCTGCTGCCAAAGCGCGCCGCCACATGCATGAAATTCCGGGCATGACGCTCGGTCATAGCGAATTCGGCATGGAGCCAGGCGAGAAATTGTCCATAGGGCAGGGCGCCCTTCACCTCCTGCAAATGGCGTCCGATCAGCACGATGTTCTGCGCCGTCCGTTTGAGCAGTCCACGGGTTTCGTCCGCTTTGCGCAAGAGAAAGGTCCGCGTAATCTCGTCCAGCGCGTCGTAGGCAAAAGTGGTCGAAGAGATCGTATCACTCATGCCGCTGCTGCCCGCTCAAGTGCTGGCCGGTCTCTCCCAGGAACAGCGCGCGCAGTTAACGCGCTTCCCTGGTTGGTGAGGGGCTTTTGTTCGGGCGACTCAATGGTCATTTCCGGGGAGAGATGATACGCCGCCGCCAGGCAGCCCTTGTAGCTGAGGTACTGGAGCAGATCCAACGCGCGCCTTTCAGCCAGCTGCTCGCGCCGATGACGATCGTCAAACATTTGTAGGAGCAGCATGTTTCCTTTTCCTTTCCACTCATTGCTCCCTCTTTCGGCACAGAGCCGAAGCAAGATGCCGACTTCCTTTCCCGATGGTCGAACGCCAGCCAATGCAGAGTGGCACAAGAGAGACTCGTGCCACTCTGTGTGGCATCCTTTCATCTGGAGCCTTCGCGGCGGTCGTGAGCCTGGACCCATCTGCGGAGTTCGGCCACACTGATGCGGGTGGCTCGTCCGAGATGGACGGCGTGGATCTCTCCCTTCCGAATCAGCTTATAGAGCAGACCACGACCGATACCGAGTACTCTGGCGGCCTGAGTCACCGTGAGAAGAAGCGGTTCAACAATAGGTTTTTTTGGCTTTTCCATTCACCCTCCTATGGGCATGTGTATCACTATGGAACAACTACAGGCAGGTGGAGTGCGCCAGGAATCTCTCCCTGTCCACCACACTACTGCTATCGTAATGCCAGCAACCAGAACACGAAGAAGCACGACCCGGCAAATGCCCGGCACCAGTGTGCCACGCCGCCAGGCCAGGTAGGAGAGCAAGAGAAGATAGCTGGTTCCTGGCGCGAGTGGCACTTCTACCCGCATCCCCGCCGGGGTTTGCAGCCACATCCTCGGCAGGCCAGGAAGGTTCAGGATCAGGAACAGCTGTCCCTGAGTTGACTGGAGAGAGAGTGGTCGTTCCATCGTAGACACCTTCCTGCTCTGTCTGGTTCCTTCACGGCTCCAACGGTTCGGTTCCTCGTCATCGCTGCACTCATCATAGTCGAGTGATCCTGCTCGCATCCTGCAACGTGCCTGCCAGCATCCTGCTCTACCTGCCGACTTCCTGCTCTCAACCTGCCGACTTCCTGCTCTCAACCTGCCGATATCCGGCTTCCAGGATGAAGGATCACCTCCTGTATTCGGCTCTGGTTGGGCGTCAACGGCAACACTGCTCCAGGCCCATGCGGATCTCGCTTCCGCTGCCGTTAGCTCGATGCGTTGTTCCAGGCTCTCTGTCCTGGAGCAACTCCCTGAGCTGAGGATAATCCGAGGGACTGGAACGCGTGATGAAACGCTCAGGGAGGATTTCGGTCAATTCGTAGATGACCGTAGCCGACAGATCGGAAATAATTTCCGATTTGGGTGCTTCTTCATAATGGCGACGCAATATGGCAACGGTTATTGCATCACATAGTGGGAACCGATTGGACTTCTCATACGGTCCTTTCTGTTCTTCCACACGCTTTTCTCCGTTGTATCATTACCAGCAACGCTTGCCTGGAAGCTTTTCGTGGGCTATGACGGTGCTGTTCCATCGCCGGGTCACTGTCCCCTATTCACCGTCTTCCTGCCCTGATAAATCAGATACGATCAAGGACACCATTCTGTCCGGCCTGTCTCAATGGACGGACGCTGCACGCGGAGTGATACCGGCGGATCTGATCTCCCTCCGCGTACCGTCTTTCTGGGTCGCTTACTTCGAGCCTGCGCTGCGGTCATGAGCCTGGACCCATCTGCGGAGTTCGGCCACGCTGATGCGGGTGGCTCGTCCGAGATGGATGGCGTGGATCTCTCCCTTCCGAATCAGCTTATAGAGCAGACCACGACCGATACCGAGTACTCTAGCGGCCTGAGTCACCGTGAGAAGAAGCGGTTCAACGGCAGGTTTTTTTGGCTTTTCCATAGTTCCTCCTGTGTGTATGGTTATAACTGCCTAATAATCGCAGTGGGTGGAGCGCGCCGGGTATTTCTCCCTGTCCACTACACTGCTGTCGCCATCGTAATCTAAGCAGGAAGAGTATGAAGAGGCACCACTCGGCATGACTAGGCACGACCAGGCAACTGCCTTATGTGGTGGAGCAGGCAAGATAGAGATGATCGAACATGGCAGCCAACAAACAACCTCGTTGCCTTCTCTCTGCTATCCCAACCCAACATTCTGTGACGAATACCAGGACATGCCGCGTCTATTAGGTTAGAGTAAATAGCTATTCATCTTCCATACATAAAGGCACGACCATGACCGAGAATCTCTGGTATCACAAGCTCAAAACAGCACGGCTAGAGCGCAAGTGGACGCAAGCCGATCTGGCCGAAGCTCTCATGATTGATGATGGAGGGATGGTAAGTCGATGGGAACGAGGACAGAATGTTCCCGAAGAGAAACACCAGCACCGCCTCATCGCGCTTTTTCCAGATGTTGTCTTTGCTTTCCCGCCGCCACATCCGCGTGAGCAGCTCTGGGATGTCCCTTATCAGCCTAACCCCTTTTTTACTGGCCGAGAAGACGTGCTGGACGCCTTGCGTCAACGCCTGATGGAAGGCAAGACAACTGCCCTTACGTAGGCCATCCAGGGTTTGGGCGGCATCGGCAAAACCCAAATCGCCGCCGAATATGCCTATCGTTACCGTTCGCAGTACGATACCGTCCTTTGGCTCCGGGCAACCGCCGAACAGTTCGCCCCAGATATCCTGCGCATTGCCACACTCTTACACCTTCCCGCCGCCAGGAAACCACAAGAGCCATCCCAACTGGTACGCGCGATCGCCCGGTGGTTGCGCGAACACGCGCGCTGGTTACTCATTCTGGATAATGTCCAGGAAGCGATCGCTCTCGACGATCTGCTTGCCGCAGCGGGAACAGGACACATCATGCTGACCACACGGGTCAAAGCTATTGCGGACCTGGTCTCCACGCTCGAACTCGACGAGATGTCGCCAGAGGAAGGAGCGTTGCTCTTGCTGCGTCGAGCGAAGATCATCCCTTCAGACGCAACGCTCGATACGGCAGCAGATCTTGATCGTATTCTTGCTCTGGCTCTCTCGCATGTGATGGGTGGCCTACCCCTCGCGCTTGATCTGGCAGGTGCCTATATCGCGGAAAATGCGTACACGCTTGCGTGCTACCAGGCGGAATACGAGCAACGGCGCGCCGAACTCTTAGCCCGCCTCCTGAGCTCGCTGGCCCGCTGCTACTGGTTTCAAGGCAAACTGCCCGAGGCAGAGCCATTGTTCAAAGAGGCGCTCGTCCTTCTCGAACAGGCTCTTGGCCCTGACGATCTTGATCTGGCGAACACCGTTGTCTGGCTTGCCGCGACGTACCGCGAATGGGGCCGCTATGAAGAAGCCGAACCACTCTACCAGCGAGCGCTTGCCATTCGAGAGCGACATCTGGAACCAGGACACCCAACCATTGCCTTTACCCTTGACGGCTTTGCTGCCTTCTACCTTCGTCGGAGCCAGCTTGCCCCCGCCTTAGACCTGCGGCAAAGGGCGCTGACGATGCTTGAACACGCTCTTGGTCCTGACCACCCAGAAACCGCGCAGTGCCTGGTTGGCCTGGCCGATACCTACACCCAACTGGCACTTCTGGTGCATTATCGCAGCCTGACGACCCAGAGATCGAACAGGCCCTAGCGAGGTTGCCCACCCTTTCTTCAGCACGGGACTATCTCAAGCAAGCCGAGCAATGCAATCGACGCGCGATCGCGATCTACGAGCAGGTGTTTGGTCCTGTTTACGCGGAAACAGGGCAACCGCTGTGTGGCCTGGCGATCATCGCGGAACTCCGGGGACGGGATGGGCAAGCGGCAGCCCTCTATCAACAGGCTCAGACAGTCATCGAGCAGAGCCAGGGGCCAGAACACCCTGACCTGCTCGATGTCCTCGCGGGTTACGCCCGCCTCTTACGCAAGCTGGGACGCAAAGACGAGGCCAGTATCCTGGAAGCGCGTCTCACCATTATTGAACGCAAAGTCGATGGCACGGACCGCGAATCGTTCCCGCAAGAGCTTGACACTCACCCAGCACCGACGCCGTGAACCAGAACACGAGAAACACTCGCGCGAATGGAGATGACGCATCTGGTGTAGGAACTCAACGGGTGCTGTCGTGCGGACAGTGGTCGCAGCGCAGGAAGCCTGCTTTCAGGTGAAACGCCGCGTAGAACTCCTGCTGCCCGCGCTGATCGAGCGCCTCAGTAGCCCAGCGACTGTTCACCAGCCATTTGCCGCGAACGACGGTGATCTTGCCGGATCGGCCCGCCGCACTGGCCTGCTTCATCAAGACCTGATGCTGCTCGGCGAAGACGCGCAGGAGAACCAACGCTCGTGGAAGGTGCTTGCCGCGCTGCTGCTTCGCTCGTGTTGCCCCTGATGGTCGACGTTCCACAGATGCGCGCTCCTGTGATGCTGGCGACTCAACCGGCTCAGCGCTGGCTTGCACTGGCTGAACGGTCAGCGTGTCCATCTGCTGCTGAACGGCACACAAGGTCTCATTGCACCGCCGTACCTCGTCTTCCAGCAAGCTCAGGCGCTGCTCAACCTGATCCAGCTGCTCGCCAAGCGCGCGGTCAGCTACAGGGAGCAGTCGTTCGACCGATGAAGGCTCTCCACGCGCCGCCGCCTTTTTGCCATACACGCTGGTTAAGTGATCTACCTGCTCCTGCGTCAGGCAACGAACCCGCCTATCGGCACGTACCGAGTGGAGGAGGATTCCCTCCTGCTTGAGCCATTCATGAAAGGTTTTCGGGTTCACCCCGAAGAGGGTACAACACTCGCTGAGCTTATAGATTCGCATAGGTTCATCTCCATTTCAATATGCAGACTGAGAAAAATCGTGAGAGCAGGAATGCCTCCTCTTTTTCCCGAAGATGCATTGTTTTCTCTGGTTATTTTCAAACAAAACTGAAGCAGCTTCAGTTTCCCTTGATGTTCTCTCTTTTTTCCATGAATGCTCCAAGAAACAGCGGCATGCTCATCCATGATTGAGAAGTTCCAGCATCATCCCGCTTTTCCCTTTCCGTTTCCGGTATGAGCAGGGAGGACGTGCCTTTCTCTGAAATTCCAGGGTCTTTCCCGCGTTTCCCGGTTCTTCCAGGAAATGTGTGAGGAAGAGCAAAGAACACCAGGTGTCTCCATGGTGTTGTGAGCGACATGCTAGCTTTTCCCTGGGAATGCCTCCATGATCCGAAGATTCCCCACTTTTTCCCAGGTTTCCCCTCATGAAGCGAAGAATCGCCAAGAAACCCGAGGCTTCCCATAGATGTAGGAGACTTTCAAGTACATCTGTTTTTTTCTCTCTCATCCTTGCTGTTCCCTGGAAATGCTTCCATTTCCCGAAGGTTTCCTCCTCTTTTCGGTATTTCCTTCTGCTTCCAGCTATGACCCAGGGAAGAGCAAAGAAAATCGCAGTTTGCTGGTGAAAAGATGTCTCAGTCAACCTGTCTTTTCCTCTCTCTTACCTGTTCTTCCTAATAGAAGGTGTTCATCATCCAAAGATTTCCGCTTTTCCCAGCATTTCCCTCGTTTTCCCAGCATGTACAGAAAAAAGTTCAGAGCAGGTGCATTTCTTCACCTGGCACACCCAGGAACAGATTCGGTCAATTCAACCAAATTCGCGTCGAATTCATAAAATTCTCTTTAAGTAACCTTTGCATCTATCGCAGGTAATGCCTCAGTACGATGTCTTTTCTATTATGTCCAAGTGCCGCTGATACTCGCATTACCGCCTCGTGATGATAATCGCTCGGTTTGAGACGTCCATTCGCCGGCGGAAGACTCCAGCCAGGAGCCAGCGACAGATAGAGGGCCTGGGCATACTCCCGCCGATAGCTGTGGATGCGCAGCCGCTTAGGAATGCGGGAAAAGACCAGGTCGGAGGCTTCGCGCTCGCCCTTTTGATTAAGAACATCCTGTTCGCGTCCGGCCAGTACCGGGACGATGCGCGCCTTGCCGCCCTTGCCATTAACGACAGAGACGATCGGGCGATGCTGATGATCAGCATGCTGTGCGACAATATCGCGCACGCGCAGGTGCGCGATTTCATTGCGCCGCAGGCCAGTGGCTTGCAGGAACCGGATCACTGGCTGCCAGTTCGCCAGCTGGATATGCCGATCAGCAGCGATGGGACCGCGCGAGCGCGTAATGGTTTCCCGTGTGCGTCGCGGCAGCCTCACCTCCTGGGCCAGCGTCCGGTTCTGGAAGAACAGGCGCAGCGCGGATCGCGCGGTTTGTAGCGTGTAGGCGCTCTTGCCTTCGTTCAGATGCAGGCGCAGGTACTGCGGCACCAGGACGGCAGCCTGCTCATCCAGCACCGCTAACCGGTGAATGCCATGGGTATCGCGCGCCCAGTTGATAAACGCCAGCGCCTGCTGCTGGTACACCTTACGTGTCGTGTGTGCGTGAATTTTGCCCGTCGAGACTGTCCATTGCCGTTCATCCGACGCCTCGCGGATCGCGCGCTTGGCTTCGTGGCGGCTTTCGCCAATGCCGCGAAAGCTGTCCAGCCGCTCAATTGCCTCGCGGATGATGCTTTTGCGATGGGCCATGCTGTCTTATGAACCTCCTTCGAGATCATAATGAAAACGCACTCCAAGCCAACCACCGCAGTTCAATCTGTGTGCGTATAACTTGCCAGAAAGACCTGGCGAGGCGTCATACGAGACCTCACGTGCCGGGTGCATCTCGGGGGAGGGGTCTGTTGCTGTTTATATCTCCATACAAGAGAGGTAGAAGCGCAACCATTTCCCGCCGAGAAGCACCGGCTCCAACCTACAAGAACGCACTCAAGGGACACACAACGAGGACGCACTCCGGGAACAACTGCCAGTCCTGCCGAAGGACTCTCACCTCCGGCAGGAATGCACGATACCATGTGTCTCGATATCGGTGAGACGCCCTGCCTCATCAAGGATAAGGCGACCTGGCCCGTCGGGGGGCTAGCCCAGCTCATGTGGTGGCGAGCCACACCCATCATAGCTCTTGCTCAGGGGAGCCAGAGCGGTCAGATGCGGACCCGTTCGATGGCGGTGAGGACTTCCACAAAGGCAGTTCTCCTTGAACCATCCGAGAATGGTGAGGGCTGTGTTAGAAAACCCTACTTGTGACTACGAGGTGAACGCTTCCTCTTTGTGTTCAGTTCCGTGTCGGCGCGGAGCCAGGCTCAACGACACTCCACACGTTCAGGCGAACACAGCCTGGGATCGGTCCTGGCACGCTGTCCAGGGGCAGCGATCCTGCTGCAACTCCATTGGGGAGGAGTCAGACCACTTTCAATACTTTGAGTATAGAAGGCGATTTATCTATCGTCAATAGGGCGTATCAATAGTAAACAACTAGCAACAACCAGCGACAGTATGCCCGTAGACTCGTTTATACAGGTATTGCAGAATTTCACAAACATCGTACCCGATCGCCTGACCGAATCTGCACGGCGGGGGCGGATTGGCAGTACCACTCATACCTCTTGCAGCGATCATTTGGATGGGAGGAGAGCCATAGCAACAATAGCGAGATCACAAACAACGAAGCGAACAAGGAATAACATGAACACACGCTTGCAAGCAGACAACGATGTGGTCAAGCAAGCAGCACTGGATGACGGAGCAGGGGGTACATCATGCTGATATCTTAAGCATTGAGCGTAGTGTTCAATCCGAAGACACTCGTTGCGAGGATAGAGATTCTTTCGATGGTGAAGGTGACGACAAGAATACAGGTCAACTCAAGCCCATATGTTACGGAACCGCCGTTGCTGGAACGATCTTTGACCAAGCGTCAAAACAGAGGGCAAAAAGTCCCCGGATGCACTACAAAACACCCTGAATATGAAGGGAAACTGGAGCAAAAGACCGGTATATCGAGAGAGTATGAGGATTCTCCGAAAGGATTCGATGTTCGCTGTTGTTCCCTGAGCCACTGCTGGAAGACGAGGGAAATTTCAGGGAATAGAAGCCTTCTCGAGGCAACCATGGACTTCTGGAGAAAGAGCGGTATAGTGTGGGCAATCCCGACATCATCATGGGAAGTGCTCGTATTCACTGATATTTTCCTGCACGCTTGCTGGAAACACTGGGAAATGCCAGGAAAACCATGGAGGTTCAGAGAAAGGTATGTCTTCCCTGAACATACTAGAACATGAGAAGGATCGTCTTCACCGAGTCATTGACTCTTCGTGTCTTGGTAGTGAATACACCTAGCACAATACTGATGATGCGAGAGATGAGCTGGGCTTGTAAATACCGATCATTGGTCATTTTCAGGATGAGAGAGAGGAAAGAAGCGTTCGACGTCCTTCAGGTGGCTCGTCAGCGGCGTGGGCGGCAACGCCTCAAGGACACGCCTTCCATAGCTGCGAGTGCGCAGGCGACTATCGAGAATTGCCATCACGCCGCGATCCTCCTGGCTGCGCAGCAATCGCCCCACGCCTTGCTTGAGTTGTAACACCGCCTGCGGCAGCACGTAGGCTCCGAACCAGTCTTCCCCGTTCCGTCTCATCCGCGCGACGCGCGCCGCGTGAACCGGCTCATCGGGTGGCTCAAATGGCAGCTTGTCGATCACGACCAGCGAGAGCGCATTGCCCACAATATCCACCCCTTCCCAGAAGGTTTTGAGACCGAAGAGGACGGAACCACGCTGCTGCCGAAAGCGCCGGACGAGGACGGTGCGCGGCAGTTCGCCCTGGCGCAACACCGGGTAGGAGAGACGCGGCGTGATCTCATCATATACCAGGTCAAGCATCCTCCGGCTGGAAAACAACAGAAACGCCCGCCCCTGTGAGATATGGACCAGGCGCTCCATGCGCGTCGCCATCGCATGGGTGTAGCGCTGCACGGCCACGGCATCGTCATATGCTGGTCCAGGGAGATCGCGCGGGACGTACAGCAGCGCCTGGTGTTGGTAGTCAAACGTCAGTGGGAGGATGCGTTCGAGAGGGTCTCCCTCGTCCAGACCCACGCGCCGCTTAAAATAGGCAAAGGTTGGTCCGCTCTCTCTGGCAACGCTCACGGTTGCCAGGGTGGCCGAGGTGCAGATGACTGGCGTCCGCTCAAACAGGTGCGTTTTGAGCCAGGAGGACACATCCAGGTGTGACGCAGAGAGGGTCACTGTCGCAGCTGGTTGACCAGCTGCTGGCACACGCTCCAGAGCGTAGACCCACGTCTCCAGGTGATCAACGGCACAGACCTGCTGCACCTGCTCGGACAGTCGCTGGATGCGCTGAACCCGCTTCTGTGCCAGGACGGCCTCTTTTTCGGTCTGCGGCAAGGGCAGATATTGTGCGAGAGCCTTCGCTACACGCTTGAGTAGTTCAGCCAGATACAGCCCTTCCACCACTGGCTCCTGTAAAGCCAGGGCGTCCTTTTTGGCCGTGGACAGCATCTCCTCGAATGACCCCCAGACGCGCGCCAGGCAGGCGGCAATCTCGTTGCGCAACGCAAGGGGCGTGTGGGCCTGGACAGCTTTGAGCGCCAGCACCGCCGTGATCTGCGACGCTTTCACCGTGACCGTCGCCACGCGGGTTGCCTCATCTTCCAGGTGATGCGCTTCATCCACCACGATCACGTCCCGCGCCGGCAAGATCGCGCCCTCGGCCAATGCGTCCAGCAGCAGCAGCGTGTGATTGACGATGATCACCTGCGCACGTTGTGCCTGCTCGCGCATCTGGCGCAAATAGCAGCGCGGAAAGAACTCACACTTGCTCCACGCGCACTGATCGCGATCGCCATTGATGCGGCTGCGCAGGTCGTCTGGCAGGGAGATGTCGAGGATATCCAGGTCGCCGTCAAAGGAATCGGCAGGATCATCGCTCAGGGCGACCAGCTGTTCGATGAACTGGCGCTGTATGGGCGAGAGAAGTGTGGCACGAGCCTCTTGCAGGCGATCCAGGCAAAGGTAATTGCCAAAGCCCTTGACCAGCGCGTCGTCAAATGGCTGGATATGCTGCTGCACAAAGGGGATATCCTTGTAAAAGAGTTGCTCTTGCAGGGCCTTAGTGGCGGTACTGATAATGACCGTCTTGCTAGAATAGACCAGTGGGATCAGATAACTCAACCCTTTGCCCGTTCCAGTCGGGGCTTCTAAGATGGCGTGTTGCTTCTGTGCGAGGGCCTCTTCGACCAGCTCTGCCATCGCGATTTGCGCCGGACGTTCCTGATAGCCAGGCAGTTGCTGCGCCAGTAGCCCACCCTGGCGCAGAGCAACGATGCTACGCCGGTTGCTGTCTCCGGCTGGTGAATCGGAAGAGGATGCAGGTGATGCTGCCACATTCGTCTCCTTGTTCTCTCATGGCTGTGCAGTGAACAAAGAGACAGATGAGCCTTACCACAAAGCGTCAGTGCGACGACTTGTCATAAGAGACGATACACCAGGATAAGCTCGTTGTCAACGGGAATATCCATCGGAGACAACAGGAGACATCATGCCCGTAGACTCGTTTCTTCATGTTTTACCTTTGTACAAACCAGACAGAACCGCGATGAATCAGGCTGATCATCGGAAGATGTGACAGGGACACGAGCGAAGTGTGACCCTCAATGAGCTGCCAACATGCAGTTCTCAGACGAGGCAGAGCAAAACAGCAAAGACAAGGAGCGCACAGGAAAGACAGCCAGAGACGAAGAAAGACGTCTAGATACAACTATAGACACACTATTTCGTTTGACGGTTGAGACCAGATCGACTATAATTTTTCTGACGCATGGATCTCCTCCCGACGCCAGATTGGGAGATGAACCGCGCGTCAGACAAAGACCTGGGCAGGTGGAGGGCGCGGCAGGAGAGAGCGATCTGAAGCGAATACGAATTGACAGTTGACAAAGAGACAGTTTTCCAGACCGGTTCTATGCACAGATCACAGTCCTGTTTGTCCTTCCCTTTCCGTTGCACGCTCTGGAGACGTCTCTGTGAATACTCCTGGCTGTTTAAGTCCGGCCAAACGCAAGCGCCTGCTCAAAACCTACGGACCCGCTCCGGCGGGCTACACGCATGACGATCTGGAGCGTTTTCTCGATCTGTTGTACGGCCTGTATCGTGATTTGTATACGCCAGAGGAACTGCGCCAGATCATCGTCAGTGATCCGTTCGATCGCGCAGAATCACCTCGTCGTTTCAAGCTGGTGGATTTGTCCGCATGGTTAGAGGCTATCCTCGCCTGAGTTGAGAGAGCGGAGAGACAGTGAGGAACGGGCCTCTCTCCCTCATGCAACATCCATCCACCTTTTGAGGGAGGGAAAGATGACCTTGAGAATGAAGAAGGCATTACTGCTTCTCCAGGAAGAGTGCCTGGATGAGGGAGGAGTCTGTTTTGAGAAGGAATATCCGGGGTGGCAATGGCTGGATCGAATGGTTACCTGGCCTCCTACGCTGGTTATCATTGTGGCTCTCCCGCTGAGAGGAGGGGCGCGAGACGAGTCGGAAATACTTGCTGATCTGAAGCAAAAGCGCCTGATCGAGTTCTCTGCTTGTTCTCCAGCAAGAGAAAAGATGCCGCGCGAAGCCAAGCCATCGGTTGCTGTATGGAGCGAAGAGGCAACCGAGCCGTATCAGATCCTGTTTGAAATGGATCTGGGTGGACGGTTTGTGCTGGTCTTCCCGTTGGAGCGGACCGATCTGGTCGAACGCATCCAACGTACTCAGGATGGCTGGCATGATCCTGGCGAAACCATGCGGCATCGTTTCATTATTCCAGCAAATGCCAATACGGCTCTCTGGCTGGCGGAAATACGGGAAGAGTATCCAGAGTTTGTCCTGTCGCAGGCATCCGAGGCCATTTTGGATGATCTCCTCACCCTTCCAGGGTTGGAATGGTTTTGATGGAAAGCATACTGATACGCTGTCACGCACCCTACCTTTGTTGAGTATTACAAGAAAGAGAGAACATCACCATGTCCCTACCCCATTCGCCAGTGCGAGGTTCTGGGAAGGAGAACCTCGCACACCCGCGTCATGTCCAGGATGTCAGTGAGGCGCGCGAGTACACGCCGCGCACAAAGCGTCATGCGCAGACCCAGTCGCGAAAGACCACATCCCAGTCAGGAGGGAAGAAGCCCCACAAAGATATCCAGGGAAAAAACCGGACGTCAACCAGCATCGCCGATGCCATTGAGGCGTACCTGCAAGACCACACGGGAGGCAACCACAGCCATAAGACCCTGGAATGGCATGCCACAGCCCTTGGTCTGCTTCGCAGGTATCTCGAAGAGAAGCGAGCGGCAACAACAGTCGAAGAAGTGGACGCCTCGGCCATCAGCGCCTGGTTTGCGTATCTGCGCACCGTGCCTGGTCAACGGGGTAAGGTGCGCTGCGAACGCACGATTCAAACCTACGCTCGTTCGGCGCGCGCCTTCTTCCGCTGGCTGATGCGGCGCGAAACGATAGAGCGCACCCCCTTTGATCAGGTGGCCTTTCCAAAGGTCGGCAGGCCCTTGATCCAAACCATTGAGCCAGACGAGTTCGAGCAACTCTTACAAGCGTGTGCGCCGCCTCATGAATCGGGATGGCTGGTCGAACGTGCGGTCGCGCGAAACCGTGCGATATTCTGGCTGTTCTACGATACTGGCATCCGCGTCTCGGAGTTATGTGGGTTGCGGGTGAGCGATGTTGACCGCAAGCACGGCCTCATTCTGGTGAAAGGCAAAGGCTCCAAAGAGCGGCGGATCGCCCTGGGGCAAAATTGCCAGCGGCATCTGTTCCATTACCTGGATCGACACCGCCCAGGCGAGGCAGAGTTAGCGGAATGGGGCAATGCCGGCGAAGATCGCCTCTTTCTCTCCGAGTCACGCAAACCACTCACTAAAAATGGAATTGAGATGCTGTTCAAACGAGTGCGCGAGCGAGCCGGGATCACCTCCAAACGCATCAGTCCACACATCTTGCGGCATACCTTCGCGATCCGCTACTTGATCCTGGGCAATGATCCGTTTAGCCTGCAAGAACTGCTGGGACATGAAGATATGGCGACCGTCAAGCTCTATATGCATATGAATGATACGACGATCCAGGAGCAGAAACGCAAATATAGTCCTGGGGATCATTTCCCGACTCAGATGCAGGGGCCACAGCAGACTCGACGCACTGGCTTCCAACCGAAAGCGCGAGAGAGGAGGACTAGTAGCTAAGTTCTGTTGCAATATATGTCAGATCAGAATCTGAACTCCGGGAATGTTTCCTTCGGTGGATTGATCAGGATATAGCTATCCAAACTTACGTCTTAACCAGCACTGCAAACTAGGATGTCGTATCAGCCATTCATCAAGCTGTAATTCTGCCTATTGCTATTTCTGTGAACCAAAGAGCATTGCCGATTATGAATGTGCAGGTCTTATTGTTGCTCGCGAAGGGAAAAAGAAGCTTATGTGCATGCTTCTTTTTCCCTGTAAAATGTATAATCGCCGGCTCCAGTCGTTTTATGCGCCTTGCTCTTTGATCGAGCGCAACAGTCTGCGCATTCGACGAATTGTTTGTTCGATGGCAGGATTGGTAAAATCAAATCCCGGCAACTCTGCTTTACACGCCAGCGGGAGAGAGCGAATAGTGACGTTTACCCCTTTTCCGTCGCTTGTTCCCAGCAAGAAACTGCGGGTGCGGTAGAGATACTCTACCTCTCCAATCGTCAGATACTCTCTCTCATCTACCGTCTGTATCGAAACAACACCACTGTAGAAGAACTCGCCCACACTCTGGCTGCGATCGCTGTGATTGACGGCGTTGATATGATACGATAGCGCTGCGAGCTGATGCTTGATAGGAACAATGCAGGTGTATCTATTGATACTGTATCGCTTTACCCCGTCTTTGCCATTTTTCCAGAAGATATCCTCTTTCAGGTATTGTTTTTCATCTTTCATCCCTGGTACCGCATACCCGTGAACGATGAGCAATTGCTCGCGTTCCTCCGGCGGCATGTCATCCTGATCGATTTCTTCCAGGGCAAGTGTCAGTTCTTCATCGGCTTTTTTCGCCAGCCAAGCATCAAATTGAGCATCACTGGGAATAGTGAGCTGTTTGATAAGCCACCAGACAATCAGACTCACCACTATCGCCGCGAAGCTGATGACGATAGCTAGTGTCTCAACTCTCAACCAGATCAGACAGATGACAAAAAAACTGATACTTGAGACAAGGGCAGCCGTTACCCACCGGAACGCGCGTGAATAGGATCCTGTAAAGTAGGCGTGCATTTGCTTCTCGGTAAAATCCCTGTATGGGGCAGTGGAAGCTATACGGGATACAAAGCCGTAGAATGTTCGCTGGTAACGCATGTATTATTCTCCTCTCGAAGTTACGGCCACCATGCTTGTGCATCGTGCGTCAAACGTGGTTGGCAATGGGCCACAAGGTTGATGTTATCTTGATCTTGTTGCGTTGAAACGTGTCGTTTCATCTGGTCTATCAACATGTCAGCTTCATCGCTGAAACGTGGATAGCCATTCCATGCATAGTCGCGCTTGATCAGAGCAAGCGTGTAGAGATACGAAGAGGCAGTGTGAAGCTGAATGCTTGCCTCCAAAAGCTGTTTGATACGGGAAAATGTTTGGTCTGCCACACTTCGGGGGCGTTTTCCGTTCAGCAGCGCCAATGCCAGCAGGAACCGCACTTTCGCACTCTCACGAGGGCATTGATTTTCAAGAAACACATCCCTGGCTTTCTCAAGATGCGCTTGTGCGGCATCATATTCACCTCTCCAGAGAGCATCCTGTCCCAGGGCCATCTCCGTTTTCCCCTCATCAACCGTCTTCTCTTTGAAGATAGCAGTGTTGATCACGCCATAGTTCGGGCCATATACCGAGCCATATCCTGTTCCGTAGTGACTGATGTACGTGGTATTGCGCATGTTCTGTTGAGAATCCAGCAAGGTCAGTAAGTGTTGCGCCATCGTGAAAGCGATGGCATCCTGAGCCAGTCTCGCCTTGATAAGGGTCTCTTTGAAGGGCTGTTCCCAGATGGTGGGATTTTGCCGGTATTCGTCTAGAATCAATAACGCTTTTCGCGAGTCCTGCTGCGAATGTCGGCTGGTAAGCGATTGGCGAATGCGCTGGAGCAATGCCTCGAGCGTCTCTTTGACTGTATCGCTCACGGCACTTTGTGTTCCAGCGGTGATGGCGTTGCCTAACGCTATGAGAATGACAGCGATTGAATCCATGGTTCTGCTATTTCTCCTTCATTGAAATGGATGAACGGGCAGCACAAAAAAAGTGACGATACGTTCACCCGTCCAAATGGTATCTCCCTTTGCGTTTTTACATCTCCTTTACTAAAGCAGGTGAATGAGCAAGCAAAAAATTTAAGCGATACGGATGTATTCATATTCCACACCGCCACTGCTTGCACTCTGTTCTCGCCGTAAAATATACCCTTCTTGCCAGAGTTGCTTGAGTTTATTGCTCGCGTTTTGCACTTTCAAATGTAAAGCCTCAGCCGCCTCGCTTGTCCGCGCGACGGAGATCGAGAGGACATACTGGAGCATCGGTTGCAATCCTATACTTGGCTGCGGACCGAGGATGCGATAGTCTTCATCGTTCTCCCACACTATCACAGGCTGTTCAAGCCAGCGCGCCGCTGCATCCCAGTTGTCTAGCACATCTGGATCACGCACATCCACCAGGCAGAAGCCGCGTTTCCCTCGATAGCTCTTCGCCAACTCGATCACTGCTGTTCGAGGAAAGGTGATATCCGTATATCTGACATCAGCGAGCGATATTCTGATAATGACCTCTTGCGGATGTGCTTCGATATCGGCACGAAGCTTCTCCCGCACTCGCAGCCCCTGAGCCTGCCCCCAGCCATCGCGATCCTCCATCTTTTCTCGCAGGCGAATGTTCATATCTCTCTCCTTCACTGCTTTTAGTGTAGCAGATTTATGAAGGATTGTCAAGAGAGAACGTGAAACAGATATGGGTGCCTTGAAGTGGCACGAGACCCTGGCGACAGCGCGCATCACCATACCCATTAGAAGAGGGTCCTAAGTGGATGCTGCATGTAGCGAGTCGAATGTCAACGGTTCCGCGAAATTTGAGGGCATGGAACGCGCACCCGCGTAATCCCTGCCCTTTCCCAGCAGGATTCCATTGGAGATCACCATGAAAGAGGGAACGGATCAGCTCTGCATCTTCCAGGTGCCGCACTTCTAGCGAGAGCAGCTTCGGTCTCAGGGTTTCTAGCAAGCCTACGCCGCTATCTGATACAACAACCTGTACTTTCCCACCTTGTGAATAGACCTGGAGTGCCGCGAAACCATCAAGTACTGTCTGACTATGTTGTTCTACGTTACTGATGAGTTCTGCAAAAATGGTGAACGTTGCCGACTCAAGCTGCCTTGTATCTTGTATCCTTGTATCCTTCCGGTTGACAGTTGCTCTTTTTAACGCGTTGGTCAGTTGAGAAGGAAGATGTTCTGTAGCGCTCTCATGCCCGCTCCGCAACATTTGGAATTCAATCAGTCTCGGATTATTGCCTTGATACCGTGCGACTGTACGTGGATCGGGTCGCCGGGGAGTAACCTGTACCTGCTTCGCGAGAACGGTAAAGAAGTTGGCGCGATGAAGATACTGCATCGCGTCATGATTTTCGCCGTCAAAGGTAAAAGTGACGGCAGTTCCTTTCGCTATGAGCTGATTAGCGAGCGAAAGTAAGCGCACGGCTGCGTCTACCATGATTTTACAGGAAGGCGGAAAATGGAAGATCACGCGGCTACATTGTGGTGAGGTGAAGCGCTTCCACGCGGCTTGTAGGGCATACTCGAACTGATCTGCTGCTACCCACTGATCTGGTAACAGCGCGATACACGCTTCTTCCATGTTATCTTCTCCCAGGCTCTTGGAACTCTCCCAACATGTCATGACAGTTTACACACCAGTACGGCAACCTTATGAGAAACATCCACTGTAGCGTTATGGAAGGTTATACCTTGCCTGAACACTTCCAAATATAAAGATACCATAGAATGAAATTCTTGTACAACGGTTTTCACAAAATTTTCACATTTCTGCTGGCAATGAAATTATTCCCTCATTGTTCTTTGAGAGAACCATTCCCGTTCGGTAATATTTTTATGTGAGTTGACGCGGATGAGCAGTACTAGCTTATGGTCATTCACAAACAATATCTCTATGAGGTTCCAACTTTTTTTCAATCGCCGAGCGCTTTAATAAGCGCCTCTCTGGCGTCTGCATAGTATAGAATGCTAATCTTGACTGCCATATCATCCGATAGTTCATTGAGTTGTCTACGAGCAGAGATCGGGATGAGAAGGGTTGCCGCGCCTTTCTCAATCGCAAGTTCAGCCACATTTACCGCATTGTAAACTGGATCGAGGCCTCCGCCAAGATTCAATCCGCCTACTGCTATCAAACCGCCTTTCAGGCTTTTGTTAAGCAATGCGCTACAAAATGCTAATAGTGCCGGCAGCCCCAGTTGCGCCCCACTTCTTGCGGCATCAAATGCGCGCAACTGCACGATAAATTCGTGGTGACGAGGATCGCGGTCTCCAACAAGTTCTTTGGCCCGGGTGAATAAGTTCTGTTCACCGTACTTGATACTCTCTCTAAAAGGGCCAGGTGCCAGTACATTGATGAGCTTAATTCCTACACCTGGGCTTGTGTTCACATCAATGCGATAGAGTCCTGCATTTTCATCCTGTCCTCCTGGGCTAATCGCCCAGACCTGCCCAGGCGGTAGGGGATCAGTACCAATTGAGTTATCGCTCTGTAGTTCTGGCGTAACGACGAAAACCTCGACCCCCTCATGGCCCATTTGATAACTGAAGTGGGTATTCCTGAACTCGGCGCTGCCAATACGCTTCTGCTGTTCCTTGACTCTCCGTCGGCACTCCATGGCCAGACGGACAGCCCATTCCAGATCTTCTTCGCTGATAAATTCTTCTCGATTCGGATACAACAATTTCAACAAGCCGTTTATTGTTCGGTTGACTGCTGTTGTGTCGCGACCGCTCAAAGCTCCTCCAAAGTTGACTCTCCCCTGTATGGCTGCTAGACGACTCTCACCACGCAGTTGCGTCCAGGCTTCTGATAGGAAATCACTGACCAGCCCAAAGTGATCAGTAAAGTATGAGATATCTAGCTTGGGAACATCCCACCCCGGAAGATATGCGTGGAGCCTATCCATGAGTGCCGTATCGTTTCGCATCTCCGGCGGCATTGGCCCAAGTAGGTGTCCAATACGCTGCTGGTGTTCGACATCGACCTCGAAATTCCCAACCATCACAATGCTGCCACTCGCCCGAATGCTCTCACGACCACGGCTGAACTCGCCGGACTCCATATATCCCTTCATGATATTGATGCCATCTTTCTGATCGAAGGAAACACCTGATACCTCATCGAAGCACACAACATCATATTGGCACACCAGACCGCGTTGTCCATTACTATTGTTCACAAACATCCGGGCAACCGTTGCTTTGCCGCCAGAGACAAGGTGGGAGTACGGGGAAACTTGCTGAAATAGATGAGACTTCCCTGTGCCGCGAGGGCCGAGTTCAACCATATTGTAGTTGCGCTCAACAAACGGGACCATCCGTAACAGAAGAATATCCTGAGATCGAGCGGACATACGTTCAGGCTCCAAGCCCACGCTGCGTAAAAGAAATTGCTTCCAATCC
>Ga0207416_1002556_pt1 | contig 19488 bp, 7 predicted proteins | sample PaiPotPPM11metaG_FD_184107 | JGI IMG/M metagenome (GOLD analysis project Ga0207416, IMG submission 184107) | Iron sulfur acid spring bacterial and archeal communities from Banff, Canada, to study Microbial Dark Matter (Phase II) - Paint Pots PPM... ...
GAATTTGTGCCAGCAAACCTGCACCGGGCCCATGATCAGGTTCGGTGCATCCGTTGACTTTCCTTCCGCACGCCGCCGCTTCCGCCAGTTCCACTTCAGCGCCAGGCCGCCGAGCATCGCCGCCTCGCTCGAGCCGGTCGTCGAGCACCCAATCGTGCCGGCCGCCTCCGGAGAGTTCCACAGATCGGCGAGCATATGGACGCAGCGTTCCTCGATAGCCGCCGTCTGCGGGTACTCATCCTTGTCAATCATGTTCTTGTCGGCAGACTCGTCCATCAACTGCTTGACCTCAGGCTCAATCCACGTCGTGCAGAAGGTCGCGAGGTTCTGCTGCGAGTTGCCGTCGAGAACGAGTTGCTCGTGAATCGCCTGATACACGGTCTCCGAGTCATGCTTCGTCGCGGGGAACTGGTAGGTCCCGGTCTCGGCATCCAGAGCACTGCTCTCAACCTGACTCGTGGGGGCAACTTTCAGTTCCGCAGTATCATGCAGCGGCATCGATCCTCCTCGTTGTTTCGAACTCGAAGTGTACCCTCCGTCAATGACAACTTCACTCTCGACCGGCGAAAATTTAACATAATGTCGCTGTTCTGGCCTCGGACCGCCATGCGTTTTCCAACAGCCTTCGTTTGCGGAGAAAAAGATCCAATGACTCTCCTCGCTTGCCAACACGCCGCTCTTCCGGATAGCTTGCCGCTCTGGCAGGGTTGACAGTAAGCTTTGTGTACCTGTCGTGGGCCTGCGCTTCTCAACTTCACGCCCGGCTTGCTAAGGACCGGAGGGGTCATGCACACTCGAAGGATCGCCCCTCTCGCTGTCGTTTCTTCCACCGCTACCTTCGTGATGGTGATCGCCTGTCTGGGCGGACCGTTGCGTGCCCAGCAGTCGGGCAACTCCGCTGTACCTCTTCCCCCGCAGGTTCAGGCAAAACTCGAAAAACTGGAGGCTGATGTCAGATCAACTCGAGCCGCAGGCGACGTCAAAGCCGAGGCAAAGGCGCTCGACCAGGTGGGCGAGTTCTATTTGCATATCTCGGATTCCGTAAAGGCGCGCGCAAGTTACGCCGAAGCGCTCACCACCGCTCGCGCCGCCAAGGATCCGCAGGACGAAGCGAATGCCCTCATCGGGTTGGGCAATTGCGATCGTATCGACGGCCAGAACCAGCGGGCGCTCGAGGAATTCAACCAGGCGCTGAACATCGCCGCTGTCACAGGCGATGAGCGTCTCCAGGCGGCGGCGATGAACGGAACCGGATGGATCGCGAGCAACCTAGGCCAGAACCAGAACGCTCTCAAGATGCACACTCCGGCGCTGGAATTGGCAAAGAAAGTGGGCGATGCCGACCTGGAGGCGATTACGCTGCACCGGCTCGGCGTCGTCTACGACACGCTGGACGACTCCGCCAAAGCGCTCGACTACTACAACCAGGCCCTGCCGCTGTGGCGCACGGCCGGCGACGAGTGGGGCGAGGGCAACACGCTGAACAACCTCGGCATTCTCCATGTGGAGATGGGCAACGCACCCCGCGCGCTCGAGTACTACAATCAGGCTCTTGCGCTGCGGCGAGCGATTGGTGACCGCGTGGGCGAGGCAGCGACGCTCGTCAACCTCGGCATTCTCTCAAAGCGCACCGGCCAGTTAGACAAGGCGCTTGAGTACTACCGGCAGGCACTCCCGGTGCAGCGCGCGGCGGGCAGCCTCAGCGGCGAGGCCGCGACGCTGACCAACCTTGGCAATGTCTACTCCGACATGGGCGACGCGCAGAAAGCGCTCGACGCTTACAACCAATCGCTCGAACTGCGCAAAGGTCTGGGCGACAGAGCCGGAGAAGCAGGCACTCTGAACAATATTGGCGGAGTCTACTCCCAGCTTGGTCAGAAGCAGAAGGCGCTCGACTACCTCATCGACGCGCTCGCGCAGTGGCGCACCGCGGAAAACCGCCGCGGAGAGGCCACCACCCTCAATCTCCTCGGCGTTTTCCTTGACGATCTCGGCCAGACCAAAGGCGCTCTCAACTACTACAACCAGTCGCTTGCCATTCGCCATGATATCGGCGACAAGGCGGGCGAGGCTGAGGTCCTCAGCAACCTCGCCGGCATCTACTCCAACCCCGGTGAGGAGCAGAAGGCGCTCGACTACTACAACCGCGCACTGGAATTGCAGACCTCCGTCGGCGATCAGGACGGCCAGGCGCGGACGCTTAACAATATGGGCTTGGTTTACGACGACCTGGGCCAGAAGCAGGAAGCGCTGCAGTACTTTAATCAGGCGCTCCCGATGCAGCGCGCGCTCCACGAACGCGCAGGCGAAGCGAATGCGCTCGACAACATCGGCAGCGTCTATGACGAACTCGGCGACAAGCAGAAGGCGCTGGACTACTACATGCAGGCTCTGCCGCTGGCAACTGTAGTCGGCGATCCTATCCGTGAAGCCCAGATATTTCACAACCTGATGCTCAACCAGAAAGCGCAACAGCCGGCGCTTGCAGTCTTCTACGGGAAGCAGTCGGTGAACTTCTTGCAACAGGTGCGCAGCAACCTGCAGGGACTGGACAAGCGGCTGCAATCCAGTTTTGTCGCCACTAAGGGGAACTACTATCGCGACCTCGCAGACCTGCTGATCGCTCTGGGACGTATACCGGAAGCGCAACAGGTGGCTGACTTGCTGAAGCAGCAGGAGTACCGGGATTATGTGCGGGGCGAGACCGCAAATGCTTCGGGTCAACTCACCCTGACTCCCGCCGAGAAGGAGGCGGAGGAGGATTACGCGAAGTCCACTTCGCAAATTGTCGCGCTGGGCGAGCAGTGGAATGAGTTGAACAAGAATGACGCACGCACGCCCGAGCAGGAGACGCAATTCAAACAGCTCTCCGGCCAGTTGGATGCGGCTGGCAAGGGCCTCGATCAGTATTACGCTCGGCTGTATTCGCTCTTCGGCCAAGGCAGCGAAGCTAACAAGCAGGTCGAAGACGTGAAAGCGGGCGTAAGTGCATTAGGCCAGGAGATCGCCGAGATGCCCCATACCGTCGCGCTGTACACGCTGGTAGGAAAGGATCGGACCAGCATCATCGTGATCACAGCGTCGACCGAGGTAGCACGGCAGTTTTCAATCAGTGAAGGAGACTTGAACAAGAAGGTGGCCGCGCTTGAGCAGGCACTTCGCGACCGGTCGAAGGATCCCCGCCCCGCCGCGCAGGAGTTGTACACAATCCTGATTGGTCCGGTGAAGACGGATCTGGACCAGGCCCACGCAGAGACATTGGTGTGGTCGCTGGACGGTGTCCTGCGCTACATCCCCATGGCTGCCCTGTATGACGGCAAGCAGTATCTCGTGGAGAAATACAACACGGTGACGATTACGCCGGCGAGCATTCCCCACCTCGCGGACAAGCCGGATGTAAGCAAACTCAGCGTCGCTGCGATGGGAATCTCGCGCAAGTTCGAGGACGCATTGCCGCCGCTGCCCGCCGTGGTCGGCGAGTTGAACGAAATCGTGACGGATAGGCAGGTACAGGGAACAAGTGGGGTGCTGCCTGGAACGATTCTCCTGGATAGCCAGTTCACCGAGAAGGCAATGGAAGACCAACTGCGCGGGCAACACCAGGTGGTGCACATCGCCAGCCATTTCGTGTACAAGCCGGGAGACGACAGCCAGTCGTACCTGCTACTGGCCGGCAAGGACGAGAGCGGCGGCGGATTTCACCTGACCGTGGCAGACTTCAATAGCGATCGCAACCTGAACCTTCGCCGCACCGACCTCTTGACTCTCTCGGCATGCGAGACCGGCATGAGCGGCAGTGCAGGCAATGGCCGCGAAGTGGACGGCCTGGGCACGACGGCGCAACTGAAAGGTGCCAAGGCGGTCATCTCCTCGCTGTGGGAGGTGGATGACGCAAGTACCGGCGAACTCATGGCCGACTTCTACAAACGCTGGGCCGATGGAAAGGGTAAAGTCGCCAAGGTCCAGGCCCTGCGCGAGGCGCAGTTGGACCTGCTGCAGGGCAAGGACAAGACGAAGGCCGGCACGGCGGGCCGGGGCGTCGTCGTCGACCAGCCCCAGCAAAACGTTCCAGAGGGCTTTGCGCATCCGTTCTACTGGGCGCCGTTTGTACTCATGGGCAACTGGAAGTAAGCTGCTGCGTGTCTGAGCTCTCGGCTTAGTCTTTATCCCCACCCGGAGCTTCGCTGGGATCGACCAATGGGCGGAAGCGATGCACCGGCACAGGCACCGGCGAATCCGCACCCTTGATGCTCTTCCACAGGATCGCGTTGAGCCTGTGCATCGGCGCACGGTCCACGTCGGAGAAATCCATCCTGTTGCTCTCATCCACGCCGTAGGAGCTCTTGGTATTCTTCGCGTTCACGTCAATCTGAGGCTGGATGACGTTGAATGGCGTGACCATCCGAGTAGTACTGAAGGCCGCATACATCGGCATCGCCGCGGCATCGTACTGACTCATCGGCGGCAGCCCCAACAGGAGTTCAATGGACCGCACCATCGAGCTCGTCGAATAGAGCGTGCTGTCCGTGATGCCGCGCTTGACGTAAGGACTCACTACGAGAGCAACCGTTCGTCGAGCGTCCACGTGATCAGGTCCATCCTGCGCGTCGTCTTCGATGATGAAGATTGCCGTGTTAGGCCAGTACCTGCTGTGGCTCACCGCATCGACCAGTTGCCCAATCGCAAAATCGTTGTTGGCAACCATAGCCTGCGGAGTGAATGCCCCCAGCGCGGTGCCCTTGGTGTGGTCCTCCGGCATGCTCATCACCACGAAGTTCGGAAAGCGTTTATTCGCATCCGGGCTGTCGTAGTTGGCCTCGTACTCCTTGAACTCCCGCAGGAACACGGCGACGTTGTCGGTGTCGCGCTCTCGCGATCCCGTATAGTCCTTCGCGACATGCCCGACCAGGCCTTCGGCGCCGGGAGCGGCCTCCATCGTGGTACCGGTGCTGGCTCGCGAGGCATACTCGCCATAGGAGCGGTAGGTCAGGCCCTTACGCTGCGCGAGGTCCCAGAGGTGTCCGGCTGCGGGAACGTAGGCGCGGGACGGCAATGCATCGCTGCGGCCCGCGTAAGTCGGCGGCCAATAGCGCTCGTTGAAGTCCGTAGCGTACGCAGAGTCCGACCACGAGTGCCCGTCGACACTCACTTCGCCGTCGCAGTAGAGGTTGTCGAGCGCGACGAACTCCTTGGCCAGCGCATGCTGGTTGGGCGTGACCTTCTCCCCGAAGATCGTCAACTCGGGATCGCCATTCGTATGCGGCAAGTCGCCGAACTCCTGATCGTAGGTACGGTTCTCCTTGATGATGTAAATCACGTGCTGGATCTCGGTCGAGACCCCCACACCTTGCGGAATGATCGTCGGTTCCTTCGGCGGCCGCGCCTCGGAGAGCAGCGAGTCGTTATACGGAGTGTTGTCGATCACCTCATGCGTCCACCGCGGCAGCTTCGTCTTCAGATCGGCCACTGGCAGGACTTCGATGCTGCTCTTCTGCAGTGTCTTCACCGTCTCGTCGCCGTTGAATTTCGAGGCCAGCGGACTGCCTGGTCCCTTCCGATCGGGGTGTCCCTCCTCGCCCTTCGCATTGCCGATGTAGAGCGTGTCGTCGTGATCGGTCAGCACCAGGGCAGAAGGGTACCAGCCCGTCGGAACGAAGCCGACCATCGTGCTGTGCGCGCGGTTTTCGATGTGTGCGACAGCGATGGAATTGTTGTCCGCGTTCGCGATGTAAAGTAGCTTGTGCACGTCGTCGATTGCTAGCGCGTCGGGTGTCGAGCCCTCAGGCGCAAACGGCGTCAGCGTTGTCGAAAGCCGCTCAACGATTTGCAGCGTCTTCGTATCGATCACATGGACAGTATTGTCATTGGAGCAGGCGACGAAGAGCCGTCCATCGGCTGCCAGCTTCATGTCGTTCGGGTTCTTGCCTACGTGCAGCGTGCGAATCACCTTGTTGGTGGCCGTATCGATCACACTGACCGATTCGCTGGCCCAGTTGGACACGAACAACCGCCTGCCATCCGGCGTCAGCACCGTCTGGTACGGATTGATCTCCACCGGAATGCGCGTCACAATCTGTCGCGTCTTCGCATCGAACACCACCACATTGCTTGGCCCCGTTCCTGTGCCGCGGTTGGCAGCATAGAGCCAATGCCTGCTCGGCAGATACGCCACGCCCGACCACCAGACCTGGTTGCCAGGAATCGTCTCCAGCAATTGGCCGGTGGGCTCATCGCTAAGGCGGCCATTCTCGTACTTGAACTCATAGATCGGCGCTGGCGTCCCGGCGATCGTCTTCGCGCCCGTGGCATTGCCGCCGGACACATACAGCGTATGTCCGTCCGCCGACCAGCACATGCCCAGCCACGTCGTCTTCAGCGGAATATGCTGGATCTGCTTTTGCGTCCTGGTGTCGAAAACGTCGATCCCGTGCGGCAGATAACCAGAGTGACTTGCCACCACAATCTTGTTGTCAGGCGACACCACCATATTCAGCACCAGGTCTTCGATCGTTGCGATCGGCTTGCCGGCAGGCGTGATGCGCCATCCGTTGGGCAGGTCGAAGCCTCCCGAAAGATACTTCGGGCCCTGTTTCGTCGCTTCACCAATCTTGCGGGCATCCGCCGGAGAAGGCGCGGTGGTCTGGGTTCCGGCTGGTCCTTCCGCTTGGGGCTTGACCGCCTGGGCGCGGAACTGGTCGCACGACAACGCCGCGAGCACGAGAACGGGAAGCCAGCGAGTCATTCGGAAGGAAATCGCATCGAGGATCATAGACACTCTCTTGAACATGGATTTAACGGGAGGTAATTTCTTGACGAGCGATTGCAGTGAGCGGGCTCAACCGGCGTTCACCATCCATCCTCAACCAGGCAGCTCTCTGACGGTAGGGGTTTCTTTCGGTCATGGAAGTGGAATCGCATTTACAACAATTTAGCCGGTTCCTGTACACCCGTGTACGCGGACTGTCTGCGAAAGAATTCATGCTGTCGACCATGGCGCAGTCGAAGACCACGACGCCTTACACCGAACAATACAATCTCGCCATCGAACAGCAACTGCCCGGCGCGATGGACTTTCGCATCGGCTACGTAGGCCAGCGCACCATCCACCAGAACAATCACGGCGGACCCGGCAACACGGAGCCCGACATCAACTACGCGCCACCGGGAACGACGGTCGAGCAGGCGCGCCGTCCCTACCAGCCCTTCTCCTCCATCACCATGGCGTTCGATCCCATCTATCACACCACCGGAAACTCGCTGCAGGTGGGTCTGCATAAACGCTACAGCCATGGGTTCATGGTGAATGCCGAATATCAATGGATCCGCGTCCTCGGCGTCGAGAACCACCAGGACCCAACCAAAATCGGCGACTCCTACGGTCCCATCTCCAGCATCACGCCGCAGACCATCGAGATCAGCTACTCCTACGAACTTCCGTTCGGCCAGTCCAAGCTGATCCTCGGTAGAGCCAGCGGCCTGACGAGGAAGATCATCAGCGGATGGCAACTGGGTGGCCTCACGTCCTTCCAGACCGGCCAGCCGTTCTCGGTAACCTACACCGCGCCTGGATCGCAAACCTATGGAGCAAGTGGCCGCGCCGACCGGGTCATCGGCGTCCCCCTCTATCCTGCCGCAAAGACCCGCGGAGAGTGGTTCAATCCTGCGGCATTCAAGGCGCCTGCTCCCTACGTCTTCGGCAACTCGGGGTACGACATGCTCCGAGGACCGAACTACCAGAACTGGGACATGAATCTTGAGAAGGATACAAAGATCGGCGAGCGCTATCGTCTCCAGCTTCGCGGCGAAACGTTCAACGTATTCAATCATCCCAACTTCAGTGTTCCCAGCGCGGCCATCACCAATCCCGCATCGTTCGCTGTCATCTCCTCAGTGGTCAACGAAAACCGCACCGTTGAATTCGCCGCAAAGTTCAACTTCTAATGCTTCCACGTAACTCCAGCGGCACCGGCTTCCAACCACGCCATGGGAACCGGAAGGAAGATGCCGTCCAGCAATCGAAGCACCGTCGGAGCTGGGTTGACTGCTAGCTTCGGCATGCGAGAATCCAGCCCCGCGGTCCCCACAATCCCTGAACCTTTTGTGGTTCTGCTTCGGACGTTCCAACGAAAGTACTACATCCCCAGGTAACTGAAGATGTTAGCCTTCTCAATGGCTGGACGTAACTTGAAGGCTCATCCATGGACGCGCACGGCCCCATAATTGCTGGGTTTTATGACTCTCGCCTCGTCGCCCTCTCGATCCTGATCGCCGTATTCGCGGCGTACGCAGCACTCGATCTCGCGGGACGGGTAACCTCCGCCCGGGGTATGGCGCGATTGACCTGGTTAGTCGGCGGTGCTCTCGCCATGGGGATGGGGATCTGGGCGATGCACTACATGGGCATGGAAGCCTTTCGCCTGCCGATCCCTGTGCAGTATGACTGGCCGACGGTTCTGGCTTCCATGGTAGCGGCGGTTTCGGCTTCGGCGGTGGCCCTGTTTGTCGTAAGCCGCAAGACCATGGGGATGGCCGCCGCCATTGCCGGCAGCCTGCTGATGGGCAGTGGCATTGCGGCCATGCATTACATCGGGATGGAGGCGATGCGGCTGCAGGCCATGTGCCACTATTCCCCGGGTTTGGTGGCGCTCTCTGTCGTTCTCGCGGTGGTGATTTCGTTTCTTGCCATGTGGGCTGCGTTCGGGCTGCGCGGCATGACGGCGGCCTGGAGCTGGCGAAAGTCCGGATGTGCTTTGCTGATGGGGTTGGCAATCCCGGTAATGCATTACGTGGGGATGGCCGCGGTAACTTTTACCGCTGCTCCGCTTCCGCCTTCCGAACTGGAACACGCGGTCAACATCTCGGCAGTGGGACTGGCCGGCATCGCACTCGTGACGCTGACCATTCTGGCGATGGTATTTCTGGCGGCGTTGCTGGATCGGCGGTTCACTCGACATGCGGTCGAGCTGGCGTTGAGCGAAGAGCGCTATCGCCTGATGGAGCAGATGAACGAAGAACGAGAGCGAGCGAAAGCTGCTGCCGAGGCTGGAAATCAGGCCAAGAGCGAGTTCCTTGCCAACATGAGTCACGAGATTCGCACTCCGCTCAACGGCATTATCGGAATGACCGACCTCGCGCTGGGGACGGACCTGACAGCAGAGCAGCGAGACTACCTCGACACCGTCAAACTGTCTGCGGACGGCTTGCTGACCGTAATCAACGACATCCTGGATTTTTCCAAGATTGAGGCGGGCAGAGTTGACCTCGAAGAGATTGAATTCGACCTGGGCAATTGCATCGAGGGAGTGCTGAAGACGCTCGCCCTGCGTGCCGATGAAAAGGGGCTCGAACTGCTGTGCGAAGTATCGCCGGAGGTTGCGCAGAGAGTCGTTGGCGATCCGGGGCGCCTCCGCCAGATCTTGATCAACCTGGTGGAGAACGCGGTGAAGTTCACCAGGCGCGGAGAGGTCAGTCTGAAAGTTCAAGCGGACCTGCTTGAGGACAAGGCCGCAACCTATCACTTCATCGTGTCCGACACCGGGGTTGGAATCGCACCGGAAAAGCTTGACGTAATCTTCAACTCGTTCACCCAGGCCGACGCCTCGACCACACGTCATTACGGTGGGACTGGACTCGGGCTCACGATATCGAAGCGTCTGATCGAGATGATGGACGGCCGCATCTGGGTAGAAAGTGAGGTCGGGGCAGGCTCCCAATTTCATTTCACCGTGAGACTGGGCACTGCGATGCGGCACGAACTAATCTCGAAGGAAACACCGGCGACACTGCACGGGATCAGGGTGTTGATCGTCGATGACAATCGCACCAACCTGCGAATTCTCGAGGGTCTGGTCAAGCGGTGGGGCATGGATGCGACGGTCGTAGAAGATGGCGAGCAGGCACTGAATGCTTTGATCTTTGGACGGTACTCCTGCGAGCCGTACGACCTCATACTGACCGACATGCACATGCCCAACATGGATGGGTTCGACCTGGTGGAGCGGATCAAGCAAAGACTGGAGTTCTCCGCCGCGACGATCATGATGCTTACATCAGGCGGTCACCGCGGAGACGCAGCGCGTTGCGCGGAGTTGGGAATCTCAGCGTATCTTCTGAAACCTGTGCGCCGATCGGAGCTGCGAGAGGCTATCGAGCGAGCGCTGCGTGCGAGAGCGCGGGGCGGCCCGACGAAAACAACGACCCTGCATCCCTTGCGCGACAACATCTCCAAAAAGAGGCTGCGGATTCTGTTGGCAGAAGACAACCCGGTCAACCAGACCATGGTGGTACGAATGCTTGAGAAGCGGGGCCACGAGGTAATGGTGATCCCCGATGGCAGGCAAACCCTGGCAGCTTTGGAAAACACAGGCTACGACCTGGTGTTGATGGACGTGCAGATGCCGGAGATGGATGGATTCGAGGCCACCAGACTGCTGCGGAAGAACGAAGAACTCACCGGGCGCCACCAGTTAGTGATTGCGATGACTGCGCTCGCAATGAAAGGGGACCGAGATCGTTGTCTGGCAGCCGGGATGGACGGCTATCTTTCGAAACCGATCCGCCCACGAGAGTTGGACGAGGTGCTTGGCGGTCTTCAACCTGCGAGTGGCCCCAACGCTTCAACCTCAGAATCGCGCGATTCCCTGAACGCTTCGGTTTATACCGAAGAGCTTCTGGATCGAATCGATGACGATCGCGCTTTCCTTTCGGAACTACTCGCCGTGTTCCGTGCGGATTATCCGATTCAGATCCGTACGGCCTATCAGGCGGTTGCGGAGAGGGATGCCCCTACGCTGGAAAAAGTGGGGCACGCGCTGAAAGGCACATTGGAAAATCTTGCGGCTCCAACGGCCTCCAGGATCGCAGGCGAGGTTGAGTCGATGGCGAAGAACGGCGACATGGCACTGGCCACATTCAGAATCGCAGATCTGGAGAATGAACTCGTGTCCGTAATGCACACGCTCGAACGCTTGTGTGTGGCGACCGTCCCGTAAACACCCGCACGGGGAAAACCTTCCCCCTGCGGCGGTACAGCTGCTATGGCGGTGGATGCAGTCTGCGGCGAACCGTTCTCCAGGAGCATTTCCCTGCTAACAGGGAAATTATCAGGGTAATTGCCTATTAATGAGGTCCACAGATCGCTTCGCTATCCCGGCAAGCCCCGCAATTTCTGCGACTTAACGGCCTGCTGAAAGCCACTAAGGCAACGCGAGCAGGGATTTTTTTCGTCGGTATCAGGGAATTGAAGTTCCCTGTTACGGGTGAAAACAGTGACGCAAATCAAGAGATATTTCTCGGCGTCAGGTCGCAAAAACTATCGCACAACAGCACTATTGCATAGGACCATTCACTTGACCCAGGCCCGTACTGCCAGTGTTGTCAAAATACAGGCTTGCTGGGTAGTCGGCCGTCGGCGCCCGTCAGCAAGCGCGCCATTCCGTTCACATACTGGACGTCGTTTGGCGCCGAGGCCTCTCCACCGTCCACAGAGCCGCTGATCCGTACCCTGTGGTCGAGTTGCTGCAGGGCCGTTCGATATACGGGGAATGATCGGTCGCTCCTAAGTAGGATTGCCCGACTTGGTGTTTTCGCCACTGAGGTAACTGGTGTGCGAATATCCCAGTACCGCTCGACTGGAGGGTACATTGCGTCTACGCCTGGGTTGCCTCTTCTCCTTAATGATGCTGGTTGCCACGAGTTCCGCAATCCTGTCGACCAAGCATGCACACAACACGTTCGGAGGAGACAGCACCTCCCCTGGTTTGGAGATCGCGATGTTGCCGACCCTTTTCCCTGTTTCGCATGCAGCTAACTTGCTCGTCCTTCGAAATGGAGACGTTTTGTGCTTTTGGTTTTCCGGATCCGAAGAAGGAGCTTCCGATGTTGCCATTTTAGTGTCACGACTGCCGCGGGACACCAAGACCTGGGAGGCAGCGGTTGTGGTGGATGGAGAGTCCGGCAAGTCATACCAGAATCCGGTTCCGATCGAGGCCGCGGATGGAAGTGTCTGGCTGCTTCACACCTCACAAACCGCAGAAAAAGGGCAAGCGGATGCACAAGTCCTCAAAGTCATTTCCTACGATGAGGGTCAGCATTGGTCGAAGCCTGAAGCCTTGTTCGCCGAAGCTGGTTCCTATATTCGTCAGCCAATTGTCGTCGGCTACCACGGTGAACTCTTGCTTCCCTTCTACTATTCGACGAGTTCTGGCATCACCGCGGGCGCTGAGACGAACTATTCCAGTGTGAAGATCAGCAACGACTTGGGCAATTCCTGGAGTGAATGCAAAGTACCGCATTCGGAAGGGCTCGTCCAAATGGACATTATCAAAGTAACAAGTGCAGGTTATCTCGCGTTTTTTAGAAGCCGATACGCAGATAACATCTATCGTTCCGACTCGCCAGATGGATGTCATTGGGCGGACCCAACGCCAACTGCACTGCCAAACAACAATGCCTCAATCCAGGCGGTCCGGCTGACAAACGGAGATCTCGTTCTCGCCTTCGACAATGCCGTGGGTACATCGAAAAAGCGCATCCCGCAGACCGGTCCACGCTTTCCTCTCTCCGTGGCACTTTCGAAAGATATCGGCAAGCACTGGATAGCTGTACGAGATTTGGAGGTTGGCCCGGAGGTACGACGTGCAGAGGCGAACAGCTCCAACTAGGAGTACAGCTATCCAAGCATCGTGCAGCTGCCCGATGGTCGCATTTTGGTGGCGTACACGTACTTACGTCACGCAATTAAATCAGTCATTTTCGACGAAAGCTGGATTGAACGGGGCAGTACGCGGGGCGCATATCGGCCTACCAAGCAGTGACCCTGCGGGAATTGTTCCTGAAAGAGAATTATGTAGTAGATAATTTTCATATTCATACACATATGAAAATTGCTATTGACAAACGACAATAGTTGGGCGGAATATCTCGGACGCATCTCTGAAAGGGGACACACCGATGGATTTTCGCCGTTGGAGGCTCCAAGCTCAGACAGTCTGCCTAACGTTGCTCGTTTCCGGAGGGCTGATCGCTCAAGTCAACACAGCACGTATCACCGGTACGGCAACTGACCCGACCGGTGCAACCATCCCAAACGTCACTGCAGCCCTGCAAAACGTAGATACGAACATCACCCGTTCTGTTGCTGGTGACGCGAACGGTAGATTTACCTTTGATTTTGTTCCGAGCGGTGCCTACCGTCTCACGGTCTCCCAGAAGGGATTCGATACATTTCAAAGCGGTCAACTCACAATCTCTGCAGGGCAGGATCTGGATCTGCCCGTTAATCTACCGCTCGAGCGGATCAATCAAAATGTCACAGTGACGGCGCAAGCGCCGTTGATTGAGACTTCATCTGCTGTGCAGTTGTTGACGGTGGGCACGGCTAGATTGAATGACCTCCCGGTACCCCATCAGGACTGGACCACGGTGTTACAACTCGGGGCCGGCGCAACAAAACCGACTACAGCGGCAGCCGTCGGTGCCAACAGCGCTCAATCTGCGTCCGTGAGTATCAACGGGCTCCCCTCAGTCGGCTACAACCTTACCGTTGACGGAACGAACGCGACCTCCAATCCCGAGTTTACGGCGTTCGGCTTCTATGACGCCCCCAATATCATCAATACCGTCAACAATGATGCCATTGCGGAGGTGGACCTGATCAAAGGAATCGCTCCTGCGACCGTCGGCGATACCGTCTCCGGAGGCATAAACATCGTCACGAAGAGCGGAACGAATGGTTTCCATGGTTCACTTTACGAAATCAACGAGGAAGCACTATACGATGCCCGCAACCAGTTCCTCGCTACTAGGCCGGGCAGGACGTTCAACGAGTATGGCGGATCAATCGGGGGACCTGTCATTCGGGAGCGGTTCTTCTTCTTTGTTAGCTATGAAGGAGCGCGTCTTAGTGCGGCGGCACCGGTTTCCGGGACAGTCCCTTCGCCTTACCTGAAGAGTATTGCCCCCTCGGTCTACACGCCGCTCTTTGCCCTGTTTCCCTTAGTGGCTCAGCCGGCCAGCCAGCCGACGGCGCTGACAGCTCAGTACTCAGGTCCGGGAGCAACACGTCAGACGGACGGGAACGGGGTGGCCAGGCTTGACTACAATTTCACGCCAGGCAACCTGTTGGCTGTCAGGTACATTCGTGCGCGGCCTTATCTCTTATCCCCGAGCTTCATCGCTAGCAACAGTCAAGCAACAAACGGACACACCGACGCTGTCAACGCGAACTACACTCATGCCGGTGGACATTGGACGGAGAACACACGCTTCGGCTTCAACCAACTCCTTCTGAATCGAGTCAACGCTGGATTTGCGATCCAGCTGCCATTATTGTCAGCGGTAGGCTTCACCAGTCAAGGTGCTAATGAGTTTCTACAGCATGGCAACTACATTACGGGTGAACAAGGAGCGGCTTTTGTAAGAGGAAATCACAACGTTGAGTTTGGTGGTATTGTTCAAAGGCAAAACGCCGGCAGATACAAACTCGTTACACCCACTATTACGTATTCCACGCTAGCTCAGTTCCTGGCGAACACACCAAGCGCGGCAGCACCGCAGCTCTACTCGCTGCCCTCTGGAACACCCCCATTCGATTTTCAGGACTTTCAATTTGGAGGCTACATTCAAGATGATTGGAAGGTCCGGAAGAGCCTCACCCTAAATCTCGGTCTTCGCTACGATCACTTCACTACACCGACGGAGGTCCAGAACCGCTTCTTCAACCGCGGAGTCGATCCGACAGCGCCACAGCTAGGTCCGGGTTTCGGTGCCTACGTCCCTCCCACAGCCCTTTATACGAGTAACTACAAGGATATCCAACCCCGCTTCGGATTTGCATTTGTGCCGGATGCGAATCAGAAGACGGTTATCCGTGGCGGGGTCGGACAGTTCTATTCGAATCATTCCTTGTTTCAAGGACCAGTCTCCATCATCCAACCCAATGCAACGACACCTTTCAATATCGGCCTCAACCAGCAACAGGTCTCAGCCATCGGGTTGAACTACCCCATCGATCCAACCCAATATCTTTCCGAAGTAGCAAAATTGCAATCGCTCGGCCTTTTGTCGAGCAACCTACCAAACACTTCTCTGAACCAACACAATCCAGATCCTTACAGCATTCAGTGGCAATTAGGAATTCAACAGGTACTGGCCCCCAGGCTATCGCTGGAAGTTGTATACGTCGGCACCAGGGGCATGAATATGGATCTCTACGAGAAGAAGAACCTTCCCGATCGCCTAACTGGGATAGCTCCACGCCCAAGTTTTGGCCAGTTCTTTCTTTTCTCCACAGGCGATAGCAGCAAATATCACTCTTTACAGACCACACTTACAAAGCAGGTCAACCGCGGCCTAGAGTTTGGTGTGGAATACACGTGGAGCAAGGATCTAACGTTCGGCGATGCGGATTTACTCCAGAACACTTACCCGGCGCAGGACAACAGCAACGTGGCCGCTGAATATGGATACTCACCGTACGACATCAAGCATCGATTCGTAGCAAATGGCACATGGGAACTTCCGTTCGCCAAGTGGCTTCACCAAGATTCGCGGGCCTTCGATCTCATTGGCGGCGGCTGGCGAATTAGTGCAATCCTCTCCGGACAGTCAGGTATTCCAATCAACATCACCAATCCCAACTCTAACTATCCTGCTGATCGTCCCGATCGGGGGCCGGGTCCTCTGTATCTGAGCGGCTACCGCCAGTTGAACGCTACAGGACATCATCAATACCTGAATCCTTGTCAATATAACACCCAGACAAATCCCAATCCGGCCCTGTACGTCACACAGCCGGCCGGCTCTACCTGCTCAGTTGCCGGGCAGGATGGCAATCCCGGTCTGGCGAGCATCGCGATCTCTGCTGCGAGCGGAGCTCAAGTCCGGGGTGGCAACTTCCGCAGGGATGAGATACGCCAGCCTGGATACGAGGATCTAGACGCGAGTCTGGTCAAGGCGTTTCGATTCTATGAAACCGCGCGATTCGAGCTCCGTATGGATACCTTCAATATCCTCAATCACACAAGCCTTGGGAATCCAGTGAACTCCATCAGCTCAAGTTCTTTCGGACAACTTACGACCGCGACTTCAAGAAGCATTCAAATTGGTGGAAGGTTTACATTCTGACGCGAAGGCGCATTCTCGTCCGCGGCCGGGGCGTTGAGGGAAAATTATGAGCAAGCTTCATCGCGCCATGTCGTTGATGAACGGTAAACCTCTGCTTGGAGCAGCGCTCTACTTCTACGATCCTGTTTTTCTCGAGATTGCCGCACATCTTGGGTACCAAGTGATTTGGATCGAAATGGAGCATGCCGCGATAAGCTTCTCAGAGGCTGCGGATCTTTGTCGCATGGCGAGGGGAACCGGGATGCTTACGATGATTAGGATTCCTGATGCCCGTCGTGAAAGTGTTTTAAAGGCCGCTGAATGCGGGCCGGACATCCTCGATGTACCGATGGCTGATGAGCCTGAACAGTTTGCCGAACTGGTCAAATATGCAAAGTTTGCCCCGGAAGGGGCGCGCGGCTATTTTAGCGTCTCGCGTGCATTGAAGTACGGCATCGTGGACAGCGTGCCCAACGAACAGCAAACGGTTAACCGAGAGCTCAGCCTAATGGCACAGATTGAGACCGTGCGGGCCTTGGAGCGAATTGACGAACTCGCGGCGATCCCGGACGTCGACATCTTCATTGGTCCCTCGGATCTCGCTGCGAGTCTTGGATATCCAGGGCAAACCAATCACCCCGCGCTTCTAAGAGCAGCAGAAAAGGTAGTGAAAGCAGCCCGTGCTCATCAAAAGAAAGTCATTACTGCCTGTCCAAGTGCAGATTTTCTCCACTGGATGCGGTTGGGGGTGGACCTGCTGTTTTGCACGAATGATATTTCGTGCCTCAAACTTGGCGCCCAGGTTGCTTTGGACGCGGCGTTGAACTCAATATCGGTGGCAGCAGCGGAAAATGCCGTTTTCGCGAACCGCCGTTCTCTATGACACCCGTGCTGCGACGAGCCTTGCGGGACAATGAGTGCTGATTCGAGGACACCGAGTGTCTTCCAAACGGGTTCATTCAAGGCGATTGGGTTGGGTAGAAGAGTCCGGATCTCGGCACAGTGCCCGGGGAAGTCCGGGCGGCGTTATTACCGCAAATCCCGTTTCGCGGGAGGTTCGACGCGGAGATGCACGGGCGAAAAACATGCTTGCCTAGCCAGCGGGAATCGGCGGCTACGAAGAGATTGCGGCCCTGACTTGGTGGCATGGGCGAATCCTAGGCTCATCCGATATAGATTCCCAGGATTGCAAATGTGTCCCGATTCAAAGGGCCCCAGTTGCCCTTCATCCTCGACTGATGCCACCGTCTTAAGGCATGCGGTACAGATCGAATCGTGGCTACCGTCTTGGTTGTGCCTGTGGGGGAATTTCGCTTGAACGAACATCGTGCGCCTCTTCTGGCTTGCTAGATTTGGCCTAATAGCAGAAGAGTAATGGGGAAACCACTGGCGCGTCTGTTCACTTTTGCCCATCCCGTCGTTTCCCGCCAAAGCCAATCAGCTAGACAGTTTGAGTCTCCACAGAATCGGCTTTGGAGGGCCTACGTTAAACCCCATGATTCGCCAGTAATTGGCGTGAGCGAAGACTCATCTGCAAGCGGCTGAGCTGAATTGCAAAACGCGCTGATTGCCGAAATTTGCGTTGCGGCAAAGAATTCTCGACGTATTCTCGGAGTACGCTCTTTTCGGGGCTGGCTGTTGCGCTAGGACAAGAAACTTTGCTGTAAAGACTGGGGCTGCATGAACCAGCTTTTCGCCGCCGCTGCAAGCGTTGCAGTGTTAGCGCTTCCGCACGCCTTCGCACAGAGAAGCTGCATGGGAACGACTCTTAGCGGCACAGTTCGCGACAAGACACTAGCCGTCATCCCCAGTGCTTCGCTCACCTTGGATGGCAGCCGAACCGAAGTGAGCGGCCCCGAGGGCCAGTTCCGCTTCCTTTGCGTCGCTGACGGGCTGCATCAATTATCTGCCACAGCGCCAGGTTTTGGTAAACGAGAACTACCGGTTACCGCGCCCCATATCAGGGATGTGCTTCTCGTCTTGCAGCTCGCAACCGTTGTAACCCAGTTGCAGGTGAACAACGACGCTGGATATGCCGGGAGTGCCACATCCAGCGGCTCTGGCCAGACAATCTCGGGCAGCGGGATACAGTCATTGGCTGACGACCCCGACGATCTTCTGCGCGAATTGCAACAACTGGCGAGCGGTGGGAATCAAGCACGCGTAACTATTGCCGTTGACGGTTTTCGCGGGGCAAGTGCTCTGCCGCCCAAAAGCTCTATTGCATACATAGAGATCAACCCAGACCAGTTCTCCGCCGAGTACGACGCTCCACCTCTCACTGGCGGGCGGGTGGAGGTCTACACCAAGCCAGGACAGAAGACCTATCATGGTGCACTGTTTACCACCAACGGCAGTCCGTGGGAGAATGCACGCGATCCGTTCTCGACTAGCAAGGCCGCTATCGGCAAGCAGCTATACGGCTTTGAATTGACCGGCCCGGTACGCAAGACCGGCAGCGACTTCGCTGTGACACTTGAGCATCGCATCATGAACAACTTCGCCGTCGTAGATGCAGTGACGCTGAACAGCTCAGGCGACGTGGTGAGCACCGTTGCCAACGTCTCCACGCCGCAGAGCCTGTGGCTGGGGACGGCACGCCTGGATTGGCAGCTCGGCACGAAGAACACATTTATTGCGAGTTATAGTGCGAATGTGAACCATCTGCAGAATGTCGGCGTAGGCGGTACTTCACTGGCCGAAACCGGTTATGACAGCGGCCAGTATGAGCACATGTTCAGGTTGAGCGATGTAACTACTGCCTCCGCACATTTCATGCACGAAGCGCGTCTGAGCCTCCGCTGGGACGGGCAAACAGATACACCCGACTCCACCGCGCCCCAGTTGCAGGTTGCAGGCACCTTTACCGGCGGCGGAGCGACGATCGGCCCTCAGCGGCTACGCGAGCTCAACATCGAGGCCGATGACGACGCTATCCTCACCACGAAGAAACATACGCTGAAGTTTGGCACCCAAATGATGGTCTACGACGAGCGCCAGCAGCTCACGACCAACTTTAACGGGACCTATACCTTCGGCGGCGGGACAGCGCCCGTGCTCGATTCCAACGGCAGCCCGATCTCCGGGCAGACTCAGACCATCACTGGTGTTGAACAATACCGGCGTGCTCTGCTTGGCCTTGCGGGTGGTACACCCACGGCGTTCAGCAATGTCGCTGGGTCCCCAGAGGTCGATTTCACCCAGATTCAAGACGCACTATACATCCAGGATGACTGGAACCCAGGCCACGCCCTGCATATCGCCTATGGACTGCGCTACTTCCTGGAGAATGACCCTGTCGTGCTGAGCGCCATCACGCCTCGACTGGGCTTGCTTTGGTCGCGGGACAAGAACAACAGGTGGACGCTACACGCTCGTGCAGGC
>Ga0207416_1002560_pt1 | contig 19452 bp, 15 predicted proteins | sample PaiPotPPM11metaG_FD_184107 | JGI IMG/M metagenome (GOLD analysis project Ga0207416, IMG submission 184107) | Iron sulfur acid spring bacterial and archeal communities from Banff, Canada, to study Microbial Dark Matter (Phase II) - Paint Pots PPM... ...
CGTTCGACAAATTGATTAAAGCTGTCGTGGGCGTGTGAAATACCCGCTTGCGGGATTGTGTCTGTGATGATGGGCGAAGTAGGACTCGAACCTACGACTCCCTCCTTGTAAGGGAGGTGCTCTACCAACTGAGCTATTCGCCCTAATGCTTATGCTGTTTGAGTTTGCTCGACGTCGATGTGATTCGGTGTACCCCCATTTGTACCCCCATCAGTTTGTGATCGGTACATGGCGTCCGTCGTTGCGGCGGCTTCTTTCTGAAGCGAAGGCACGTGGTGGCCGTACACATCAAGCGTCATTTTTGCTGATGCGTGTCCAAGTCGTTCTTGCACTACTTTGACGTTGCAGCCCGCCGCTAACAACTGCGTCGCATGGGTATGACGCAGATCGTGAAAGCGGACGAACGATTCTTCTTCTGTCGCTAGTTCAACCGCAATAAGCGCACGGCGAAACTGGTAGCGCAGCATGCCTTCTTTGTGGAGCGGATTGCCGCTTTTGTCCGTGAAGATCCAGTCTGATCTTGGTCGTTGTGTGAGTTTTCGTGCCCGAAGCGCGTCTAGTGTTGTCGCTGGCAGGTCAACGACCCTCGGCTTCCCACACTTTGGTGGCTTGCGAATGGCTACCCCATCCGCATCGAAGTCGAGCGTCGCTTGAACTGTTAGCGTGCCTCGGTCGAGGTCGACGTCCCGCCATTGCAGCGCTAGGATTTCTCCCTGCCGCATGCCGGTGGTGAGTGCGATGAGCATGATTTCGTAGCATTCAGTATCTCGCGCGGCTTCAAGTAGACGGCGAGATTCGTCAAGTGTCAGAACCCGAAAACGCCGAAACTCGTATTTTGGTCGAAGATCCGTGTCGCAGGAATTCATCAAGATATAGCGTGAGCGGATTGCAGCTTGCAATGAATACCGTAGAACCTTATAGACCTTGTCCTTGGCTCCGGGTCCTACTGCACTCAGCGTCTCACCGATTAAGCGATCGATGTGACTCCGCGAGAGATCGCCGAGAGGTATGCCGCCGATGTGGGGCTTGATGTACAAGCGAGTGACCGACTCGTAAATGTCGTAGGTCTTTGTCGCCCATTTCGTCTTCCCGCGCGACAGCCACCCGTCGATGTACGCTCCTAGCCGTTGGCGTTGGGCCGCGAAGCTTCCGACCCTTCGGGTTTCAACCTCGCGGAGCTTCGCCTTGAGTTCCTCGAGCGTGCTCGCGTATACAGACGTCCTCTTTACGACGCCCATCGAGTCCTTTTGGTATGGCCTGCCTTCCCAGTAGACCGTTTTCGTTCTGTCCTTGTTTCGGCGAACGCGCCGTCTTATGTTGGCGAAGTGGCCGCGCTTCTTCCGAGGCGGGCCTGTGTTGGTTTCCATGATGTCTCCTTTCTTGGTTGATGGAATCGAGTTGTTGATAAGCTCGAATTGAAATGACCCTTGTCGGGCCTCTTGGGATTACGCGCGAGCAGCGGTCGAAATGATAGGGGCCCCATCCGGATGATTCTGTATGAACGACAATATGGCATCGCGCTTCGATTGCGAAAGCGATTGTATTTGCCACTGATTATCGATTTTTAGCAATTGGCGGAAATAGGGAAACCTCTTTGCAACCGCAATCCACACGCGTGCAGCGGGAGCGTCTTCACGTGACGATGCTAGCAAACTTTCGACGTTATGATTCCCGCAAAACACGCGCATTCGCGCCATGGCGACGATGCTGATCGCCTTTAGCGTAACGGTCGATCCGAGTACTCGCAAGGCCCGCGACCCATAGCCGAACCCGAAGGCTCGCGAACCATATCTAAGGCCGATAGAGTCTAGTACGTCTGGCAGATCCGATGTCATAGCTCTCGCGTCTTGGCGCGCGCGCTCTATGTCCGCATCTGAAAGTTTTGTGATGAAATCCGGGTAGCGGCTGAAGCGAAATAGTCCCGCACGCATTGCAGCTGCAAGATCGCACGCCATTGCAGGAACGTCATCTTTAAGCCATGGTTGGATCTGCGCAACAGACTTTGATGCGTCATCCAGCGCGAGTCCCTTCCACACGAGAGCTTGCGCCGTCGGTTCATCTGCGGCGTCGGTGTTAACCTCTATTACATCGGATCTCCCAAAAACAAGCTGAACCAGCGCAACGAGCACAGTGTTAACGGCATCTGGCCCCGCATCAAGGTTATTGCGCACCGAATTGACGATCGGCCATTCAGACTGTGACGCCTGGTCTGCTATCTGTTCGACTACTTCAAAACCGCGATCTTCTCGCACATTTGAATCAGTTCCAAGGAGGCGCCGAGTAAAGTTTGCGATTGGCTGAACGGCGTTATGCAGCACCTGCCGCGCTCCTCGGGCCGGGTTGACACCTGACTTCCACCATGCTTCGAATTCAAGGGATGCTAAATTCTTAGGTTTGGGATCGACGCTCAGTAGAGCTAAACATAGCGTAAGTGTCTCAGGTGGATGTGTATATTGAGGTCGTCCTCGGGAACCGGACTTCTGCTCGCCGCTGACGTCGAATATCAAACCGGCGGAACGCCAGCGTTCAAGCTTATCGTGGCTGACGTCGTAACCTCGATCTTTAAGAGCTGCTACCAATGCAGACGTTGTAAGGCCTGAATCATTCATGGGAGAAATTACCTCAGCTCGTTCTATTTCATTTGATGTTGTGTAAACGCTTCACGTGATTCCTGTCGGTGGCTCGTGTGATAGTATTTTTCCGCGCCAAGCTAGGTGGCGTTTGAAAACGCTTATGCTAAAATGTCGCGGGAGGGTATTGGCTTGTGAGACCTACCACGAATATCCGCCACCATCGAAGGGCTCGAGGTGTTCGGCACGACCGTATTTTCGAACTACTACAGCTACCCGTCAAACAAGTAGATTGGCTTTACTCTGAATCAAAACGCCGCGGACGTCGACGGTCAGCCATAGTCGAGGAAATCTTGTCGCGCGAAATCTCTCGGTGTCGGCAGCTAGCGCAGTCAAAGGGGAAGTGAAATGTCGTGTTTGGGAAAGGCAAAGAGGAACAGCTCAAAGGCCGACGCACCACCTGGTTCCGTGCTCAACGTTCGGGAGGCCGCGCAGTACCTGCGCGTTGGCGAGTACACTATCCGAGAGATGGTGCGCCGAGGCTCAATTAGGGTGCTTCCATTGGGAACGCGGTGCATCCGAATTTCTCGGGCGTCGTTGGACGAGTTGATCAAGGGCAACGACGGAAAAATCACTCCTCCCTCAACCCAAGATATCATGAGAAGCGTACCGTAGGTGCGCACGTCACACACATCTCTCATCCCGCAAGCTCCCGAAGCTGAGTGGGCCCTTGTGAGTGCTTTTGTCGACCCCGCTAATTCGAGATACTTGGGATTGGCGCGCCAATTGTTAAAGGTTAGAGATTTTCACGATCCTGCCAACGCTAAAATGTTTGCGGCCGAATGCGCAGTTGCAGATGCCGGCCTGCCGGTAGATAAGGTATCCATTGTTGAAGAACTCCGGCGCACTGGCAACCTCGAGGCAGTGGGCGGAGCGCAGAACGTCACCATTAACTTCGACCTAATTGTTGATGAACCGCGGATTCGCCAGTGGGCAACCTCGATTCGAGAGGCTGCCTGGAAGCGCCACATCCACAAAGCCGCGGTGCGGTTGTCGCGTGTAGCGCTAAACGGGGAAACAGCGGACGAAGGCCTCGCCCAGTTTCAAACAGATATCGCTGGTTTGATAAGCCAAGGTCAAGCGTCAGGTCTTGGTACGGCCGAATCGCGAGTGAGGCTCATAAACTTTGACGAGTTGGAGGCTATGCCCGAGGAGGATTACGATTACCTTGTAGATGGCTTGCTTGTCGCTGGCGGCACATCGCTCGTCGTCGCAAAACCCAAGGTTGGCAAATCGGTAACGCTTCAAAACCTGGCTTTCGCCATAGCCCACGGCGAACCGTTTCTAGGGCGTAGGACAAGGCAAGGGCTTGTCATTTACATCGCTCTGGAAGATAAACCCGCGAACATTCGCCATAACCTTCGCAAAATGGGCGTGAGAAATGGGGGTAATCTTCTCTTTTGGATTGGGCGCTCACCCGAGAACGCGATCCAGTGGCTGCGCGAAACACTCAGAGAATATAAACCCAGCTTGATCATAGTTGACCCCGTTCAACGACTCTTGCATCTATCTGACACAAATGACTATGCCCAGGTCTCTAACGCCACCGAACCGCTCATCGACCTCGCACGCCGATCCGGAGCGCATTTGGCCCTAGCTCACCATGCCGGCAAGGGTGACGACTACCTGGGTTCGACTGCGTTCTTTGGCGCCGTGGACACGTTATTGCGCCTCCGGAAGAGGTCCGATGGGACAAGGTCAGCTCGATCGGAGCAGCGCTATGGAGACGATCTGGAGGAAACGGTAATAGAACTCGATCGCGCTACGACCTTGATTGTCCCCAGGGGCACAATTGTGGCTGTGGAGCGCGAGGAAGTAAGCCAAAAAATCATCGAGATATTAACAACCGCTGGCCATTGGGTAAAGCACGCCGAGATAGCCGAGTCGATCGAAGCAAGGCGTGAACTCATCGGTACCGCGTTATGCGACCTCGCCAGCTCAAATAGGATTCAACGCGTCGGGAGCGGCAAAAAGGGGTCCCCGTTTCAGTACGCCACGCCGGGCATGCCAGTACCAGAACAGGATGTGCGCCCACAGGCCGAGTCAATCGTGCCACATATTCCCAACCCCGAACAATGCGGTTTTCCGATTCCCGATCTATGTACGGAATCGAAGGATACAATCCAGGAAATGAGCCTCGAATCAGATGGAATCGTCGATCATTCGATTCCCTTAGTTCCGGCGCTGCACGCTAGTTCAGCGCATGGAGAGCGCCCACCGCGCGACCTAAAAGACGGTGCACAAACACCAAGTGGCCCCTAATGATAAGAGTGTAAACCACACCTTTTCGCACAGGCGGCGGTGCGTTGCCATAAGCGCCAGGACTGGGCACCAATGCAGGGCGTGGTCGATGCCTGATGACGTACAAGGTCGGTGTAATGTGCACGCAGGTTTCCATCATCGCGGTCCAATGGCTTATTCAATGGCGCGCGGGCCTTTTCGGTGGGGTTACGTTTGCCAATGTGGTGCATATCGGTTTCCGCACAGAGCTGGAACCGGATCTTGTAACTCTGCTGCCAACCCATAATTTATTGCGCAATCTTGGCTGCACGCGCGACCTAAATGTTAGCTAGAGCTGCGTTCTTGACAAGCAGCGGCAATACTGACATAGCCGCAAATATGCAGCCCACTACAAAGAGAACCGCTGACATAGCGGTTCCCGCCGCGGCTCCACTAAAGAAGGCTACCGCAATCGTGAACATTGTGCAAATCCACGAGAATACACGTTGGCGAGCCTCGAGAGAGACTTTTTGGGCCGATAGTTTCTCAAAATCAACTCTAGGCGTGATGGACTCATAAGGCTCTCCCATCCCATATCCTGGCGGATACACCCCAACTAGCTGAGGATGGATTGCCGATGCTTGATCTCCGAGTAGGGACGCCTTGCGCTGGGCCCAGGCGACCACGCCAGCGCTCAAAATGGCAAAAATGATGGCTGCGTAAATCATTCGCGACGAGTCCTTTTCAAGGGCGTGCTGCGCCCGAGCGGCGATATCTACGTGTTTAGTTGCGGAAAGTATTCTTTCCGTACTTGGGCACTCTTAGGAGGCCTCTGGCACCTCAGAGAGGGTGACATGATGGGGAGTATGTCGCCACCTCTAAGGTCCCAACAATATAGAGCCACTTTTTCCGGAAACTCTTCTTCTCGGAAGGAAAGTCAAGGGCCCTAACACGGCATGGCGATCGGCAGGGTCACAGTGAGAAGTCCGGGGTTCCCCCCTTCTCAGAGGTAACATAACGTCAATTATGTCCCTACTTTTGGCGCCACTCCGGAGTCGACTTGTCAGTCTCGCTTGGCAGCTCAGGGCAGAGTCCGTAGTCTATTAAAGTACTGTTTTCCGTACATAAGTCAAGAGGATCGGCCCAGTTTCATTCCTTTGTTCATAAAATCTCGATTTCGCCGTTCTTGGAAATTAGGGCAATGAATGGCCCCGGATGCTTTGCAACGATGTTTAGGATTCGAGGCATTGCCGCCTTGAAGATTTCATACATCTCCACGCCTGTTCTGTGACCTCGACGCAAGAAGAACGCACGCACGCCAGCGGCCATGAGAGCGTGTCGCTCAGCGGGTACCTTACGGATTCGTGGATTCTTGCTAAGAACAACCCAGCGTCGCCGCCCAACTTCGGTAAGCCACGCACTATCACTCTCTTCAACGTCTGGAAAATGGTCCGCGTGTATTTCTACTTGGTGCCCATCGCCTCGAAGCAATCCGGCAACAATAGTGGTGCCGAGATTGCGGTCTAAGAAAAAGGTTAGTATATCAAGCGGCTTCGAGCTTATAGGTTTCGTATCTTAATGCGTCCTGGATTTCATCTTCACCTATTCGGTAGTCCCTTGCAAGTTCAATAACGGACTCGCCTGCCCGAAAACGTTCGGCTATTATGAACGTCGCGACACCGCGCTTTGCCAGGATAGCCTTACCAAATTGAATACGCGGGTCTAAGGCTACGGCTTTCGTGTCTTCAACGCCAGGTTTAACAACATAGGGAAAGAATCGAACCTTATTCTGCTGTATTTCAATGCGCTGAAGAAACTTTTCAAGTAATTGCCGCATGGCCGTTTGATTGTTGTCAGATATTACGGTCAAGGTAGCAAGCTCGTCTAAAAATAGATGAACGTTATTAGTCCTTAAACGACTATCAAGTAGGGGATGACCAGGAATGTCTGAATCGAAGCGCTTTTCTATGTTGCGCAGTGCCTGTCTTACCTTGTTGAGGTAAACACCATGAATCTTGCGGATTGCACTCAAAGTGTGAGCTTCAAGCAGATTCGCAAACGAAAGTAATCGAGGCTCTTTGGATTTTAACTCAAAGACTTTATTAAACCCAGGCTGCCCTAAAAACCATGCTCGAAGGGTAGATTTAGGCACGCGTAAGGTATAGGCCGCCTCGCCAAAGTCATAGAGGGGCTGCTCAATGAGATCTAAGGTCTGCTTGTCCACCTGGTTTACGGGGTTGGATATTTAGGGCTGATCGCCTTTTCCTAGCACTACTCTGATCTAACGGTGAGAAGGTCTTCCACGACGTCGCCCTCCTTGGACGCCTGCATGATTCGCTCTGGGAGGTACGAGTCTCTGATAGTCAAGAAAGAACGCAAACGCGCCGATAGACTGCGGTGGACTCCACAGCAAATGCGGATCACTCGACTTCATATCGAGAATTTCCGATCAATCAAGTCTCTAAGTATTGAACTTGGCCAGACAACTGTGTTTGTAGGGCCTAATAACGCGGGTAAGACCGCCATTCTCGACGCTGTCCGCATTGCCCTTACGCGCAAATGGGGTCAGCGCGGAACTGGGTTTAGTGAATATGATATTCACCTCCATTCCGAAACCGACAATCCTAAGTCTTCTCCTGGAATCGGGATAGAACTCGTGTCTGAAGAGCTCAATGAAGGAGAATGGCCTGACGAGTTGCACCAAGATCTTGATGATATCATTCAGTTCGATTCAGTAACGGGAAAGAGCTCAATCACCCTTCGCGCAAGCTGCGCGTGGAGCGCTGCCGAGGGGTGTTTTGAGCCATCCTGGACGTTCCTCAATCCTGCGCGAGAACCACTAATTGGCCCATCCGCGCGTCGAATTAATCTCGACCGCTTTTTTCAATACCTACCCGCCTTCTACTTGAGTGCGCTTCGAGATGCTGATGACGAGTTCTCGTCCAGATCTCAGTTCTGGGGGCGTCTTCTGAAAGCAATGGAGATACCTAGCCAACTTGAGAGTAGAGTTCAGAGAGTACTCGATGTTCTGAATAAGCGGATTCTGGCGGCGGATGCACGGCTTGGTGAAATTGCCGGCACATTATCGAGTGTCATGCAGGTTGCAGCTCGTGATCAAGACGGTGACGTTGATGTCCGTGTCGCCCCGTTGAAGTCCTCGGATCTTCTATCAAAAGCAGAAATAATTCTCCAGAACGAATCGGGCTGGCCTTGGCTACCTTTGCGATACCAAGGGCAGGGAGTGCAAAGCCTGTCGGTGATCTTCCTTTTTAAGGCATTTGTCGAACATTTGTTAACTGAGCTCTATACCGAGCGCAGCGAGCCAGTTCTTGCGCTTGAGGAACCGGAGACGCACCTGCACCCCCAGGCTGCGCGCACACTTTGGAAACACGTTAGTGCCTTGCCTGGACAAAAAATACTCTCCACACACTCTCCGTACTTTGTCCAACACACCCCATTTCGCGACATCCGCCTTATTCGTCTGACACCGGATGGCACCAAGGTCTTTTCGTTGCCACCTTCATTTTCTACTAAGATTCCTCAAGTGGACGGACTTAGTGCCGTCGTGGATAATTCGGGGGGAGCTCTAAAATACGATCGCTTGGCGCACGCGCTTACCGTGTTCGGCAAATTGGACGAAGCCCGGTATCGAGACTTGCTGGCGTGTTACGGAGCTCATGCGAATAGACACGAAATCGAAGGCGCATTACGCGACCTCAAAGAGAGATCTGCTCTTTACATCACGGACGATGAGTTGAGAAAGCTAGAGACTTTTGCACGTCGGATTCGTGGTGAAATCCTTTTCGCTACAAAGTGGATGATCGTTGAAGGCCCGGCTGAATACCTGATCGTCCATGCATTGGCTCGAAGTCTAGGATATGACTTTGACGAGCATGGGGTAGCTGTAATAGACGCTAAGAATAACGGAGATCCGGCAATTTTTGCTGCTCTTGCTCGCGCCCTATCTATACCTTGGCTTGCTGTTTTTGATGGTGATGATGCTGGCCTCCAGTATGTCGCCACTATTGCCCAGAGAGGTTTTGCTACAGACGAAGTTAACGCACGGTGTCGGGTTTTGCCTGCTGGTAACCTGGAGCAACAATTGCTCGCCGATGGGTTTGAGTCTGAGCTGCGTTCTCTTTTGCAAGAACTCGGCGAAACCGACGCACTCGAAATCGACAGAGCTACCCTAGAGAAAAGACTTGACAAGATGAAAACGCATTGCGCCTCAGGTCTCTCCTCGAAAATCCTTGGAAACGAAGACCTCGCACAGCGTATGCCCCTCGTATTTAGAGAGACGATTGAAAGCCTAAGAGGGCTGTAATGACCCAAGATGTCCTTTCTCGCGCCTTAGAAGAGCTCACCGAGATTCAGCGTCGCGCCGTCGATTGGGAAGACGGGGCGATGCTGGTTTTGGCTGGACCCGGTTCTGGAAAAACTCAAGTATTGACTTGCAGGATCGCGCGTCTTCTAAATTCGTCGCGCGATAAGAGCTTTCGCATTCTCGCTCTAACCTTTACCAATAAAGCCGCAGACGAGATGAAGGCTAGGGTGGCTAACTTGGTGCCGGGTCTTGAAGAGAGAGCTAGTATTGGCACATTTCACAGTTTCTGCGCGCAACTATTGCGTCAACACGGAATTCACGTTGGAATAAAACCTGACTTTACGATCTACTCCTTGGACGAGGACCGGCGCGCTATCTTGGATGATGCGTTGCATCGAGCCCCGTCAAATGGGCAACCTGGGAGCGCTGAGAACGTCCGCTATCTTGGTCTGATAGATCGCATGAAGGCCCGGCTGATTGCACCAGAAGACGCTAGTACTTTTCTGGCGACCAGCGCTGATAGCGCCCAGATCATCCTTACGTACAAGCTGTATGAACAAGAACTACGACGGCTCAATGCACTAGATTTCAATTCGCTCATCTTGGAAGCATATGTGCTGGCGAAAACCACTCCGGCCCTGGCGGCGCGATATCGGCGCTCTTATCCATTCTGGCTTGTCGACGAGTTCCAAGATACTAACGAAGCGCAGTATCGTCTTATAAAGGCTCTAGCGGGCTCAGAGTCGCGCAACCTCTTCGTCGTAGCCGACGATGATCAGATAATATACCAATGGAATGGGGCTAGCTACAGACATATTCAGAGTTTTTTGACTGACTTCTCGGCCGACCTTATCCAGTTTCCCACTAACTATCGCTGTCCGCCAGCTATCGTTGAGGCCGCAAATCGCCTTGTCGTTTACAACATACAGCGTACTAGAGAGAAGCAGCCCCTCATTGCAGGGAAAACCGTTCTCAAGTTGCCGGAAGAGAAGCATATCCAACTCCGAGAGTTCCCTACTGATGAAGATGAAGCAAACGGTATAGCGGGGGAGATAGCGCGGAGGCCGAGAGAAGAGTTAAATGAGGTAAGAGTACTCGCGCGAACTCGTGCCCTTCTTGATCGCGTCCTTCTTGCATTGCGAAAAAATCAGATTCCGGCTATTATCGCCCAGAGACGCGACGATTTTCTGTCTGCCGAGCTCCGTTGGCTCGTCGCCTGTCTCAAGCAGGTTGTCCGCCCTCTAGATAGACGGAATGTCATTGTCTTGGTCGAGGCCTTCAACCGTATTGGCAACACCGAAGTCAATGCAGACGAGGTGATCGCCGAGTCAGAGGCTAGTGGCCGATCGTACCTCATGACATGGCGCGACCAAGCGCTTAGAGCTGCGGCAACAACAGGAACGGATTTAATCAACCTCATTTCTCGGTTAGCTGAGAATCCGACTCTTGCAAACAATTTAATCACCGAGATTCTAGCAGAGTTCGAAAAGAGAAGGAAATCATCGAGCCCCTCAGGTGATGAGTCAGACCTCGCCGAGGATCTCATGGCATGGCGGGAAATCGCGCATGAGATCCATAGTCACATAGGACACGCTGCTCCGTTAGACCAGTTCCTTCAACAGTTAGAGTTGCGCTCAAAGGAACCGTCTCCTAAGCCTGGCACAGTTACCTTGATGACAGTTCACGGCGCAAAGGGTGGAGAGTTTGATTGGGTCTATCTAATTGGGCTCGCCGAAGACGTAATGCCTTCGTTCCAGAGCCTTCAGAAGGGCGATAAGAGTCCAGAAATGGAAGAGGAACGTCGCAATTGCTTTGTTGCAATAACACGTGCGAAGGAGTGCCTAATACTGAGTCGAGCCGCCCGCTACAAGGGGTGGCAGAAAGCACCGTCCCGTTTTCTTGTGGAAATGGGCCTCGCCAAATGAGGGCACAGTTCAACTTTTAAAATAGATCAGTTTCCGACACTGTTGTTTCGGGTGGTCGTTCGACTCTCTCTGGGCACACCGATTTAGCTATGTCACACCATCGGCACTCTGCGTAGGCTGGCGCCTTCGCTAGTTCGCTATCCTGGGCAAAATGTAAGACTGCATCGCGCACCATTTCTTTAAACTTACCTGTGATCGAATCCACGGGGACGACGCGGGGCTTGCCCGCGGCATATGCTACGACGCCGTTGAGTTTATCGCAGTTCCGGAGACGCTCACCTTCAGTAGACAAGGGCATCAGGTAAAGATACAAGCGCACTTGCATGATATCGGAATCCTTTTCAGTGCCTGTCTTGCAATCTTCGACTAGCCCTTCACCCGCTTTGAAAGCTACGAGGTCTGGCTTTCCCCCAAACGTCGCGCGGGCTTGCCGCCCCCTGAGAGTAAAGCGGTTTTGCTCTTCACAGAAAACATCCCAGCCATCGGTTCGCAATTCATTGGCGCGACGGCGCACAAGCGCCGAATGTTCTGCACGCCAACTAACGCGGTCGAAATCCGAAGGTACCATGTCTGCTGCCGAAAGTAGATAGTGCGACCGCACCCAATAGGAATAGCCGCAGACTCTCTCTCCGGCGAGATATCGCGCTATCCAAGAAACGTAGATAAAGGGCTCGCTACGAGGCGTAAGGTGGTCGTGTGGCATTCGCCCCCCCTTGATCAGTCCCTATCTCGGACGCAGCACCCCAGAGAAATCATAAACGAGGTCCACCTCAGACATGGAACAAAAGACAATTGTTCGCCCGAAAAGCACCGACGCAAAGAGTCCCGGTTGGTTGATCCCACCAAATAGCAAAGTTTCCTAAGGTGGAACTCAGGATAGTAGGGTCGTATACTTCGTCTCATGTTCCAAGGTGAGCCTCTGCTACCGGGAATATTGGGAGCTCAAGTTCCCTTATTTGATCATCGGGTACTGCAGAGGTATCTGGAGGAGCGTGGCGACGACGGGTTAGGCGGTGTCGCTGAAAGAATAGACGCTTGGTTAACGGATCTCCGCAATACTGGGAATTCTTCAGCTGAGAGAACGCTAGAGCAATCGTTCAACCAGCGCATTATGCTCGAGGTTCTCGGCTACAAGATCTACCCAGAAGCACCATCATCTCTTTGGGTCAAGCCCCTGACTGAGTTTACAGGCCTTTCTGGAGTGCCAGACGCTGTACTTGGTGCCTTTGATTCCGGACAAAATCTAACTGAATTTCGAGGCGTGCTCGAACTTAAGACCCCGGGGACCGGTTTAGATCGCCCACAACCCCGCCAACGAGCGCTCACTCCGGTTGAGCAGGCGTTTGAGTATGGCACTCGTCTACTAGGGGTTCGGTGGATTCTTGTTACCGATATGCGCATAATGCGGCTATATTCGGTTGAATCTGCCGCCATGTTTGAATCAATAGATCTTAGTGATTGCCGAGTAGTTAATGGTACGCCAACAAGTGCTCTCCGTAGGCTCCGCCATCTGTTTCACCGCGATGCGCTAATAGACGGTGGGGACCATTCGCCGGCTGCCCAGCTGCTGTTTAAGTCAGCAAGTCGAAAGCAGGCAATAGAGACTAGTTTTTATGAGATATACTTCAAAATAAGATCAACGCTACTGGAGGCCGTTGAATCAGCTTGCTCGCAGGCAAACTTAGTCGCCTCTAAAGATGATATTCTCTCAGCTGTCCAGCGACTGTTAGACAGAATGCTTTTCTTGGCTTATTGTCAGGACCACCCAGATGCCTTAATACCTAGGGGAACTGTGAAAGGTGTGGTGGATGCTGCCAGCCGGCTTCCTGGCCCAAACCCGCACAAAGTTTATGACCACTTGAAGGCGTTATTTCGCGAAGTTGACACCGGGTCGTCCCAAGCAAGTGGAATAGCCTTATCAGCCTATAACGGTGAGCTGTTCAAGTTCCACCCTATTGTTGACGTTATCGATCTTCCTGATACGCTGAGCCACCAGTCGTTTGAGGCGAATATGCGCGATGGGACACGCCGCGTGGTCAGAGGGGTCTGGGGGTTTGAAGGTTACGACTTTTGGAGAGAACTCGACGAACATCTACTCGGCAGCCTTTTCGAGCAGTCTTTGTCCGATGCCGTGGCCTTACGCAGTGGGTCACCCATAACGCTTGCACAACGGTTAGCTGAGCGACGTCGTCACGGCATCTACTACACGCACGCCATCTTGGCAGAATATTCGGTTGAAGGGACACTGCGCAGCAGTCTAGGGGTTGAGGGCTTCCCTGAGCGTAGGGAGGACCAGGCAGACTTCATTAAGCGTCAACTTGACCTACTTGTTGGTCAAAGAGCTTTCGATCCAGCGTGTGGTTCCGGAGCCTTCCTTGTAGCAGCATATCGTGCATTCTTGTCACAATGGAGTCGCTTTCGTGAGACTCTTCAACACCTTCAGAGCACCCGGGCGATATCGCCTCAGCTGGATTTTTCTTCGGTCGAGCGGGGAGTAACACAGGCGGCTCTATTACGGAATTCTCTTTACGGCGCCGACCTGTTACCTCAGGCAGTCGAAATCGCAAAGCTCGCCCTCTGGCTTAGGTCGGCGAGAAAAAGTGAAAAAGTTGCCGATCTAGGAGGCAACATTGTGGTTGCAGATAGTCTGCGACTTCAAGAGTTATTAACTTCATTGCATGCAGATCGCGGTTCATTTGACATCGTGCTGGGTAATCCACCGTGGGGCGGGGAGCTAGATTCCAAAGTCTATGACAGGTTTTTGGAGCAGCTTGAGGTGGATCCGCCGGCTCAGCTTGACTCATGGGAAGTTTTTGTCCTGTTGGGTTTGCAGCTCCTTAAGCGGGGCGGACGCCTCGCGTTCATACTTCCCGACACAATCTTTGCGCCTGAAAAGGCTTGGATTCGCGGTTATCTGGCGACTCATACAACTTTTGAGCGTGTCGTGAATCTGGGAATGAAATGGTTTTCCGATAGGGTTCGAATGGGCGCCGTTGCGTTTCAGTTGAAACTGGTTCCGCCTAACAGAGACAGCACTTTTGTGGGGTTTGCGCTCACTGGCAAGACGCGCACTAGCGCGATTGCCGGCAAAATCTTGTTAACTCAGATTGAAGCTGATCGTGGCAAGAAAATATCACAACAACTTGTGGTTAATAGAGCGGATCATCAGATAATGGTTAACGTCGGTATCCGTGATGACGAAATCATGACCAAGATGGAAACGAACGGTATCAAACTTCCACAATTGTGCTCTTGGGCAAGAGGCGAAGAGTTGTCTGGTACTGGTACTCTGTGGCGCTGCATAGGTTGCGGAGCCCACACAGTGCCACCGGATGCTCGGATTGGGGCAACATCGAAGGAATGCCCAAATTGCAAGGCGATCTTAACTTCTGACGACTGCCAAGTCATAGAGGCAATCCTTCCACTCCAGCGCCGCGAGCGCGGAACAATTTCGTTCTTAGACACCGAAGACGCCCATAGGCGCTATTCGATTGCAAACCCAAGCAAACACATAGTTATGGGGTTATTGGGCTTTCCGTATAAGGATGCCAAGGATTTCGTAGCACCAAAACTTGTAATTCGCGAAGCTGGAATTGGAATTACTGCGGCCCTCGACAACACTTCGGCTCGATGCGCCCGCTCGATGTACGCTTACCGTTTGAAGCCTGAAGCAATCGCAAAAGGATATAAGTTAGAATACATTCTCGCGGTGCTGCAGTCGCGCACAATGCATTATTATTTGGTTGCATTGACAAATCAAGGTGATCCGCGGCGACCCTTTGCCAACATTCGAATTAACACGGTGAACAAACTCCCGCTCCCTAGGATTGACTTTCACAATGATGACCAAAGATTAGCTCACCAGGAGATCGTGAGCCTGATGGACTCAATATTCGCGGGTGCGCCAAGTGGGGGTCCTGAGGATCTTAGGATTGAAGCTTTGTTAAGGTCTCTTTGGGGGCTATCGGGTGACGACGGTGTTTACATAGCCAGGGAGCTTTCGAAGCTACCGCAGTATGGACTTCTAGCGCAGATGAGCACGCCAGAAGTGGCTACTGCTCGAGCTCGACAACGGCGACGCGCTTCTTCGATTCGCGCCACGATTGTGGAGTAGAAAATCACAGATCGAAAGTTTCGCATAACGCGCCTTCACGTACCCCATGGCGTACCCCTAAGACCGCAACACACCCAACCGCAAAACATAACAAAACAAGAACGAAGAGCACCAAAAGAAACGGAGCCCGCGTGCTGCGGGCTCCTTGTAAGGGAGGTGCTCTACCAGCTGAGCTATTCGCCCGTGATTTCGCTAACCCACGTCAGATAAAGTGTTGCTGGTTTCCGCGGGACCCTCCTGTTGTGGTTGACTGTCTATTTGACCGATTATTTTCGTTTAATGCGTCAAATCTTCGACAGCCTGATTGCCGAGGAAGCGGAATCGCTTTACAATGGATGGTGAAGGTTGAATTCTCGCGCTATAATGTACTCGTTATAATGTACTCGTATGGGTCGAGAGGCCGTAAATCATGCGTTTGATCGGATTGCAGGCTGCCGTCGCAGTCATTCTCACCATAGCGCCGGCCGGCGCTGGAGCTGCTCCCAAAAACGCTGGGGATTTGATCGCCGCGCGAACGCTGAGCAGCGGCACGACGAGTTCGCACATCAATCGCAAGCAGGTCGACGCTGATTTTGCCAATTTTTGGACGCGCGGTCTCGCGTGCCAGACGATCAGGAATCTTTTCGTACTAAAACCGAGACTCGACACTTACCTTTACAATGCCGTAGAGGGCGGCCCGCTTGGGCCGGGCGGCGGCGGCACGGGCCCAAAACGATATGTATGGGCCAAATCCAAGCTTCCGATCTCCGTGTCAAACGTCTCCTGCAAGATGATGAAAGGGTCCTTATCCGGAGCGAATGCGGGGACGAACAATGTCGCGTTCACGTACACCGCGCGGTCGAATTACATCGACGGCAAATACACGTTGAGCCGGTTTCAGGTCGGCTCAGGAAAAAAAATTGGTTACGCCCCGTTCGTCCGAGTTTACTTCGATGCTGCTCTTCATGTCACGCTTGAGGAGCCGGCGCCAAACGGCCCAGTGACGGTATCCGCGCCTTCTGTGACCGTTTCAAATCTCAGTACCATGTCGCTGCTTGCCAAAGACGCTCCGACGATTCAAGGTCTTGTCGCGCATCTCGGGGTTGGCCTATATAACCCTCCCGGTGCGTACTGGCCGATTGTTTATAGCGTCGCTTTCCCATGGCCGAATCCGCCATCTTGCTGCTTTCTGCGAGGAGGGCCATTTCCCGGTTGGACAAAATGGCTAGACTCGCATATGGGGAGCCTACTATCTGACGCGGCGAAAGGTTGGCGAGTCGAAAAGTAAGGGCGCGAATGCGACAAGCGACTACGAATCTGAACACCTATTTCCCGCATCATTCGCCGCGACGACAAGCGCCTAAAGCATCCCATACAAGGAGCCCGCAGCACGCGGGCTCCATTTCGTCGATCCCTACGAGCCGCATGGTATTAGCAGACATAGCCGTGGCACGTGCCACCACTCGGTAATGGTGCCGGAGTCGCTTGTGGTTCAGGGGTAGCGCCCACCTAGATGATCGCTCCATCTCGCATACCCATTTTGAAATGAATGCCGATCAAAAAAACCTACCCCCAAGGGAATTCGAATCCCTGTCCCCGCCTTGAAAGGGCGGTATCCTAGGCCTCTAGACGATGGGGGCACAACCACTTCTGTGGGCCCGGCAGGATTTGAACCTGCGACCAACCGGTTATGAGCCGGCCGCTCTAACCACTGAGCTACAGGCCCGAAAGACGCCTGCCCCGGGATATTTCGCGGCCGAGCCAAGTATCTCTTCAATCGCCATCAGCCGGTTGTATTTCTCCACGCGATCGCTGCGCGAAAGCGATCCGGTCTTGATCTGACCAGCGTTCAAGGCGACGGCGATATCGGCGATCGTCGTGTCGCCGGTCTCCCCCGATCGGTGTGAGATCAATGCGTTGTAGTTGTGCGCCTGTGCAAGACGAACGGCATCGATGGTCTCAGACAACGTGCCAATCTGGTTGACTTTCACGAGGATGGCGTTTGCGACGCCCTCATCAATCCCACGTTGCAAGAACGTGACGTTCGTGACAAACAGATCGTCGCCGACGAGCTGGACCCGCTCACCGAGTCGGTCTGTCAGCTCCTTCCAACCCTTCCAGTCATCTTCGGCCAGGCCGTCTTCGATGCTGACGATCGGATATTTCGCGAGCAGCTTTTCATAAAGATCGATCATTCCAGACGCCGAGAGTTTCGGCTCGCCAACGACGGCCTCGTACAGGCCAGCGCTGCAGAATTCACTGGCAGCCGGATCGAGCGCGAAAGCGAGGTCGGTGCCGAGTTTATAGCCCGCGTTCGCGACGGCGTCACTTAACAAGGCAAGCGCCTCGTCGAGATGGCGCAGCGGCGGTGCGTAGCCGCCCTCATCGCCAACAGTAGTAGCGAAGCCCTTCTTCTTTAATACCTTGGCAAGTTCGTGAAACACTTCTGCGCCGTAACGAACTCCTTCGCGTAACGTGGGTGCTCCAAGCGGCACGATCATCACCTCTTGAAATTGCAGCGCACCTTCGGCATGCTTGCCGCCATTGATAACGTTCATCATCGGCACGGGTAACGTGACCGCTTCCTGCCCGCCGAGATACTGAAAGAGCTGCTGGTCGCGCGCATTTGCGGCGGCGTGTGCAGCCGCAAGCGAAACACCAAGCAGCGCATTTGCTCCGAGTTTGGATTTGTTTTTTGTGCCATCAAGCGCGATGAGCCTATCATCGAGTGCGCGCTGCTCGTCCACCGGCATACCGCGTATGGCATCGCGAATCGGACCGTTGACGTTACCGACAGCCTTGAGCACCCCTTTACCGCCATAGCGTTTCTTATCGCCGTCGCGCAATTCGACAGCCTCGTGAACACCGGTCGACGCGCCTGACGGCACCGCTGCCTGGCCAGCGACGCCACTCGACGTCGTAAGCCGCACCGTCAGCGTGGGATTACCGCGCGAATCGAGGATCTCGCTTGCGTGGACGTCGGCGATTGCAGGGTGATCTTGACTCGAGCTCACGTTCCCAACATCCACAAATCGGCCACACGTTTATACTGAAACAGCTCGTCAGGCTTGAAGAAAAGTTTTATTTCACGCTCTGCGCTGGCTGCGCTGTCCGAGCCGTGGACGAGATTACGACTGACCGCCACGCCGAGGTCGCCCCGGATCGACCCCGGTGCGGCAACAACCGGGTTGGTCGAACCGATCGTCGATCGCACGATTTCAATAGCCTGAGGGCCTTCCACGACCATTGCGGCTATAGGGCACCACGTGATGTAGTCGATCAGGCTTTGGAAGAATGGCTTGTCGCTATGCTCCTCGTAATGCGCTTCCGCGAGTTTCTTGCTCACGTTTACGAGCTTGAGGCCGACGATCTTGAGACCACGGCGCTCGACTCGGGCGATGATCTCACCGATCAAGCCACGCTGGACTGCATCGGGCTTTGCCAAGATAAGCGTTCGTTCCATACGGCCTGTTTTGTTCGCCCCTTTTGGCTAGTCCTGGAAGACGCAAATGCAGAGGGCGACTTTACAAGCCGCCCTCATTCTTCTTAACGGACCTAAAGGTCCGTTGCTACGCGTATTGGTCGATTACGGCTGCATGAAGACGCTGTCCCCAAGCACAAACTCGCGGTGCACGCGCTGCGTATGCAGCAGGTCGCGCGATGCCGCCTTTGGTGCGAGGCAAGCGCAGACGACGATCACCGGTAGTGCCCGGGCCCACAGTGTGAGGCGCTCTTCATATTGTTCGAGGCTCGCCTCGTCAAAGCACAGATCGTCACGTTCGGGTTGACCGAGGATGCGGACGTTTTGCCAGCCGGCGTTGCGGATCATCGAAACAAGCGCATCGTACTGCTCGATCTGGCGATGATGGTCGAGATGATTCTTGCCCTCAAACCATGCAAAGCATAGTTGACGACGTTTCATCACCGTATCGAGATCAAAGCCCTCTTCGCGCACAACTTTTTCGTATACGGCGCGGTGCGACGGATCGGCAATGAGCATGCATGCTTGGTTGTTGCGCAGCGCGTTGCCGACAAATCTACGCGCGAAGCGCATGTACTCGTCCATGTCCTGCATGATGACGAGCGCGTGACGGCCACGCGTGAACGAGGCACCTTCAAGACCGAGGTCAAGTGGCATGAAGCCCGCGGGGCGCTCATCGAGCTTCTCGCGGATGAGCGATAGCGAGTAACCGCGGCTCTTCAGCCGGTTGATTTCCTCGACGCGCGCGATGGCCGCAGCCTCGTCAAAGAGGTTCGTTC
>Ga0207416_1002562_pt1 | contig 19446 bp, 13 predicted proteins | sample PaiPotPPM11metaG_FD_184107 | JGI IMG/M metagenome (GOLD analysis project Ga0207416, IMG submission 184107) | Iron sulfur acid spring bacterial and archeal communities from Banff, Canada, to study Microbial Dark Matter (Phase II) - Paint Pots PPM... ...
GTTTGCCGCCGGCTTCCTTCGGACTCCGCCTCGCGGCGGACGCCCTTGCCCTTGGCTAACGGTTGCCACGACCAGGCCCCGTAGAGGACTCTCACCTCCAAGTCAAGCGTCCATGCCGGGCGCACAAGAGAACGAGCCGCCGGGTTGACCGGCGGCTCGTGCGTCGCGCTGTTCGGGGGAGGGGGGTCCTAGCCGACCGGCGCGGACGGTTGCGTTGGAGTACCGTTGGTCGTCGGCGCGAGATAGACCGGCATCGGATCGATGCCGTGGATGGCAAGGTCACCGCCTTCGATGTCACCCTCGCTCGCTCGCAGCGGGAAGACGAGCGACACGATCTTCAACACGACGAACGTGGCGATGACGTTCCAGACGATGATCACGAGTGCGGCAAAGAACTGCAGCCAGAGCTGCTTCGGATTGCCGTAGAACAGCCCGGCGACGGAAACCGCCGAGCCCTTCGGGTCTTTGGTGAGGTACTCGACCATGTTCGGGTTCGCGAACAGGCCGACGCAGAGGCCGCCGGTCAGACCCGCGACACCGTGCGTGTGCAGCACGCTGAACGTGTCGTCGACCCGCTTCAAGAAAGCGAGCTGACCGATCTTGTTGAGGCTGACCCAAGCGACGACGGCGGCGACGAAGCCGGTGGCGATCGCCCCGTAACCGTCGACGTAACCCGCAGCCGGTGTGATCGCGACGAGCCCGACGATCATCCCGTTGATCATCGACACCGCCGACGGTTTGCCGAGCGCGAACATGTCGAACACCAGCCAGACGAGCAGCGCGACGGCGGTCGCAATGTTCGTATTGAGCACGGCCGCGGCCGCGTCGGCGTTGGCGAAGTACGGGTCACCGCCGTTGAAGCCGTTCCACCCAAGCCACAACAGGCCGGCGCCGGCGAGCGCGATGATCAGGTTGTTCGGATCGAAGCTCTTGCGGTCTTCGAGCAAACGTGGCCCGACCATCGCGGCGGCGACGAAACCGGAAACGCCGGCCGCGAGATGGATGACGTATCCGCCCGAGTAGTCGACGGCGCCGAGGCCCGCGAGCCAGCCGCCGCCCCACAACATGAACGCGCCGACCGTGTAGACGAGTGAGCTCCACAGCGGGACGAACAGCATCCACGCCTTGAAGTTCATGCGCCCGAGCACCGAACCGGCGATGAGAATCGGCGTGATCGCCGCGAAGACGAACTGGAAGTAGATCATCGCGGAGCCCGCAAAGTGCAGCGGCGGGAACCCGGCTCCGGCGAGCGGGATGTTCGCCTGTCCGATCTCGCCGGTTACGTCGATCGCAGGATGCGGGATGCCGAGCGCCTGGAATGCGACGCCAAAGATCTTGAAGCCGTCGCCCCAAGCCGGCGCGCCGAACGCCATGTTGTAGCCCCACAGAACCCAGCAGAGCAACACGATCGAGAATGCATAGAAGCACATCACGGCCGAGTTGAGCGCCCACTTCTTCTTCACGAGCCCCGCGTAGAGAATCGCGAGACCCGGAATGCTCTGTATGCCGACGAAGGTTGCGGCGGTGAGCTGCCACGCCGTGTCGCCCGCGTTCACGAACGGCGGCGCGGCTATATAGGGATTGACATCGGCCAAAAAGGTCAACGAATTAAGTCCTCCGCGCGGGTGCGTGCTGGTACCCTACCCTAGCGCGGATTGCTCGCCCGGGCATTCGACAACCGCGTAACCGACAACCGGCGCGCCGCTCGATTGGGACAACGCGTTGCCCGTCCTTAGGACCTTTGTCGGAGCATATTTTCCGCGAGGACGGGTATTGGCGGCGCGCCGGCGCCGCGTGATGGAGCGATGTGGCCGGTGCTCCTCTCCTCGTTCCTGCCCTGGCGTTCGTCGGCGCGGTCGCCGCGGCGTCGCTCGGCGGCGGCTGGCGGGCCGGCGTGGCCCTGGCGGCGACGCTCGCGCTCGGCGTCCGATGGTCGCGCGTTCCGGCGGCGTTCGCGCTCGCCGCGCTCGCGTGGTGCGCTTGGCGCGGCGCGCCGCCCACGATTTACCACGAGTCGCGAACGGTGCGCCTGAGGGGAACGATCGTCGGCGACGTGCGGCACGGTGACGCAACGAACGCGTTCCCGCTCGCGCTCGACGGCCGCGGGATGGTCGTGCAGACGGCACTTGCCGAAGCCGTCGCACCGGGGGATCGCCTCGTGGTGCGCGGCCGGCTCGAGCCATTCGACGAACCGCGCAACCCCGGCGAGCCGTCGCGGCGCGCGATCGCGCTGGGTGAAGGCCTAGCCGGAGAGCTGCACGCCGCGCGCCTGACCGCCCGGGCTTCGCCGGCGGCGCTCGATTCACGCGCGTGGGCGGCTCGCGCTCGTGCGGCGCTCTCCGCGCGGTTGCGCGCGCGCGTGCGCGAGCCCGAGGCGACGGTGCTCGCCGGCGCGCTGTGGGGCGAACGCGGGACGCTGCCGCGCGCGCTGCGCGACGATTTCCAGGCGACCGGCACCGTCCACGTGCTCGTCACCGCCGGCCTGCATTTGGGTGTCGTCGCCGCGGTCATCGCGCTGCTGCTGCGGTTGGGTTCGGTTCCGCGAGTCGCGGCCGCACTCGCGACCATTCCTTGCGTGGCGGGCTACGCATGGCTGAGCGGGGCGCATCTACCCTCGCAGCGCGCAGCCGTCATGGTCTCGGTGGCGCTGCTCGCGCGGGCGTGCGGCGCGCGCGTCGTCTCGTGGAACGCCCTCGCGCTCGCGGCGCTCGCAGTCGCGCTGCTGTGGCCCGCGTCGGTCACGACGGTGTCGTTCGCCTTGTCGTTCTCGTGCGTCGCATCGATCGTCCTCTTCGCGCGGCCGCTCGAGCACGCGCTGGCGCGCGCGTCGCTGCCGGCGCGCGTGCGCGAGGCACTCGCGCTCACGATCGCTACACAGATCGGCGTCTGGCCGCTGAGCGCCGCGACGTTCGGCCTGATCGCGCCGTACGCCGTGCTCGCGAACGCCGTCGTCGTGCCCGCGACGGGCCTCGGGATGGTTGCGGGCGGTGCCGCACTCGCGTTCGCGAACATTCCGCTGGCCGGCGATCTCGCGGCGGTGATCGCCGCGTGGGATGTCGGCGTCATCCTGCAGGTAGTGCGGTTCGTCGCCGCGCTGCCCGGTGCTCGTCTCTCCGTCGCGCCGCCGCCCGCCGCGGCGATCGTCGCGTACGACGCCGCGGCGATCCTCGCCGGCATGGTGCTGGGGCGCCGTCCGCGCGCCGCCGCGGCGCTCTTGATCGCGGCCTCACTGGCGGTCCTCGCTACGACGCTGCGCCCCCCCGACGGCCGCCTGACGATCACCATGCTCGACGTCGGCCAAGGGGACGGCATCGTGATCCGCACCCCGCGAGGTCACACCATCCTCATCGACAGCGGGGGCCGCCTCGAACGCGGCGGCGGCGACGGCGGCGAATCGCCGGCGGAGCTCGTCGGCGAGCGCGTCGTGCTCGCCTATCTCCGGCGCACCGGCGTGCGCAGCATCGACCTGTTGGTAAATACGCATCCTCACGGGGACCATGTTGGCGGTTGCTTCCCGATCGTGCAAGCGCTTCACGTCGATGCTGTGGGTGATTCTGGGCAGATCTATGGCGGGCGTGCGTTTCGAGATTGCATGACCGCGGCACACCTGCGCCACGTGCCTGTGATGCTCGTGCGCCGAGGCATGCACTACGCGACCAACGACGGCATCACGTTGGACGCCCTCGGTCCCGAGGAACCTCTCATCGCCGACGGAGCGAACGACGTCAACGAAAACTCGGTCGTCCTGCGATTAACGTATCGCTGCGCGGTGTGCGCTCGACCGTTCCGCATGCTCTTCATGGGCGATGCAGGCGCCCAATCAGAGACGCGGATGTTGGCCGCCGGCGCCGACCTCGAAGCGGATGTCCTCAAGGTCGGACACCACGGTTCAGCCTACTCTTCGACGCGCGCGTTCATCGCCGCGATCCACCCTCGCTACGCGCTGATCAGCGTGGGCCGCCACAACCTTTTCGGACATCCCGCGCAGACTACCTTAACCACGCTGCAGCAACTCGGCGCAAGCGTTTATCGTACCGATCGCTGCGGAGCGATCTCCGTCGAGGCTGGGACCACGATCCCGATAACGCCGATGCTCAGTTGCCGGTAGCACTTCAAGATCCGCAAACTTTGCTCGACGACCGAAGTCCTACGTCGCGAAGAATCGTTCGTAGCGGCCAATGCCGAAAGCATTAGGTTCCCGATGAAGCACGCTGTTCTCAGTCATACGATACCATGCGTTCCACGCGGCCTTTCGTCTTCGGACGCATAGGGAAATGCGAGCGGGCGAAATCCCAGGTTGCCCGCAGGCTCCTCGTAGGCGGGATGCCAGCGTACCGTTCCGCCGGCGCGTGAAAGCACGCCCGTCTTGAGATTGTCGATCAGCGTTTCAGCTGGCACGCCGCCGAAAAATGCGAACGCGCGCGCTCAAGTACAGCGTCCGCTTGTCGCCGAAGGTGTCGTAAAGGCTTGCCGTCCTACGTTCAGCTGGGCGATGAGATCATCGAGCGATGTCTTTTCGTAGCCGTTGCGCCTGAACACCTCGACGGCCGCCGAAAGCGCCTTTTGCGAATCGAATTCCTTGGTTCGCGCCACTATTTGTAGATTATACAGTCCAGATAAAGCGCCGTGGAGGCGTCGTGACGAGAACCCCTCATGCGGCGGTGCGGTCGCGCGCCGGCGCCTTGGCCTCTTCGATCAGCGAACCCAGCCGCGGGCGGCAGGTGCCGCAACCGGTTCCGGCCGCCGTTGCCTCGCCGATGAGGTCGACCGTGACGGCTCCGGTAGCAATCGCGGAGCGGATCGTGCCGCGCGAGACGTCGTTGCAGACGCAGATTTGCTCGTCGTCGGCGGACGCCGCGGCGGTGCGCGGGTCGGCGACCGTGTTGATCGAAAAGACGAAAGCCCCGACGCTTCCGGCGAGCGGCGCCTGCCGTTCGAAGGCCTTGGCGAAGGCCGCGGCGGCCGCCGGGTCGCCGACCACCTGCGCGCCGACGAGGAAGCCGTCGCGCGAAATCGCGCGCCGGTAGCGACCGTCGGGTTCGATCGCGATCGCGACCGCGTCGCCTTGGCGCGGATCGCGCTCACCGACCGAGACGACGTTTACGCCCGCGACCTTCAGCCGCGTCGAGATCTTCGAGCCACAATAGGTGGAGGCCGCGGCGCCGGTGAGCCGGTCGGCGAGCACGCGGCACTGTTCCCAAAGGGGTTCGACAAGGCCGTACGTCACACCGCGGTGCTGCACACACTCGCCGACCGAATACACCGCCGGATCGCTGGTGCGCAGACCGTCGTCAACGACGATGCCGCGTTCGACGTTGAGCCCCGCATCTTTGCCGAGCGCGGTGTTTGGGATGATGCCGCAGCAGATCACCACCAGATCGGCCGGAACCAGCGTGCCGTCGGCGAGGGCGACGCCTTCAAGGCGCTCGGAATCGACGGCGCAAATCTCGGTCGTTCGCGCGTCGGTACGCACCGCGATCCCAAGCTCTTCGATGCGCGCGCGCAGCGCCGCGCCTGCACCGGCGTCAAGCTGCTGTTCCATCAACGTCGGCATCAAGTGCAGCACGGTGACCTCGACGCCCAGCGCGCGCAGACCGCTCGCGGCCTCGAGCCCAAGCAAGCCGCCACCGAGCACGACCGCTCGCTGCACCGAGGCGGCTGCCTCGTGCAGCCCGTTGCAATCGGCGAGCGTGCGGAACACGCGCACGCGCGCGTGCTCGCGGCCCGGGATCGGCGGAACGAACGGTCGGCTGCCGGTTGCGATGACGAGCCCGTCGTAGGGCTGTTCGTTGCCCGCTTCGTCGACGATGACGCGGCGCTCGCGATCGATGTGCGCGATGCGCACGCCGCTGCGCAGCGTGACGTTGTGCTCCGCATACCACTCAGGCGGATGGGTCACGATCTCGTGCGCAGCGCGATGTCGCCCGAGCACGCCGGAGAGCATGATGCGGTTGTAGTTACCGCCCGGCTCGTCACCGTAGACGGTGATGTTCAACGCGTCGCCGCCGCGACGTCGAATCTCCTCGACCAATCGCGCGCCACTCATCCCGTTGCCGATCACGACCAGCTCGCCGGCCTGCACGTCCGGTACGGCGCTCACACCGTCGAGCGCGGCGCCCGCCGCGCCGAAGAACGCGGACGTACCCAAGCGCGCGACCGTCGCCGAGAAACGTTCGTCACCGAGCCGTTCGCGTTCGTAGACCGCGAGCACAGCTTCGACGACCGGCAGGGCGCGCGAGCGCGGAACCTTGCGCCCGAACGCCGCACCGAGGCGCCGTTCGCGCGCGTTCCCGCCGACGTAGAGGACGAACGCTTCCACCCGCCGGCCTTCGAACTCGGTCGTGCCGCCGGCGAGGCCGATGTCGGCGACTTGATGCTTCGCGCACGAATGCGGGCAGCCCGAAACGTGGATGCGGAAGTCTGTGTAGCGTGGATCGGTACGGCGCGGTTCCATCGCGCGCGCGATCTCCTCACCGAGCGTCATCGAGCCGGCCACCGCAAGCGCGCAGTATTCCAAGCCGACGCATGAGAGCACGTCGGCGATCCCGCCGCGGCCGCGCGTGTGCATCCCCAGCGCCTCGAACGACGCGACCACCGCGTCGACGTCGGTCCCGGCGACGTCGTGCAGTTCGGCGTTCTGCTCCGGCGTGAGCTGGACGATGCCGTCACCGAAGCGGTCGGCCGCATCGGCCAGCGCGCGCGCGGCGTCGCTCGTGAGCTCGCCCATCGGGATCAGCGCGGGGACGGTGAAGCGGCCGGCCTGGCGCTGCTCGACGACGCCGCCCAACTGCGGCGCGGCCGGAGTACGACGCGGCTGCGCCGGTTCCAGAACGAGCGCCGGAAACGGGCGCGCCTTCGCCGCCGCGAACTCCTCGGCGAACACCTCGCGCACGCGGTCGGCGCCCCACGTCTCGACGAGCAGCTTGATCTTCGCCTTCGCGCGATTCTGCCGGTTCGCGTACTTCTCGCCGAACGCCACGAGCGCGGTGAACGCCGGAAGCAGATCCTCTTGCGCGATGAACGGGGCGATCTCGATCGCCAAACGCGGCGTCGCTCCCAAGCCGCCCGCGCCCCACAGGGCGAAGCCGGGCCGGCCTCCCTCCCGCTGGACCGCGACGAACCCGATGTCGCTGGTCGCAACGTGATCGTCACAGTCCGGCGAGCACGCGATCGCAACGTTGATCTTGCGCGAGATGTTCGTGTCGTCGCTGATCGCAACGATGTGCTCGTGCAGCAAGCGCGCGAACGGTTCGGGCGGCAGCACCTCGCCCGCATACGTCCCGGCGTGCGAACACGCGATGACGTTGCGGATCGTGTCGCCGCACGTACCCTTCGTCGTCAGCCCCACCGCACCGAGCGCGTCCCACACCGCGGGGACGTCGTCGATGCGCACGTGGTGCAGCTCCAAGCCGCCGCGCGAGGTGACATGGACGCTCGCATGGCCGTAGCCGTCGGCGAGGCCGGCGACGCAGCGCAATTGCTCCGAGGCGGCTTTGCCGCCCGGGACACGGATGCGCAGCATGAACGCCCCGACCTGCCGCTGGGTGCAGACTCCCTGGGTCTTGAGACGATACCGATCTTCATCGGAGATCGCCTCGAAACCCGACTGCGCGAGCGCATCGATGTCGATCGCGATGCCCTCTCGCTTGACGTCCTCGATACGCACGGCCATGAAGCGTTACCCCTCCTCGAGCGCGAAGGCGAACGCGGTCCGCCCTCCCGTCAGGAACGTTCCGGCCCACACGCGTCCCATGACGGTCACCAGGATCGCGCCCACGAGCGCGAGCACGCCGAAAGCGATGAAGCCGCTCGAGAACGTCCCGCTCGCTGCGCGCAGCGGCGCCAGGACGTTGGGGATATAGAAGCCGCCGATCCCACCGGCTGCGCCCACGATCCCGGTCATGATCCCGATCTCCGCCGGGAAGCGCTGCGGGACGACCTGGAACACCGCGCCATTGCCCATCCCGAGCAAGCCCGTCGCGGCGCACACGACGGCGACACAGGTGACGATCGAGGGCTGCGTCGCAATCATCACCGCGCAGAGCGCGAACGCGACGTAAACGACCTGCAAGAGCTTCACGCCGCCGATGCGGTCGGCGATGTAGCCGCCGACCGGACGCAAAACGCTGCCGCAGAGCGAGGCCGCGGCCACAAGCATCCCGACTTGCACTTTGTCGATGCCGTACGCCGTGTTGAAGTAGATCGCGAGGTAGCTGACCAGCGCGAGGAAGCCGCCGAACGTGATCGAGTAGAACAAACAGAACCACCACGTGTCGCCCTGCTTCAGCACCTCGGCGTACTGCGCGAACGTGCGGGGCTTCGGATGCGTGGGGCTGTCTGAGGCGAGGAACGTCCACGTCGCCAACGCGACGAGCACCGGGATCGTCGCGACGAGCATCGTCGCGTGCCAGCCGATGCTGTGCGCGATCATCGGTGCGAACAGCGTCGAGATCACCGTTCCCGAGTTGCCGGCACCTGCGATCCCCATCGCGAGCCCTTGCTTCTCGGGCGGATACCAGCGGCTCGCGATCGGCAGCGAAACGGCGAAGCTTGCGCCGGCGATACCGAGCAGCAGCCCGCACAGGATCATCATCGGGTACGAGTAGCCGAGGCCCCAGCCGAGCAGCAGCGGCACGAGCGTCAACGCCATCGACACGGTTCCCGTCGGCTTGGCACCAAAGCGGTCCGACAAATACCCGAGTTTGATGCGGAAGAACGCGCCGCCGAGCGGGGGGATCGAAACGAGAAAGCCTTTTTGCACGATCGACAGATCGAGATCTTTGGCGATGAACAGCGCCAACGGACCAAGCAGCACCCACACCATAAACGAGATATCGAAGTGGACGAACGCAGCAAACAGCGTCAGCGGCGCGCGACGCGCGGCAAGCTTGGTCAAGAGACCCTCCACCAGTTCGAATACGATGCGACGTTTCGAGCGTATGCATACGAGCATCGCGCGGATATGGCGAAATGGCGCGTCGATAGACCCCCGGCTTATTCGTTTGGCAGGCGTTCGAGGCGCACCGCGCACGCTTTGAATGCGGGCATCGCGGAAGACGGATCGCTGCGCGCGTCGACGAGATCGTTCACGGTGAGCGCACCGCCCCAATGGAACGGTGCGAAGAGCGTGTCGTACCGAATCCTGTCCGTGATTTTCGTTTGCAAAGCGACGGCTCCGCGCCGGGAACTTATCTTCACGCGGCCGCCTTCACCGACGCCCACGAGCGCGGCGAGCCGCGAATGCATCTCGACGTAGGGCTGCGGAACGGCGCGCGAGAGCACCTCGACGCGCCGCGTCTGCGTTCCGGAGAGATAGTGTTCGCGCACGCGGCCGGTGGTGAAGTACCACGGATAGTCCGCGTCGGGAACCTCGGCCGTCGTCACCGGCTCGACCGCGATGAAACGCGCCCGTCCGTCGGCGGTCGGGAAGTCCGTGGCGAACATCACCGGCGTTCCCGGATGATCGACGGTTGCGACCGGCCACTGCAGCCGCTCGCCGCCGCGCAGTCGCGCGTACGTGACGCCGGCGTAGTCGGCCGGACCGCCGGCCGTTGCGCGGCGCAGTTCGTCGAACACTGCCTCGGGCTCCGCGTCACAGGCAGCCTGCGGCCTGCCGAGCCGCAAGGCCAGTGCGCGCAGGATGGCGAGGTCGCTGCGCGAGCCTTCAGGCCCCTCGACGACCCGCTCGCGCAGCAGCACGCGCCCTTCGAGATTGGTCATCGTCCCCGACTCTTCGGCCCATTGGAGCGCCGGCAGCACGACGTGCGCGTACTCGGTCGTCTCCGAGGCAAAGAAGTCGCAAACGACGAGATGCTCGGCCTTCGCGAACGCCGCGCGGATCGCACTTGCGTTTGGCGCGGAGACGACCGGATTCGAAGCGACGACCAGCATCCCGCGGACCGCCTTGCCGACGCTGGACAAGAGTTCGAAACCGCGCTCGCCCGCGCAACCGAGCGCCTCCGGCGCAACGCCCCAAACCGCGGCGACGTGGGCGCGTGCCTGTGGATCGTCCGCGCGCCGGTAGCCCGGCAGCTGATCGGACTTCTGCCCGAGCTCGCGGCCGCCCTGACCGTTGCCCTGCCCCGTCAGCGTGCCGAACCCCGAATGCGCGCGTCCAGGTAATCCCAGCGCGAGCGCCAGATTGACGAATGCGTTGACCGTATCGGTCCCGTTAGCGTGCTGCTCGACGCCGCGCGCCGTCAGCACGATCGCGTTCGGTGCCGCCGCGAGCATTCGCGCCGCCGCAACGATCGCTTCGGCTTCGACGCCGGTGCGGCGCTCGACCCGCGCCGGCTCCTCGCGCTCGGCGATACGGCGGACCGCGTCGAAACCGCGGGTACGCGCCGCGATATATTCCGCGTCGACGAGTCGTTCGGCGATCAGCACGTGGAGGAGGCCGACGGCGAGAATTGCGTCGGTGCCCGGCGCGGGCTGCAGATGCAGCGTCGCGGCGGCGGCGAATTCGGTGCACCGCGGGTCGATGACGATCGACGTGCCGCGTACGCGCTGCGAGTCGAGATAGCGCGCGAGCGGCGGCATCGTCGCGAGCGGGTTGCCGCCGGCGACGAGCAGGCACGACGTCTCGCCGAGCCAGGCGAGCGGAAACGGCAGCCCGCGGTCGACGCCGAGCGAGCGGTTCACCGCGGCCGCGGCGGACGACATGCAGAAGCGGCCGTTGTAGTCGAAGCGCGACGTGCGCAGCGCGAGGCGCGCGAACTTGCCCAGCGCGTAGGCTTTCTCGTTGGTCAGCGCGCCGCTTCCGAAGACGGCGTTCGCGTCGTCGCCATGCCGCGCCGCAATCCCGCGGAACCCCTCGGCGGCCCGATCGAGCGCTTCGTCCCAGCTCGCGGCACGCAGCACGCCGTCCTCGCGCACCAAGGGCGTTGCCAGGCGTTCGGGGTGCCGCAACGTCGCCGCTGCGGTGAAGCCCTTCACGCACAAATCGCCGGCGTTGACGTCAAAGGTCGCATCACCTGCGACACGATAGCCGTCATCGACGGCGACAACGTGCATCGCGCACTGCAGGGCGCAGTAGGGGCAATGCGTACGCATCCCTTTAGGCTGCGCCGTCTCCGCCCTCGGCTCCGTTGGCCGCGTGTCGTAGGCGGGAAGAGCCGCGCTGTGCGTTGTGGCGGGACTGGACCGTGCGCGAGTTCTGCCTTGAAACCGCGTGCGAACCTTCAGGTAGCCAAGCGCATGGCCAACGTACGCATCGAGGGCGACACCCTCCACGTCGAGTTGAAGACCAGCGAGGCGCTGTGGGCCGTCCACGGCTCGTTCACGATCCCGCTCGCAAACGTCCGCAGCGCGTCGGCCGACAAGCCGCCGGGGTTCTGGGAGACGCTGAGCTCGCCGGCACGGCGTGGCCCGGGTGGAGATGGCGGGGACGTTCTTCTACCACGGCGAGTTGGTGTTTTTCGACTATCAGGGAGCCGAGGACACGGTCCTGGTGATCGACCTCGTCCGGGGCACGTCGAACTACAAGCACCTCTTCGACTATGTGGATCCGCCGGACACGGTGCAGGCAGCCGTGGCGCACATCAACGCTGCGTTGCCGACGGCCCCTACCTAGACCGAGGCCGACGAGCCGTAAGCGCGCCCGTAACAGGCCCGAGATCATGAGCGCGACTCCCTCCGCGATCTGCTGCTTATCACAGAGAGCACCCTATCTTGCCGCGCACGCGGAATCAACTCGCCTCCAGTGCCCGTTCGTGCTAGACCGACTCGTGAAGGCCGTCTGCTAGATGTCGGCTTTCGAAAAGTTCGCATCAGTGACGTCTGCACCATCGAAGTTCGCTCGACTCAGGCCGGCTTGATCGAAATTGACGCCTACGAGGGATGCGTGGCTAAGATTGGCGCCATGAAACGTGGTCTCGAAAAGATTGCAACGGTCGACGCCGGCCAGGACCGCATGCAGATCTAGAAATTGAGCACTTACAATCCCTGGCCGGTTCGGATGCCTCCACCGAGCCAATGCAAAACCCAATATTACGGCGTCCTCGCAAAGTGAGGAAGGCGGCCTTCGGCTGTAGGCGCAACCGTATATCGTACCGATCGCTGCGGAGCCATCTCCGTCGAGGCCGGGGCGGCAATCACGATAACGCCGATGCTCAGGCTGCCGACAGCAATCCACGTACATCGCGGCAGGTAGGACCCCGGCGTCGCTTTCAACGCGCCGCACCGCGGATCGCCTCCTGCCGGGGAACGGCACCGCCGGCGGCGCTTCGAAGGACCGTGTCTGCCCGTCGGCGTACGCGCATTGGCCTACCGCCGATGGATCTCGTATGAACTCCGAATGAAACTGGTCATGACGCTCCTCGTACGGGACGAGGAAGATATTCTCCGTGAGAATCTCGAGTTCCATCTTGCTCGAGGCGTCGATGAGATCATCTTGATGGACAATCTCTCGCAGGACCGATCCGCGAGCATCGCCCGAGAGTATGAGCGCGCGGGCGTTCTGCAGTATATGTTTCAGCCGCAGGACGATTATTCTCAGGGCCGGTGGGTGACGCAGATGGCTCGTCGCGCCGTCGATGAGCTCTACGCTGATTGGGTCATCAACAGCGATGCCGACGAGTTCTGGTGCCCGCACGCGGGGTCGATCAAGGACGCCCTCGCGTCGATCGGACCGGACGCGGTGGCGGCGTCGGTCGAGCGGACGAATTTCGTTACCCGCATCGATAACGGCGAACCATTCTGGCGACGCATGGACGTTCGGCGAGCAGTTTCCGTAAACGCGCTCGGGGAACCGTTACCCGGCAAGGGGGCGCATCGCGGTGCAACGGATGTCGTGGTTGCGCAAGGCAATCACTGCGTGTCTGTAGGGGGTCAGTTGGCGCCCTGCGCACCCGCTCCGATCACGATTCTCCACTTCCCGGTTCGGTCGCGGGCGCAGTTTTTCAACAAGATCGTCAAAGGCGGAGCAGCTTACGCGCGCAATACCGAACTCGATTATGCGATTGGGAAGACGTGGCGACATCTCTATCGACTGTATCAGGAAGACAAACTGGATCAGGCTTATGAAATGGAACTGATGACAGAAGAACAGATCGCTTGCGGTCTCGCAGCCGGCGTGCTCGTCAGAGACGAGCGGTTGATCGGCGCTCTCACTTCCCGTCCGCATCGGCCCTCGCTCGCAGTAGCCTCGTCGGCGGGATGTTGAGCCCCGCCGCCAACGTGACCGCCGTTAGATATCTGTCGATAAAGCCAGCCGCTGTTCTTCATCTTCCGGTTTGTTCGCGCGACGGTTCCTTTATCCGAGACGACCGCCTGAGCTGGACGCTCGACGACGCGTCTCGCAAGGTTGTCCGGTGAAGCCCGAGGAGATTAAGCCAATCTACGACGGCGCGTACCCCGCTTCGTCGGGCGAGGCATTTCGCGAGACGGCTATCTCGGAGTCCGACGGAACTAATTCCTCGGGTTATCGACCTTCTCCGAGACGACATTTAGATCAGGCAATCGTTCGCCGTCCGCCGCGCGACCAAATGAAATCTTTGGCGACCCACTTCATCGCGGAGAAGAACGATTCGATCTTCGGCCGTAGGCGATAGACCTCATTAGAGTCTTTTTGCCGCCTGTCATCCCAATCGACTAGATGTGCAGCCGTTTCGTAGAACTCAGCCTTTGTCGCCGGATCCCATCGTATCTTTACCGGGATAACGGCCTTAATCGAGCGCTGCCAGAGCCAGCCAAGGACGTTCTCCGAGAGGTACGCTTTGTCGAGCGGCGTGTAAAGACTTAATCGGGTCGGCCCGCCGGGAGAGCGCGCCGCAGTGCGTGAACTAGGCGACGATGGAGAATCGAGTGCAGAGCGCGATCGCGAAGGCAGCAGCCTTTCTGCGCGAACGCCTGCGGTCCGGTGCGTACGGCCTCGCGTGCGTCGGAAGCGACGGGACGCCGCGCTTCTCGGACAACAAAGGACACGTCTTTGTCGTATCGTTCCTCACCGAGGCGATGAGCGGGCTGCTGGACGAGATCGACAGAACGCTCATCCTCGTCCGGATCCTGTCGGAGGAGAACGAGGGAATGTGGGGCTTCTCGCCGCCCGGGCCGTACCACCGCGACGAGTTCCGCGTCTTTCACGTCGACTCCGACGACACGGCATACGTTATCCGCACGCTGCGACGGCTCGGCGTGAACCGTCCGCCACAGTGTCTCGTCCGATTCTATCGCGAACGCGAGCGGCTGTTCGTCACGTTCGACGCGCCAGGTCCGGCATCGCTGGTGACGGAGGCCTCGCCGCGCAACAACCTCCTCGCGCATCCCGAAGTGAACGCGAACGTCTACCTCGCGCTGCGAGGAACGCACCTTGAGGAACTGATCGATTACGATCTGCTGCGGCGGGCGCAGGACGAGCGTGGCTTCTGGCAGTCGTACTTCTACCCGAGCTCGCTGTACGGAACGCTGCTCGCGCTCGACCTGCTGCACGACGACCGGCGGTTCGCGCCGGCGGTCGCGCGCGCTCTCTCGTTCATCGCCGGCTCGCAGAACGCCGACGGCTCGTGGGGCGCCGATGGTGACCCGTATGAGACCGCGCTGGCGGTCGCAGCGACCGCGCCGCATCCGGCCTATGCGGCGGCGACACAACGCGGCGTCGATCACCTGCTCTCCTCGATGACTGCGGATGGATCCTGGACATCGAAGGCGTGCGTCTGGGAGTTTCACGCCGACGAGCGCGACGTGTTGCGCGCGTACGATGCCCACGGTGCGTTCGTTTCGGCTCTTTGCACCACGGCGCTACGGCGAGCCGCCGGCCAGCTCTCCCCGTTCCCATGATCAGCGCTCGGAAGGCCGGAATTGCAAGTAATACCCGAAACTTGGCCGGAGTCGGCCAGCCGCAAAGAAGTGCTCCGAAAGAGCATACCAGCAGCGCGGCAGAGCTTGGTATGAAGACCCGCGGTTCCGAGTCATGCATATCGATCGGGAAGACGTCGATCCCGTCGTAAACGCCAACGCGCTCCTTTACCTCGGGGAGAGCCCTGACACTCTCCCCGCAATTCATTTCATCATCGATACAGTGCTTCATGAACCCGCAGCATGGAGTTTGTACTATGAAGACATACTTACTCTATATTACGCCGTAGCGCGCGCGTTTCGTCACTCTTCGCCGCGACTTTCCGCCTTGGGCGAACATATCGTCGCCCGGATTCATGAGCGTGGTGAGGGGCCGGAACGGTTGAATCCGCTGCAAGCCGCGATGGCGGCGTCGGCGTTGCTCACCTTCGATTCGACGTCCGGCCTGCCTGCGAACCTCCTTCACCTCATATTGGATGCACAACGGGCCGATGGGGGATGGAAGACATATCCGTTCTACAAGGTATGGGGCTCCGAGGAGCTCACGACAGGATTCTGTCTCGAAGTTCTGGCAAGATGCCGCCAGATGAAGGCAGAGTCGCCGACGTGATGGAGCGCGGCGTCGTGACGCTCTGCGACAGCAAATACTATCCTGGTCTGCTCCTGTTGCACGCGTCGATCCAGACCAGCGATCCCTGCGGCGTGATATGTTATGACGCGGGCCTGACCCCAGCGCAGCGCCGCGACGCGGACCGACGAGAAAACTTGCGGGTCCTCGACCTCCCAGACGATCCTTTGATCGCGGAGTTGATCGCGGCAACCCGAGATGTGGTCCCGTTGGCAAAAGCCAACAAGCGCATCTGGCCGCTTTGGATCTGTCCGCTTCTCATACGCGCAGCGCCGCTGAGAAATCTGTTCTGGCTTGACTGCGACGTCGTCGTCTTGCGCGGTCTCGGCGAGCTGTTCGCGATGCTCGACGACGGCCCGGTGTTTACCCCGGAGAACAAGGCGCCCGAGTTGACTCCGAACCAGCCGTCGCTCTATCGTCTCTTGCCGATTCAGCGGCAATTCGATCCGAACGTTCCCGTCGTCAACGGCGGCGTGTCGGGATGGCGCCGAGGCCGCGACGATGCGCTTCTGGAGGCCTATGTTCTTCCTGTGGCAGCTGCGGCGCGTGATAGCGCGGTGCGCGATGCCATCTCTTGGCACGACCAAGGCGCGTTGATCTGGGCGATTCAGTCGTTGGGCCTCGAGGACCGCGTGCTAACGTCGCCGGCGTGGAACCTGTGCGTGGATCACGCTCCCGTGCCGGCGGAAACTCTTGCCTGGGACGACGGTCTCGTCGAGCGGCTGCGGGCGGCGCTCCCGGAGGTCAGGATTCTCCATTGGAACGGCCGGAAGGCTCCCTGGCCCGATTGATCGGAGCCGAACTCATCAACAAACGAAACCGAGCCTCTTCGGCTCGCAGGTGAGGCCAAAAGAGCAGCGCGTACGCCGGAATGAGCAGCAAATAGACGAGGTCCGCTCTGGCCGCGTCCAACGCAAGTACGACGGGTGCCCAAGCTTTGTAGAAGCTTTCTTCAAGAAATGGCAGATAGCGTTGGCCTTGCGGACGAAAGGCGGTTACACGGAGGCGGCCGTTGACGGTCTTGACGATCTCGTAGGTCAGATACAAGGCGACGAAGAGCCACAGGATGACGCCTCCGTTGCAGGAAAGCAGCACACCGCCGAAACCAGCCACTTCAAGCGGAAGCAGTGCAGCGAGGATGAACTTCTCGACACGCTCGTTCCCCAGATCGTGAACGACGGTCCTCAGGCCCCCTCTGCGGTCCTGATCGGCGGTGTGAAGCTGGTGCGATAAGATGCCGCGCAAACCCGCCGCCGTCGACCAGACCGCCACGCAAACCGCGAGCACCGTGGTGACGGGGCGAAGCCCCCAGTGAGTCACCGCGAGTAGTGAGAGCACCGCTGGGTAGACGTGGGCGGCGAGTGCGTCGGCGGAGACGCCCAGCCATCGACGCTCCTTGATGCGGAGCGGCGGCACGGAATACGCAACCGGCAGGCAGAGCGCGATCAGCGTCAGGATTGCGCCCAACGCGCCTGCGGCGGTTACGGCGAATATCTCCGCGCATACCGCCGACGCGCCGATGATCGCCCACATTCGCGGTGAACCCGCGGCAGCCGCGGCGTTGGTCCGACCTAAGCGGGCGTCTTCGTCGACGTCGAAGAGGTCGTTTAAAGCGTAGCCGTAGTTGCCAACGGCGCAGACCGTCAGGACGACCATTGCGAGGACGAACGCGTGGACCGAGAACGGCCGTCCGTCGAGCAGCAGGAGCACCAAGGTAACGGAGAGCGGGACCTTGTTGAACCACCAGGCTCTGGGCCGAACGAGTATCATATTGGCCGCATCGCTTTCCTTGAACGCCGGGCGTTCGCCTGGTCCGCGCGCGCGCGACTCGAACGTCGGCGTAGCTGAGGACGTGCGTATAGCCCGCTTACCGTTTCCGCCATAATGTGCGTCGATTCCCCACTGCGATCACGTTGGCGGTTGCTTCCCCATCGTGCAAGCGCTGCGCGTCGATGCGATCGCGGACTCGGGTCAGTCTTACGGCGGTCGCGTTTCGCGATTGCATGAATGCCGCTCGGCGGCACTGGGTCCCGTTGGTGCGCGCGCGACGCGGCATGCGCTATGCCACGGACGACGGCGGCGCATTCGATGTGCTCGCCCCCGAGGAGCCGCTCCTGGCCGACGGGCCGAACGACGTCAACGAGAACTCGGTCGTCCTCAAGATGACCTACCGCTGCTCGTCGTCTTCGCACGTGTTCCGCCTGCTCTTCACCGGAGACGCCGGAGCGCAATCGGAGGCGCGCATGCTGGCGAACCGCGACGACCTCTACGCCGACGTTCCGGCGTTCTCAAAGTCGGCCATCACGGTTCGGCCTACTTGTCCTCATCGCGGTTCCTCGCCGCCGTGCGACCACGTTACGCGCTCGTGAGCGTCGGCAGGCACAACCTCTTCGGGCACCCGGCAGCATCGACGATCGTAAACTTACGATACGCCGGTATAACGGTCTACCGCACCGATCGCTGCGGGGCGATCACGGTCGAGGAGCAGGAAGAGACTCGCGTGCGGGCCACGATCGCGTGTGCCGAGACTCGCGCCTCATCGCATTGAAGGCGGCGGCCAACTTCAGTCCGCGGGATGCGCACCCGTTTCCGTGCTCATCATGGGCTACTATGTGCGATTTCAACGGCCTCCGTCTTCACACGCCCTAAACAATCTATTGCTACTCTGCTGCAATGGACATCCGAACAACGGTGGGCGCTTACGCCGCCTTTCTCGTTTTTGTGCTTGCTTCGACGAGCGGCACGGCGCAGAGCCAGCCTCGGTCAGGCGGCGATGCCGCTATGGCGGCCGGCAATTTCGACGTGGCCGGTTCGGCATATATGGCTGCCCTCGCCAAGAACCCCTACGATGCGGATGCCGAGATGGGGATCGGCACAATTGAACTCTACCGAAACCACCTCGACGCAGCCCGGGCGCATCTGCAACGCGCGCTGGAACTCGCACCCAGCTCGATAGTCGCTCGATCGCGAGTTGACTCCATCGTGAAGCGCACAGGTGGGCCGAACGATTTTAAGATCGCGTACGCAGGATCGCAAGCGCGAGTCTCTCTCGTAGCAATCGACCCGCTTCCGACGCTCAAAGCAACGATCAACGGGCAGCCGGTGACACTCGTCATCGATACCGGGGGCGCCAACGTCGACGTGAGCGAAGCGCTCGCCAGTCGTTTGCATCTCTCTACGAAACTCGTGGGCCAAGGCACCTTTGCCGGAGGACGAAAGGCGCAGCTGCGAAGCACGCGCATCGATCGTTTGGACCTTCCGGGCGTGAGGGTGCGGAATATCCCCGGTAATGTGATGCCGGGAAACCCTCCCCCCGGGATAGACGGGATCATCGGCACGAGCTTTCTCTACCACTTCCTTGCCACCATCGACTATGCGCATGGCGCGCTGGTGTTGCGGCCGGCCGACGAATCCGCCGCCTACCTTGCTTCCGCCGAAGCGGCGGGCGCGACGGCGGTCCGAATGTGGCTCGTCGGAGACCACTTTTTGTTTGCGCGCGCCCATGTAAACGCAGCCCCCGATGGCCTTTACTCTATTGACACCGGCGGTCCGGGCATCGGCGTCGACCTTACGAAGTCGTCGCTTGAGGCGGCGGGAATCACTCCGGACCCATCGCGTCCGCAATCCATGCGGGGCGGCGGAGGAACGGCGCAGGTCCTGCCCTTTACAGCCGCTAGCGTGACGATGGGTGACGTGACGCTGCACGATCTTCCGGGCGTCTATGTTCGCGGCGGCGGTTTGGACGGCGTCTTTCCTTTCACCGTCGCAGGCAGGATCTCGCACGAGTTCTTCCGTCACATGGCGGTGACGTTCGACTTCTCGGCGATGACGCTCGTCCTGGCGCCGGCCTGAGCCGGGTTCCGGACAGAATTCCTCCGGCGGATGCCGAAGCGAGCCCCTAGGAGCCTGTAGGGCTTGATGCCGAGAGCATGTGAGTCAACTGCTTTGCGAAGGTCGGCGCTGCGAAGTGGATCCGATCCGGTGGCGAAGTCGTTTCCGCACGCTGTTTCATCGTCGTCAGGCTC
>Ga0207416_1002563_pt1 | contig 19440 bp, 18 predicted proteins | sample PaiPotPPM11metaG_FD_184107 | JGI IMG/M metagenome (GOLD analysis project Ga0207416, IMG submission 184107) | Iron sulfur acid spring bacterial and archeal communities from Banff, Canada, to study Microbial Dark Matter (Phase II) - Paint Pots PPM... ...
GCCCCCAGCTGGCGGTGCAGGCGGAACTCCCCGATTACGCGCGGATCGTCCGCGCCGAGCGGAAGCATCGGCCTCCCCTGTCAGCCAAGGTCTCCGGCAGGCGCGCCAAGAATTCCCGCATTGCCAGCTGCGCCTGTTTGGTGGCATCTGCGATCTATTATGCCGTCGGGCGCCGGTGCCGGCCAAGGTTTAGAACACCCGCGAATGGCCGGTTTGCGCCCGGCCGTCGCCCCTTGTTCGCGTTACATCTCATAGGCTGGCAACTGTGACGGAATCCGCAGCTACTTCAGCCGAGCAACTCGGTACCGATTACTTCCAGGACCCGCTCGCGTACTTCCGCCGGATGCGCGAGGAGGGCCCGGTCACGCCGGTCATGCTGCCCCACGGCGAACGGGCCTGGCTGGTGACCCGGTACCCGGAGGTGCGGGCCGCGCTGGCGGATCCCCGGCTGCACAAGGACTGGGCGGGCAAGCTGACGTCACCTGACTGGGTGCCGAACGAGGTGACCGGGTACCTGGCCGTGCACATGCTCAACTCCGACCCGCCGAACCACACGCGGCTGCGCAAGCTGGTCACGAAGGCCTTCACCGCGCGGCGGGTCGCGGGCCTGCGGTCGCGCGTCGAGGAGATCACCGGGTCGCTGCTCGACGCGATCGAGGCACAGGCCGTGCTTAAAGATGGCGCGGGGGAAGAGACGGTTGACCTGATCGAGGCGTTCGCGTTCCCGCTGCCCGTGACCGTGATCTGCGAGCTGCTCGGCGTGCCGACGCGGGACCGCGACCAGTTCAGGCGGTGGTCCAACGCGATCGTGGCAAGCGAGGGCGAGCCGGGGGGCTTCCGCGCCGCCGGCGAGGCGATGTTCCACTACTTCACGGAGCTTGTCGCCGCCAAGCGCGCGCAACCGGCCGACGACATGGTGTCGGCGCTGATCGAAGCGCGCGACTCGGGAGACTCGCTCGACGAGCGCGAACTGCTCGCGATGATGTTCCTGCTGCTCGTGGCCGGCCACGAGACAACCACGAACCTGATCGCGACCGGGACACTCGCGCTGCTCACGAACCCCGGTGAGCTTGCCCGGCTGCGGTCCGACCCGTCCATGCTCCCCGGCGCGGTCGAGGAACTGCTGCGGTACTCCAACCCGCTCAACCACGCGACCGACCGGTTCACGCTCGAGCCGGTCGAGATCGGCGGGGTGACGATCCCGGCCCGCGAGTGGGTGCTGTGCGTCACGTCGTCCGCGAACCGCGACCCCGGCCGCTTCGGCGATCCCGACCGGCTGGACGTGGGGCGGGACGCGGGCGGTCACGTGGCCTTCGGCCACGGGATCCACTACTGCCTCGGCGCTCCCCTGGCCCGGCTTGAGGGCGAGGTCGCGTTCGGCGCGCTCTTCGACCGTTTCCCTGGGCTGTCGCTCGCAGCGGACCCGTCATCGCTGCGCTGGCGTCCCAGCAGCCTCATTCACGGCCTGGAGACGCTCCCCGTCCGCCTCGGCTGACCAGGCGGCGCCTATGCCGCCGTCGCGGCGGTATTGGTCAGCACGGGCGGGATGCGGCCGGCCCGCGAGGGTCGCGCACAGCAGGGTGACGGCCCGTTCGTCGAGTTCGGCGGGCACGTCGATGAGGTCGACGAGCCCCGCCCACCCGTCCGGGCCCTCCGGTGCCACGACCCGGCTGAGCCCCAGGGTCCGCGGTTCCCCGCGGGTGAGCACCCAGAGCGGCGCCTCGATCCCGGCGTCGCCCAGGGCCTGGATCAGTCCGAGCGTTCCCGCCCGGCCCGCCGACACGGTCGGCGTGCCCGGCAGCGGCGTCTGGTTGAGCGCGAGGAGAGAGACCACGCCTGCCAGGGACGTTCCCGCGAGTGCGCCTTCGAGCAGTCCAGCGAGGACATCCCGGTTGACCGCGGCGCAGTCCACCAGCATGATGTCGACCTGGGCGCCGCACCCGGCCATCGCCCGCGCGCACTGGCCGAACAAGACACGGAACTGCCTACGTTCCGGCGCCACGAGCAGCCACGTCCCCGACAGCATTTCTGGCCTGGATCCCGCCGCTCGTCTCACATTATCAGCGATATGATTAAGGTCATCGCGAGCCATAACGTTGTTAGCCATTTATCTTCGCCGTTCCATGGACCGATCACGCTCCGGAGAATTGCGTTTTCAGGTCAACCATGTCATCCTTTACTATCGGCCACCCTATCTTGGTACTTGGTGGACTAAGGCGAGGGATGGCAGGTCCGGTATTACGCTAACCCATCCGCAATTGCGTGACAATGAGTGTCCGCCGAAGTTCGCGCCGACTGCTCCTAAAGGAAACCAAGGGCGTCCTAAAGACGCAGCCGCGCCTACAACTTTCGATATCAGTCGGCTTCGACACCAGAGGGCGCCGGGCTGGCGCCCGGCGGGCAACCGGCGTATCATCCGTCCGGCCGATCCCCGCCCGGGACAGGAAGGACGCAGTGCCCGCTGACGACCGCACGAGGGTCTTGATCGTGGATGATCACATGCTCGTCCGCGAGGGACTGCGCAGGATCCTCCAGGCGCAAGACGACATGGAGGTGGTCGGCGAGGCGGGCGACAGCGCCGCGGCCGTCGCGGCCGCCGCGCGCGAGCGCCCGGACGTCGTCCTGCTTGACGTGGAGATACCCGGCGACGCGGCGGCCGTCACCGTGCGCAAGCTCAGGGACGCGTCGCCCGGGTCGCGGGTGATCATCTTGAGCATGCACGAGGGGCCGATGCTGGTGCGGGAACTCCTGTCCGCGGGCGTCCGGGGCTATCTGCTCAAGAGCATCCACTGGCAGGAACTGGTCCTCGCCATCCGGACCGTGCACCTTGACCCCAACCGGGTCGTCCTCGGGGTCTCCGGGCAGAGCCTCAGGAGCACCAGCCAGGGACCCGGCGAAGGGGCCGTGGCCCTGTCAGAACGCGAGCGGGAAATTCTCGGCCTTGTCGGCGAGGCCCTCAGCAACGCGCAGATCGCCTCACGGCTGTCGCTGAAGGAGGCCACCGTCAAGCGGCACCTGCGCAATGTCTTCGTCAAGCTGGGCGCCGTCTCACGGATCGACGCCGTGAACAAGGCGGCGGAACTGGGGATACTGCCCGCGCCGCGCCGGGGCCGGCCCGCATGAACATGAAAAGGCCGGGCCAGACGCCCCCTCGCCGTCAGGGCAGACGCTGGAACAGCGGATTGCACAGGGTGCTCATCAGCGACTGCCCGCGGTCGACGCACGGGGTGTAGTCCGCTTCGCGCAGGATGTCGCTCGCGGTGACGCTCTTCATGTAGCCGAGGAAATCCGCGGCGAGCGACCCGGTGGCGGGCGTGCCCGCGATGTAGAGGTACTCGACCGTCCAGTACGGATAGGCGCCGGTCTTGACGTCGCCTATCGTCGGGTCGCCACCGTTGATTTTGATCGCCGAGACGTTGGGATAGGTCGACGCGTCCGAGATCTGCGCGTAACCGATAGCACCGGGAATTGAATTAACCCGCTGCAGCAATGTGCCCGTGTCGGTCACCTCGCATCTGGTGACCGGCGAGTTCAGCACCGCGTTCTTAGTCACGCAGTTGTACGACGAGAACGGCGGCTCCGCCCGCCCGAGAATGTAGTCGTCGAATGCACGCCTCGTGCCCGAGGCGGTTGTCCTCGCCACGATCCTGATCGGCAGGTCGGAACCGCCGAGCTGCTTCCAGTTCGTTGTCTTCCCCAGCCATATGTCGCGCAACTGCGCCGTGGTGAGGTTATAGATGCCAGTGCCTTTGTTCAGCACCACGGCGAACAGGATCACCGCGACGGGATTGCCTTTCAGCGTGGGATAGCCGGCCGGCGCTTGTCCGTCCGACATCGCCATCTGCGCGGCTGGCGGGTCGGCCGGGCCTGATCTTCCCTGCCCGTTCTGAGCGGCCACCGCGTTCAGCCCGTTGAACGTGGCGATGGCGCTGACCGAGATCGCGGCACCGTGACAGGCGCCGCTGTAGGCCGAGGCGATCTCCTGCGCGGTCGGCGCGAACGCCGTGGACCCGGACAGGGTGAGCCGCCCGCTCGCGCAGTAGGAGGGCAGTGCGGGCGACTGGCTGAAGGTGATGCCCGCCTGGACGCCAACCAGGAGCAGGAGGACGGAGCCGAGCACGATGTTCTGGGTCAGCGGCCCCGGGCTCCGCGACTCGTGGAGCACGCTGCCCCTGCGCAGCCTGCCGTTGACGTTGATGCCCCGTCCCGCGCCGCTGAGCAGGACGAGCAGTTTGAACCCGGACTTGCGCCGCATCGGGAAGCGGGGCAGGGAGATCGTGTTCTCGACCGGGGGAAGGACCTCCCCCGGCGGCTGGATCTCCTGCCTGCTGACGCCGTGGCAGTCGGTGACCGTGAATTCTTTGACCTCGCGGCCAGGGAACGTGAACGTCAGCGGCTGCCGCACGTCGGCGCGGCGAATGCTCCCGAGCCCCGAGTTCCTGATCCGCAGCAGCACCATCGAGGGCTGGGCGACTTCCTCGTGGCGGGTGAGCACTTTCCAGACCGCCCAGTGCGCGCTGTCCCTGGCTTCTTTGGGCGCCGCGCCCAGCTTGGCGTCCATCTGGTCGCGCCAGGTGATTCTCCGCCACCGGGATATGACAACGGAAACCCACAGCGCCGCCACCACGATAATCGCCGCGACGACGGCGGCGACTAGCTTTGGATGGGTCAGGTCCGCCATCAGGCAGTAAACAGATTCATGGGCACCGGATTCATGGGCACCACATTCACGGGTGCCACTTTCGTGACTGGTTGCACAGTCATAGGCAACGCGCGGCGTGCAATTATCACCTATATCCTGGCGATTCGTCCGTGAACGGCGATCGAACCCATGGAGAATTCTCCGCTTGAATCGCGGTGGCGAAGCGTCGAAGGGCGAACGGCGCCCTATTTGCGCCCGTGCCCGGGCAGCGTCACGTTCAGCTCGACGCTGGTGCCGTGCCCGGGCTTGCTGACGATCGCCAGGGTTCCGCCGAGCAGCCGCGCCCGCTCGCGCATCGTGGCGAGGCCGGTGCCGACGGCGGGCGATTCCGCGTCGTCGCCGCACGCGAACCCCTTGCCGTCGTCGTCGACCCAGGCGCGCAGTTCGCGGCGGGTGACTTCGACTCCGACGACCACCGACTGCGGAGCGCCGTGGGTGAGGGCGTTGCGGAGCGCCTCGCGCACGATGAGGAACGCCTCGTCGATGGTTTCGGCCGCCGCCCAGGTCTCGTCCCCGAGGACAACCAGGTGGACGTCGGCGTCCGCGCAGACGCGGTTGAGGAAGTCGGCGAGCGCCTTCTCGAAGCTCGTCACGGGCTCGTCGCGCAGCCCGGACGTCACGACCCGGAGCCGCCGCATCGCCTCGACAAGCACCTCCCGGGCGATCTCCGACTGCCCTTCCCGGGTCTCCTGGCGCTGGACCTCCTGGCCCAGGATCTCCTCGAGGTCGAGTTGGCGCAGGCCTACCGTGAGCACTTCGCCCAGCCGGTCGTGAAGTTCCCGCGCGATGCGCCGCCGCTCATCCAGCCGCGCCTCGTAGATCCGGTTCTCGTACCGGGCGGTGTCGCCGTCGGCGGGCCCGCGTATCTGCCTGCCGACCCACTTGTTGAGGCCAGAGAGCGTGCTCATCGAGGGCCTCCAGTCCATCGAGAGCGATGACCGCGGGGTTGACGGCCGCGGGCCAGATCCCACCCAAGCCCGGTAGTTACAGTATGACCATTCGGGCCACAGCGGACAATTCAGGGGGGCGGCCACACGCCGAGGGGCACGCCGATTTCCCATTCGTGGCCGAAGGGGTCGAGGATGCGGCCCAGGCGCCAGCCGTGCTCGTCGGCCATCGCGGACGCGGGGAAGGCGCCGGCCGTGACCGCCCGCGTGAACAGCGCGTCCGGGTCGTCCACGACCAGCAAGATCCGGCCGGTGGTGCCGCCGATCGCCTTCGGGGTGAAACGCGGCCCGTCGGTTCCGCCCGAGGAAACCCAGAAGGCCGCGTCACCGATCGCCAGTTGCGCGACGATATCGTCGCCCTCGCCCACCTGGTGGAGGACGCGCGCGCCGAATGCCGCCGCGTAGAACGCGACGGCCGCGGCCGCGCGATCGATCCACAGCTCCGGCTGGATGGCCGTCATGCCGGCCAGCGTAGCCGCAAGGCAACCCAAAGTCGCTATAGAGGAGTGCGTTCCCGTCCCGTATAAAGGGAGTGCGCTCCCGAGCCGGCACCCCCTGGGCGGCGGAGCGGGGTCGAGGTGGGTAGCAAGGCCGTAGTGGCGGACCGGAGGGGTGCAGGGGTGGTGCATCCCTCCGGTCCGCATATCCCGTCACGGCACGGTTTGCGGGTGACGGGAGACAATGGGGCGAGGAGAGTAAGCCGCTTACGTTCGGGCCGCTGATCTCGGTCTTCCGGTTGTCAGGAGAGCGCCGACTCCACGGTCACGGCCTCGTAGCCGTGCGCCGCCGCGACCGGCTCGTTGGTCAGCTGGCCCTCGTGGGTGTTGAGTCCGAGCGCCAGGGCCGGGTCCGCCGCGAGCGCGGCGCGCCAGCCATTATCGGCGAGTTCCACGACGTACGGCAGGGTCGCGTTCGTCAGCGCGTAGGTGGAGGTGTTCGGCACGGCGCCCGGCATGTTCGCCACGCAGTAGAAGACGCTGTTGTGCACGCGGAAGGTCGGGTCGGCGTGCGTGGTCGGGTGGCTGTCCTCGAAGCAGCCGCCCTGGTCGATGGCGATGTCCACGAGCACGGAACCCGGCTTCATGCGCCTGACCAGGTCGTTGGAGACCAGCTTGGGCGCCTTGGCGCCGGTGACGAGGACCGCGCCGATGACCAGGTCGGCGCCGAGGACCGCCTTCTCCACCTCGTACGCGTTGGAGGCCACGGTCTGGATGCGGCCCTGGTAGATGGCGTCGATCTGGCGGAGCCGCGCGATGTTCTTGTCCAGGACCGTGACGTGCGCGCCCATGCCGACGGCGATCTGCGCGGCGTGCTGCCCGGAGACGCCGCCCCCGATGACGACGACCGAGCTTGCCCTCGTGCCGGGGACGCCGCCAAGAAGCGCGCCGTAGCCGCCGCCCGGGCGCATCAGGTGGTAGGCGCCGACCTGCGGGGCCAGGCGGCCGGCGACCTCGGACATCGGGGCGAGCAGCGGGAGGCTGCCGTCCGGGAGCTGCACGGTCTCGTAGGCGATGCCCGTGACCTTGTTGCCGAGGAGAGCGTCGGTGCAGGCCTTGTCCGCGGCCAGGTGGAGGTAGGTGAACAGCGTCAGGCCCGGGCGCATGCGGTGGTACTCCTCCGCGATCGGCTCCTTGACCTTGAGCACCATGTCGGCGATGCCCCACACTTCGTCCGCGTCTGGGATGATGGAGGCGCCGGCGGCGACGTAGGCGTCGTCGGTGAGCTGAGACCCGACGCCCGCGTCCTTCTCCAGGTAGACCTCATGGCCGTGGTTCACGAGCTCCCGCACGCCCGCCGGGGTGATGGCGACGCGGTACTCGTGGTTTTTGACCTCGCGGGGGATGCCGACCTTCATGCGGTATCTGCCTTTCTCAGCTGGCGGCGGACGCTGGTCGCGCACGGCGTTGTGCCCGGGCTACGCCGTCTCACTAGTTACATAATGCATTTTCAACGAAAATGATGCTAGATTCGTGAATAAGATTCTGTAAGATGCGATCATGATGGCGGGAACTTCATCGGAATCGGCTTCTTCGGGGGGCCAGCCGAATCGTGTTCGGGCCGACCTCGACCTGGACGACATCGACCGGCATATCGTGTACGAGCTGGCGCGGGACGCCAGGATCGCGAACAACGCGCTCGCCGAGCGGGTCGGCATCGCCCCGTCGACCTGCCTGGGCCGGGTCAGGTCGCTGCGCGAGCGCGGCGTGATCCGCGGCTACCACGCGGACGTGGACCCGGTCGCTCTCGGGCGGCCGCTGCAGGCCATGATCGCCGTCCGGCTGCAGTCGCACGCCCGCAGCCGGATCCGGGGGTTCGTCGCCGGGGTGGCGGGGCTGCCCGAGGTGCTGAACGTGTTCTTCCTCGCGGGCAAGGACGACTTCCTGCTGCACGTCGCGGCCGCCTCGACGGCGTCGCTGCGTGAGTTCGTCGAGACTCTGTCATCCAACGGTGACGTCTCCTACACCGAGACCTCGCTGATCTTCGAGCACATCCGCGCCGACGCGGTGGGGTAGGCGGCGGGCGCAGGCGCGGCCCGCCGGGGCGCGGAGTCACGGCCGTGATACGTTGCTGTCACTGACGCTCCGTAGACGCGACAACAGCGCAGCCACAACATAAGAAAAGGCCCGGTCGGTCCGGCTGGGCTCGAGCGGATCTCCCCGGGTCCGCGGAGAGGCAGGCGGCAATGCCATCTCGGGAGTCGTATCGCGACGCGCTCCTCCGGGTCATCGACGAGGTCGTGGCACCGGGAGCGACGGAGGTCGACGCGGCAGGCACGTTTCCCAGGGCGCAGGTCGACGCCCTCGGGGCGGCCGGGCTGCTCGCGCTTACCGTGCCGGCCGACTTCGGCGGAGGCGGCGCGGGACTGCGCGAGGCCGCCGACGTGATCCGCGCGCTCGGTTCCGTCTGCGGGTCTACCGCGATGGTCGTGACCATGCACTACTCGGCGGTCGCCGCGCTAACGGCGGTAGGGGACAAGGACACGCTGACCGCGATCGGCGCGGGCACGCACCTGTCCACGCTGGCGTTCTCCGAGACCGGGTCACGGTCTCACTTCTGGGCACCGCTTTCCAGCGCGGTGCTGCTGGACGACGGGCCGACCGTGCGGCTGGACGCGTCCAAGAGCTGGGTCACCTCGGCGGGGCACGCGGACAGCTACGTGTGGTCGAGCCGTCCGGTTTCCGCCGATGTCGGGGGGCCGATGACACTGTGGCTCGTGCCTGGCGGCGCCGCGGGCCTGTCCATCGCGGGTGCGTTCGACGGGCTTGGGCTGCGCGGTAACGCGTCGGCCCCGATGACCGCGGATGGCGTGACAGTGCCGCCGAGCGTGATGCTCGGCACCGACGGCGCCGGACTCGACCTAGCGATGGCGGCGGTGCTGCCGGTGTTCCTCGTCTGCTCGGCGGCGATGAGCGCGGGGCTGCTACGCCGGCTGGCCGACGAGACGGCCGCGCACCTGGGGCGGACCAGGTTCGAGCATCTCGGCGTATCGCTCGCGCAGCAGACGGTGCCGCGCGCACAGCTCGCGCGGCTACGGATCGAGGCCGACCGGACCTGGGCGCTGATTTCCGAGACTCTCACGGCGGTGGAGAGCGGGCGTGAGGACGCGCAGCTGCTGGTGCTTGAGGTGAAGGCGGCGGCGGGCGAGAGCGCGGCGGACGCCGCGGACCTCGCGCTCAAGGTCGGCGGCGGTGCCGCGTTCCGCAAGGAGTCGGTGGTCGAGCGGCTCTTCCGCGACTCGCGGGCGGCCCGGGTGATGGCCCCCACGACGGACGCCCTGCAGGATTTCATCGGTCGCGCGCTGCTCGGGCTGCCGCTGCTCGGGGAGGTCTGATGGGCGTGCTGCTCGGGGCGGTCGCCTACGACCCGAAGGTCGTCACGATCTGGGACGGGTTCCGCGCGTGGCTCCGTTCTAGTGGCCTCGACTTCGATTACGTTCTGTACTCGAACTACGAGCGGCAGGTTCGTGATCTGGTGGACGGGCGGATCGACGTCGCGTGGAACTCGCCGCTCGCGTGGGTGCGCGCCAGACGGCTCGCCGCCTTCCGCGGAGTTTCCCTGACCCCGGTCACCATGCGGGATACCGACTGCGACCTAAGCTCGGTGATCGTGGTGCGGTCCGACTCGCCCGTCACGTCGCTCGCCGACCTGGCGGGACGGGTCGTGGCGACCGGGGCGGTGGACTCACCGCAGGCCACGCTGCTGCCGCTGTCGCTGCTGCGGTCGGCGGGCCTGGCGCCGGGCACCGACGTGGCCGTGCGCCGCTTCGACGTCGGCGTCGGGCTGCACGGCGACCACGTGGGCGGCGAGCGGGACGCGGCGCGAGCGCTGTTCACCGCCGACCAGGCGGAACGGGCGGACGCGGCCTGCCTGATCGACTCGAACCTGCTGCTCTTCGGCCGCGAGGGGGTGCTGCCCTCCGGGTCCGTCCGGGTGCTCGCGCAGACTCCGGTGTACGACCACTGCACAATGACCGCCGGGCCGTCGGCGGGGGCGGCGGGAGACGGCGTGGACAGCTCCGGCAATTCGGATATTTCACGACTTGGTGGGTTGCTGCGCGGCATGGACTACGCCGATGCCGCCCTCCGCCCGCTGCTGGACATGGAGGGGCTCAAAGAGTGGCGGCCGCCTCGCCTTTCCGGCTACGCGCAGCTTGAGCGCGCGGTCGACGAGGTCGGCTTCTACGACGAAAACGGCCAGGTCACCGCGGCGGACTACTGGCCGTAAGCGCCATGCCCGCCGCTGAGTACACCGATCTGGCCGGCCTCGGGCTGGACGAGGGCGGGCACCTGCTGATAGCACGGGCGCTCGCCCGGCTCGCCCCCGGCGACCGGCTAACGGTCACGGGCACGCATCCGGCGCTGGGCGTTCACCTCGCCGCCTGGTGCCGCGAGCATGGCCACCACCTCGCGGACGGGGAGGCGCCGGCCGGCACCGGATTCGGTTCTCGGACGGCAGGCGCGGCGTCGACGCGTGCCGTCATCAAGGGAAACGCGGGCGACCGCCGCTGGCTCGGTGCGGTGCGGGCCGGGGAAGCCGCGGGCGCTCCCGAGACACGGGCCGACCAGACCTGGGGCCTGGCGGCCCGCGGCGCGCTTGTCGAGGCGGGCGGCCCGCCGATCGGCGCCCAGTGGTCGCAGCGCGAGCACGTCTGGGCCGACATCGCGCCGCGGCTTTACGCGGCCGCGGCTGCCAGCCAGTGGGACCCCGCCACCGCGGTCGACTGGGCGGCACCACTTGACGCGGTCCCGGCCGCGGTCGAGCGCGCCGTCGTGCAGATCATGACGTACCTGGTCGAGAACGAGCAGGCCGCGCTCATCATCCCGGCACGGCTGCTGTCGCAACTCCACCCGCACTACCGCGAGGTCATGCAGTTGCTGGCCACCCAGGCCGCCGACGAGGCGCGGCACGTGGAAGTGTTCACCCGCCGGGCGCTGCTGTCGGGCGGCCCGCTCGGCACCTCGTCCGCCGGCGGCCGGGCCTCGCTGCAGACGCTGCTGGCCGAGCCCGACTTCACCACGGCGTCGTTCCTGCTGTCGGTGCTTGGCGAGGGCACCTTCCTCGACCTGCTGCGATTCATCCACGACCACGCGCCCGACCAGGTCACGGCCGACGTAACCAGGCTCGCGGTCCGCGATGAGGCGCGTCACGTGGCGTTCGGCGTGGCGCACACGGCGCACCTCGCGACATCCGACCGGTCTTACCTCGGCACGCTCCGCACGTCGGTCGAGCGCCGCCACGCCACCCTGCTCGACACCGCCGGGCTGAACGCGGAGGTGTTCGACTCCCTGGTCCTGCTCGCGGCAGGGTCGTGGTCACCGGAGGCGATCAGGCGGGGCTGGCGGCAGGTGCGCGAACTCCAGGAGCGCATGGACGAGGGGCGCCGCAGGCGGCTGGCTTACATCGGGTTTCCCGACGACGAGGCCGCGGAGCTCTCCGCCCTGCACACCCGCAACTTCATGTAATTGCCCCATAGCCGCGTGTGGCGGGTTGCTCCAGCGCGCTGGTGACGGGAGTACGTCCGCACCGGCGCCCTGCGGAACACGGCTCTTGCCATCCGCCGTTTTGCCCGAACGCAGTTAAACCGAAAATTCCGCACAAGGCGGAGACCTTGCACGGCAGGGTAGAGAAGCGCGTGTAGCAACAATGCCGTTAGTAATGCTGCCTCGCGGACGCGGCGGCCGTTCCTTTTGCCTAGTTTGTCCGGCATCCTGGCAGCTCGCCGCCATGATCACGAAGGATTTTCAGCTTATTCGATGAAAATCCTTCACGAAAGGAAAATTCTTCGTGATCATGGTGCGGGCGAGCCACTACGCGGCGGCATCAGGCGGCACTCGGCCATCACGGACACCGTATGTATGCTAATTTACCGCATTGCTCGCCACGTGCACCGCTCGCAAGCCTACCGACTGCGACCTCCAGCACTCTCTACTGAGCACCTATCAACGAAGACACCTGGGTGTTTGCTGCCAAATCTTGAGTGACTGCGACGCTGAGCCGAGTCACGTCGAGGAGGGCAAAAGCCGTGGCTCTTGCCGTGAAGACGTCGGCGTGTTAAACGAAGACCATGGACGATAGTCAGCCGCGACTATCCCTCACCAGAGGGAGTGAGAGGTGAGAGACTCACGGAAAGAAAATGAATCTGGCAGCCCCGCTGTCAACGGCTATCATTTGACCGAAGAATTTTTCACGGGATACTCAATCGAGACGGCGACTATTGCAGGTCCCACGGAGACCGCAGACCTGGAGGCTACCCGCTACCTATCTGCCGCCACTCAAGTGAATATTGAATACGCGAAGAAAGTTGTAGAAAGAGTATTTGACGAACATCTCAAAGCGCTTGCACCCACCTTCGGTGTCGATGTTCCAGTCGTTGTAAAATGGGCAATCAGAGCGCTTCGCACACGGATGATCCGCGACTATTCATTGACTGCTATCCTCGGACTGCAAGTCTTCCTCATCACGATCTTGATTCTTTGGTGGCACTGGGCATGGATCCCCCTTGTTCTCTCCATAATCGCCGCATGGTTTGTCGCGTCATGGGACCACCACGAGCGCATCCATAGTACAGTAATAGGGAAAATGCTTCGGTATCGCTTCAAGCCAGAAGAAGCGCCACTCCCCCGCAAAGAAGTCGACCGCCACCAGCTACAGGCGATCGCCAGGCGGAGAGACGGCAATCTCGTTGTATTTAGCGGGCATTCTGCATTTATAGGCAGCGGAAAACTCATGTACAGCCGACGCCTGCTGCTTGACATAAGCAGCAGAAAGCAGGCCGACGAGGACTCAGACAAACAGTTTGACCCATTCACCAGCGACGACATTCATGCTGCCATCGTGATGGCCTTTGACCGCCACCACGGCCTGGGTAAGAGTCTGGATAATATCCGCTCCTATGAACGCCTCTTCGTGAATGGGCTCCATATCCGAAACAATCAGCAACTACTGCCCGACCCACTCCTGCCGCCTCCGACGTCGGTTGACAGCACCCTTCTGCGTACAGCAGCAGTGAACCCGTCGCCAGAAGCGCGCACCTATGTATGCGTAGAAATGCCGGGCTGGCAAGGCCAACTCGTGGTTACCCTATTCATCCGTGCCGTTTACGCGGGCAAGTCGCTTTTTGTCGAATGGACCTTCAGGGTCCTCCCACCGATTCGTACGGAATTTCTAGGCATAGACGACCTGTATGAGTTCTCCAGGTACCGCCGCCTGAAGGATTCCTCAATAAAAGGCGTGGAGGCTCTTGTACCTGCACTCCTCGGCGCTCCAGCCCATGCATTCGGGTTTTGGCACCGACCGCGTACCGCGAAGCGCCATTTGTCAAATTATTCGCGTGCGATAAAGTGTGGTTACATTTTCGACTACGGCGCGGACAGAAGCATCCGAGAGGACGCAAGTGGCAACCAGCGACAACATTACTTCTTGGCACGCGACGAAACGATGTACGTGCTGCTCGCACAGCAAACTCTAATACGGGCAGTGGGTGATTTCCTGGACGACCATGGAGTGGATCTGGGTCAGTTCGATGATCAGGTAAAAGTAATTTTCGAACAGAGCATAAATTATAATATCGGCAATATCACGGACAGCAGTGGAATTGTAATCGGAGACAAGTCTTCGGCAACAGTCAACGAATCACCAAAAGGACAACAATGAGCCACGGAAAACGGAACGATGAGTCTTTTAGCATAGGTAATATCCAGAATAGCACCGGGATCGCCATCGGTTCCGGGGCATTCGCAGCGGTTAACCAACCCGCGCCGCCTACTCGGGACGAGGTGAACACGCTACTCGACGATTTCATACGTGCGCTTGGAGTCTACGGCGCTTCGGTGTCCGACCCGCAAGGTGTCCGCGAGACCGCATTGGAGGCACGCAAAGAGGTGGCACGTCCGTCCCCGAAGTGGCAGGCGGTACGTCGCATGCTCACGACGATGGCCGCAGGCGTGGCCGGTGTAGCCGCACTCACTGACGCGGTCAACAACATACAGTCAGTTGTAGCGCGCATCATTGGCTAGACGTTACTCGGCGAGGGCGACTCCGGCCGCTGAACCACCATCCGGCCCTCCAGTGGGGAGGGAAGCGAAGCGAAAACCGTTCGGCCCCGGTCCCGGGCGCCCGTTACCCTGGCACTGTGCGGGTGGTGGTGACGGGCAGCGCGGGGCATCTGGGAGAGGCACTCGTCCGGGTCCTGCGGGACGGCGGGGATGACGTGACGGGCGTCGACCTCAAGCCGTCGCGCTACACGGCGGTCGTCGGATCGGTCACGGACCGGGCCGTCGTCCGCCGTTGCCTGGCCGGCGCCGGCGCGGTACTGCACACGGCGACGCTCCACAAGCCGCATGTCGCCTCGCACAGCAAGCAGGCGTTCGTGGAAACCAACGTGACCGGAACGCTGACGCTGCTCGAGGAGGCCGTAGCAGCCGGCGTGGGCAGTTTCGTGTTCACGAGCAGCACGAGCGCGTTCGGGCGGGCGCTGACCCCGGGGCCGGGTGAGCCCGCCGCGTGGATCACCGAAGACGTGGCGGCGCGCCCGCGCAACATCTACGGCGTGACCAAGACGGCCGCGGAGGATCTGTGCGAGCTCGCCCAGGCCGAGCACGGCCTGCCCGTGGTCGTGCTGCGGACCTCGCGGTTCTTCCCGGAGAGCGACGACGACGATGACGTGCGGGCCAGCTACACCGACGCGAACGTCAAGGCCAACGAGTACCTGTACCGGCGAGTGGACGTGGCGGACGTGGCGGACGCCCATCTGCTGGCGATGCGGCGCGCGGCGGAGATCGGGTTCGGGAAGTACATCATCAGCGCCACGACCCCGTTCGCCCCCGGTGACCTGGCGGGCCTGCGCGATGACGCGCCCGCGGTGGTCCGGCGGCTGTTTCCCGACTTCGCGGCGGAATACGCCCGGCGGGACTGGCGGATGTTCCCTGCCATCGGGCGCGTGTACGTCAACGCCCGCGCTCGCGCCGAGCTTGGCTGGACGCCGCGGCACGATTTCCGCTCCGTGCTCGACGCGCTCAAGTCCGGCGCGAACCCGTACAGCCCGCTAGCGCAGGCCATCGGCATGAAGGGCTACCACGACAAGCCGACCGGCGTCTACACCAGCTAGCCGGCCGCGCGGAACAGGCACAGCGTGATCCCCCGGCCGAGAACCGGATCGGCGACCGGGAGCAGGTAGCGGTACCTGGCGGGCAGGCTGGCGAACAGCCCCGCCGGCGGGCGGGTTGGCCTGGCCGTCTCCAGCAGCCGCAGGCCGAGCCGCTCCAGCGTGCGCGGGTCGTCGCAGGCCCACTGCCACAGCGCGAGACCGCGCTTGGCGGCCATCCGGTGCTCGTACTTGAACGTGGCCAACGGGTAGACGTCGAAGGCCAGCCCGCTACCGGGGAACCTGGCGGCAATCCGGCCGAGCGCGCCGGTCACTTCTTCCTCGCGCAGGTAGACGAGGACGCCGTCGGACACGAAGAAGTACGGTCCCGGGAGCCGCTCCACCTCCGCCATCCAGTCCTCGTCGAGGAGCGACGCGGCGATCATGCGCCGCCGTTCGGTGTCAGCGAAAAAACGCCGGCGCAGCGCGATCGTGTCGGGCAGGTCCAGGTCGATCCAATGCACCGACCCGTTGTCCGCCCGCTCGAAGCGCGTGTTCAGCCCGGTGCCGAGTTCGACGACCGTCCCATCCGGGTGCTCGGCCAGGAACTGGCGGACCCACCAGTCCAGGACCATCGTCCGGATCACCACGAGGAACCGCATCGGGGTGCGGAAGGTGGCAACGTCGAAGTCAATCCCCTCCGTCAGCTCCACGGCTGTGGGATCGTTCAGCAGCGGCCGCCTGCTCTGCGTCTCCCTGGCCCGCGCCACCAGCGGAAAGAACAGCGTCTGCTGCACCTGCCCGAGTTCAACCCGCGTCTCGTCCGGCATTCGTCCATACTGCCATCCGCGCGGGCGCGGCGTGGCCCCGCCGGCCGGTGACCGTAGTGTCGGGGTCATGCTCCTCACGTACGGGCACGGCACCGATTCAGCGGAACGGACCGTCGCGATCCTCGCGGGCGCGGGCGTCGACTCGCTGGTGGACATCCGCACCGTGCCGGGCAGCCGGCGCAATCCGCAGTTCGCCCGCTCCGCCATGGAGGAATGGCTACCAGAGGCGGGTATCGCGTACCGGTGGGAGAAGCGCCTCGGCGGGTTCCGCAGGCCGGGCGCGGGCAATCCCGACGTGGCGTGGCGGGAGGACATGTTCCGCGGCTACGCCGAGTACATGCGGTCCGCAGACTTCGGTGCCGCGATCGACGCCGTGCTCGCCGAGGCGGAGTCGAGGCAGGTGATCGTGATGTGCTCGGAGTCGCTGTGGTGGCGTTGCCACCGCCGTCTGCTCGCGGACTTCGTCTCTGTGGCCCGCAAGGTCGAGGTCCGTCACCTCATGCACGATGGGCACGTCGAGGCGCACCGTCCCTCCCCGGGCTTGCGGCTGCGCGGCGACGGGCTCCTCGTCTATGACCTCGGCCAGACCGAGCTGCTTTAGCCGAGTGGCAGTCCCGGTGTCCGAGGTACCATAACGATATGGACACCTATAGCCTGGCGGCGGCGGCGCGATCGCTACAGACCTCGGCCCCTCGCGTCCGGCGAGCCATCGATCGCCTCGGCATGCCCGTCGAACGCACTGATTCAGGTGTCTTCCGGCTGACGCAGAGCCAGGTAGACGAACTGGCCAGCGTGCTCGGCGTCACTCCGTCGGTGCCTGCTCTGTCGCCAACCGAGTCTCGCGTTCTCGCTGCGCTGTCGCGGTCGCCGCGCGGGGTCGCTTCGGTGCGCGAGGCAGCGCGTCGCGCAGGAGCCTCCCCGACTGCCACCGCACGTGCCATCGCCAGCCTTACATCCGCAGGCCTCATGATGCAGACACACGCGATGCTCGCCCGAGGGCGCGCAAGTGAGGCGACGGTGTACCAGGTTCCCTTCGCTTCGCCGAGATGGCTCGCTCTGGCCCCGGCGATCGCGCACGTGCAACTGCCAGCCCGCCTCGAAAGAGCGCGCGCTACGAGGGTGCCGCCGCACCTGCTGCACTTGTTCTGGAATGTCGCCCCAACCCAGCTTGACGTCGCGGGTTCGGCACCTTTCATCGCCCGACGGTTGATCACGTCCTTTGACCCCGATGGTCTTGCCTGGGGAAGCCGGAACCTACCCGCAAGCGCGTGGGAGCACGCAGCCGCTACTCGCGGTCTCGAACCCGCGAAGCGGGCACTTGCGCACAATCTCGCCAGGAACGCGTCCGATGCCCTCTGACCAGGTCCGCAAAATCCTTCCGCCCGACACTGCCGCGACTTGGGAGACGATCGCGCCGATCGTCCCGTCAGACGCCTATCTCGGCGGCGGTACGGCCATCGCCGTCCACCTCGCGCATCGGGTTAGCCGAGATCTGGATTTCTTCTTCCACCACGGAAGCGTTGACCTCGATGAGTTGAGCCAGCGCCTGACCGCTGTTGGCCCGTTCGCCGTCACCGAGCGTTCGCCAGGGACGCTCAACGGCATCTTCTCTGCCACCAAGGTGCAGTTTCTGCACGCCGATGAAGGCCAACCGCAGCATCTCCTCGAATCTCCCGAGGAAGTCGACGGCCTGCGTATCGCCGGACTCAGCGACCTCATGGCCATGAAACTCAAGGTGGTCGGGGATCGCGGCGAATTGCGTGACTACTTCGACCTGATGACGATCGAACAGCGGACCGGGCGGACCGCCGACGAGGGTCTAGCCTTGTTCGTCGCCCGCTTCCAGCCCGAATACCCGCAGCAGGCAATCAATCACATCCTGCTCGGCCTCGGTTACTTCGACGACGTTGATCCCGATGACGCCCTACCTGTACCACGGGACCAGATCGTCGACTACTGGAGCCGACGTCAGCCCGAAATCGTCGCAGCACGCGGCCGGTTACTTGATGTAAGTTGCCGATGCAAAAGGCGAGCCAGGGCTACGCCGAGTACGGCGGCCAGCCGACGCTGTTGTAGCGGCATCGGGAAGAATGCCGTGGACGGTCCAGGGTCACTCTGCCACCGTTCGGAATACGAGAGTTTTGATGAGTCGCAGAGAGGAGACGCCGTGCGGCAGATCCCTGACGCCACGACGACCAGCGAGCGGGACTCGCTCGTGCAGTACCTCGACTACCAGCGGGAGACGATCCTGCTCAAGACCGAAGCGCTGACGAAGGAGCAGTTCGGCCAGAAGATCCCGACCTCCGCCTTGACGCTCGCCGGCATCCTGTATCACCTGGCGCTCGTCGAAGAGGACTGGTTCGAGGTCGACTTCCTCGGCCACCAGCCCCGCGCGGACTTCGCCGGTATCGACTGGAAGGCCGACCCCGACTACGAGTTCCGCACCGCGCTCGAGAAGGAGCCGGAGTGGCTCCGGCGACGCTACCGTGACGCCTGCGACCGCGCCAGGCAGGTAGTGGCCGCCGCGGACAGCCTCGACGACGTCTCGGTCTCGACGCGGATGGGCGGCAAGCCGTTCACGCTCCGCTGGGTGATGCTGCACCTCATCGAGGAGACCGCGCGGCACGCCGGGCACGCCGACCTGCTCCGCGAGGCGATCGACGGCGTGGTTGGCGAGTAGACCGGCGGCGTTAGGCTCCCGCTTCCCTGCCGTTACATGCCGGCAACCGGGTCTGGGCATGCTTGGCCTCGTGGGGAGAGAGCAGGCGAGCGAGCGGGGGCACGTGATCGTCTGCGGGCTGCCCGGCGTCGGCCTGCGGATCGTGGAGCAGCTCGCGCTCTCCGGCGTGCCCGCCGTGGTCGTCGACGACAACCCCGCGCCCGCACTCGCCGCGATGGTCGCCGCCTGGGACGTGACGCTGATCGCCGGCCCCGCGCGGTCCGAGGAGACGCTGATGGCGGCGGGTCTCGCCGGGGCGGTCGCGGTCATCTGCGCGCAGGACGACGACCTTTCCGCGCTCGCGACCGCGCTTCTCGTCCGGAGGCTGCGCGCGGACGTGCGGGTGGTCGCGCAGCTCACCAACCCGGCGGTCGGGCGCGCCGTCAAGGACGCGGGCGTGGCGGTGCTCGACGTCGCCGGCCTGTCCGCGCCGTCGGTCGTCGAGGTCTGCCTGGGCGAGGGCGTGCAGGAGATGTCCCTGTCCGGGATGAGGTTCCTCGCCGCCCGCACCGCCGCGCCGTCCAATGCGACGCTGCGCGAGCTGTACGGTGCCCTCGCCCCGGTCGCGGTGGTGCCGCCCGCCGGCGACGTGCTTGTCTGCCCGGGCCGCGACACCCGGGTCAGCGCCGGCGATGAGGTGACGCTCATCGGTACCCCCG
>Ga0207416_1002565_pt1 | contig 19429 bp, 18 predicted proteins | sample PaiPotPPM11metaG_FD_184107 | JGI IMG/M metagenome (GOLD analysis project Ga0207416, IMG submission 184107) | Iron sulfur acid spring bacterial and archeal communities from Banff, Canada, to study Microbial Dark Matter (Phase II) - Paint Pots PPM... ...
GAGCGCAGCAACCGTGCCGATGGCTTTACGCAGGCCTTGCGATCGCTTCATGTTTCCCCGCCGCTGACGCCATTGCAATGATACCTAATCCGCTCGCCCGCTGAACAGAGCGGCAAGGCGCTGCCAGATGACGCGGGCGAACAGCGACAGGCCGGAGATCGGCTTTGCCGCGGGCGGAAGCGGCGCGGTGGGCTGCGGCGGCGACCGCAGCGCAGCCATGCGTGGCGGTGTGGGCGCCTTTGCCGTCTGCGCAATTGGCGCTGGCGGAGGCGCAGCCGCCACGGCACTCGGGCCCTGCTCAAGTTGGGTGCGGAGGTTGGCGGCGAATTGTCCGATGATTTGCGCGGCGGTGGCCTGGATCATGCCGACGCCGCGGCCGTATTGCGCGACCGCGCCGGACAGCATCAGGTCGGTGTGGATCAAGACGCGCGAGCCGCCGCCCGATGGCTCGATGCGAAACGTCGCCGTGGCGTTGGCCGAGCCGCGGCCTTTGTCGTCGCTACCTTGCGCTTTCACCCGCGCGCTGTGATTGGCTTCGTCGATATTTTCGAACGCAACGCGGCCGGCAAATGCCAATGCCACCGGGCCGAGCCGGACGGCAATCTTGCCGCGAAAATTCTGCGGATCGATGACTTCGGTGAGCGCCGCGCCCGGCATGCACGGCGCGACGCGGCGGATGTCCATCAGCACCGACCAGGCTTGTGCCGGCGACAATGGAACGTCGAACGAATTGTCGAATTCCATTGCTGACCTACGAGTACCCGATCATCTCCGGCGCGCCGATTTTTTGCCAAATCCAGCGCGCGCAGGCGAGCAGCCGGTCGTCGTCGTAGCGTTGCGCGACAATCTGAATGCCGACCGGAAGATTGTTCGGACCGCGATGGCTAGGCAGCGTCATGGCCGGGGTGTGCAGCGCCGTCCAGATCGCCTGCATATTGGGATCGCCGGTCGCTTCGAGGCCTTGCGGCGCTTCCCCCGGCACGCATGGCACGAACAGCACGTCGAGTTGCTCGAACACAGCCGGCAAAAGCGCCCGGCATTCATCGACGCGCCGCCACGCGGCGACATATTCCTCTCGCGAAGTCTTTTGACCGTTCTCGATGTAGCGCCGCATCTGCGGCGAGAGTTCCTCGCGGCGATGGTCCCACAGATACGCCATGCACGCCGCGCGTTCATAGAAATTGATGGTTCCGCGGGCGACGGCATGCATTCCCTTGAATGCTTGCGGCAGCTCGATCTGGCGCACCGCTGCACCTGCTTTGCCGAGCGCTGCGGCGGCGCCTTCGACCGCGGCTTTGGTCTCCGGCTGCGCCGTGTCCCAGATTTCGGTGCGGCATAGCCCGATCCGCGGCGCGGCGCCGAGCGGGCGTGGCGGCTGCGGCACCTGCATGCGCAGCACGGCCGTGACGAGCGCAATGTCGTCGATCGAGCGCGCGTGCACACCGATGGTGTCGATGCTATCGGCCGCCGGCCAGACGCCCGCCTTGTTGAATGTGTTGTAGGTCGGCTTGAAGCCGAAGATGCCGCAATAGGAGCTTGGCCGCAGTACCGAGCCGCCGGTCTGCGTGCCGAGCGCCGCCATTATCATGCGATCGGCGACCGCCGCCGCCGATCCGCTCGACGAGCCGCCCGGCGTGTGCGCGGCATTGTGCGGGTTGGTGGTTTGCGCCGGCGCGCTGCCGGCGAACTCGCAAGTGGCCGTCTTGCCGAGGATCACCGCGCCGGCGCGGCGCAACAGCGCGACGCAAGACGCGTCCGCCGGCGGGCGATGGCCGCGATAGATCGGCGAACCCATTTCGGTCGGCATGTCGAGCGTATTGATAATGTCCTTGATACCGACCGGCACGCCGTGCAGCGGGCCGCGGCTCGGCCCGCGATCGAGCGCGCGCGCCTGCGCAAGCGCCAGCTCCGGATTGAAATTCACCCACGCTTTCACGACGCCGTCGCGCGCCGCGATGCGCGCCAGGCAGTCGCGCACCACCGCTTCGCAGGTCGCCTCGCCCGCCGCGATCTTTTGCGCAATCTCGGCGGCGCCGAGCTCGTTGAGCGGGACGTCTTGTGGCGCGGCTCGGCGAGGAAGCAATCCCATGACATGGTCCTATTATTCGTCATGGCCGGGCTTGTCCCGGCCATCCCGACAATGAATGTAATGCCATTCACATCGGGATGCCCGGCACAAGGCCGGGCATGACGGCCATCAGTTCTTGCCGGCGCGGCCGGCCGAGGTGCCGGCGATCTTGCCGAACACCGTGCCCGCCATCAGGCCCGAGCCGCCGGGGTAATTGAAGTAGAACAGCCCGCCGACCAATTCGCCCGCGGCATAGAGGCCGCGCATCGGCTGGTAGTCGGTGTTGAGCACTTCGCCGTCGGTATTGATGCGAAGCCCGCCGAACGTGAAGGTGACGCCGCAGGTCACGGCGTAGCCCTCGAATGGCGGCGCGTCGATGGTGTTCGCCCAATTGCTCTTGTTGACTGCAAGACCCTGCGTGCCGCGGCCGTCTTTGACGTTCGGATTGAACGGCACGTCGGTCTTCACCGCCGCGTTATATTCCTTGATCGTTTTCACGAACTCGGCGGCGTTGACGCCTTCGAGCTTTTGCGCGAATTCCTCGATGGTATTCGCCGTCACCTTCGTGATCTGCCGGATGCGGTATTCGTCGCGTTGCAGGTGCTTGGTTCTTTGATCGAAGATTTGCCAGGCGAACTGGCCGGGCTGCTCCAGCACCACGCGGCCGTATTTGGCGTAGGTGTAATTGCGGAAGTCAGCGCCCTCATCGACAAAGCGCTTGCCGGTGGCGTTGACCAGGACGCAGAACGGATAGGAATGTTTCTGGAACTGATCGCCGACGGCGAGATCGCCGAATTCCGGCGCATTCATTTCCCATTGCACGGCGTGACAGCCCGACCAATTGCCGCGCGGCGCGGCGCCAATCTCGATCGCCATGCGGATGCCGTCACCGGTGTTGTAACGGGTGCCGCGCACCTTCGCGAGATCCCAGCCCGGCCCGAGATAGCGCGTGCGCCATTCCGGGTTGGCTTCGAAGCCGCCGCAGGCCAGCACGACAGACTTGGCGCGCAGCTCGCGCACCTCGCCGTTCTCGCGCACCCGCACGCCTTCGATTCGGTTGCCGTCGAACAACAGATCGAGCCCGCGCGTTGAGTAGCGGACTTCAATGCTGCGCTTTTTTGCCGACGCGGTGTGCATGGCGATGAGGCCCGGGCCGCCGCCGACCGATTCGACCGTGAGACCGCCCCAAAATTTGAACTTGCCGTCGATCTTGAAGGCCTGCCGGCCGTAAATCGGAATGAGGCGGATACCCTTCTCGCGCATCCAGTTCAGCGAATCGAAACTCTTGGTGACCAGAAGCTCGACCAGATCGGGATCGGCACGATTCTGCGTGATGCGCGCCATGTCGTCGAAGAATTGGTCGGCGGTGTAGGTGCCAAAGTCGGTGGTCTCGATTTCGGCCGGCGTAAGATCGGGCACCAATGTCTTGATATCGTCGATGCCGTTGTAGACGACGCGGATCGAGCCCGCGGTGAAGCGGCTGTTGCCGCCGGATTCTTCCTCCGGCGCCGCTTCGAGCATGACGACCTTGGCGCCCTGCTCCTGCGCGGCGAGAGCCGAACAGAACGCCGCGTTGCCGGCGCCGACAACGATCACATCCGCAACATTTGCCATTTCCTGCTCGCTTTTTTGCCGTCATGGCCGGGCTTGTCCCGGCCATCCCGATCCGGAAGCACAGTGCATCATTATCGGGATGCCCGGCACAAGGCCGGGCATGACGAGTTGACTACCCCGCCGCCTGCGCGGCGCCGCCATGCGCCTTCGACCATGCCGCCGGGTTCTTCATGAACTTTTCGACTTCCTTGAGCTTGGCCTTGTCGAACTTGCCGCTCTTCTTGGCGACCTCCAGCACGTCCCACCAGGTGGCGAGCGCGTGCAAGGTGACGCCGAGATCGCCGAGAATTTTTTTGCCCTCGGGAAAGATATCGTAGAAGAAGAACACGAAGACGTGGTCGACGGTGGCGCCGGCGCTGCGCAGCGCCTTGCAGAAATTCACCTTGCTGCGGCCGTCGGTGGTCATGTCCTCGACCAGCAGCACACGGTCGCCCTCTTCGATGTGGCCTTCGATCTGCGCGTTGCGGCCAAAACCTTTCGGCTTCTTGCGCACATATTGCATCGGCAGCATCAGGCGATCCGCCATCCACGCGGCGAACGGAATGCCGGCCGTCTCGCCGCCGGCGACCGCGTCGAATTGCTCAAAGCCGACGTCGCGCTCGACCGTGGCGACGGCGAAGTCGATCAGCGTGCGGCGCACGCGCGGGAACGAGATCAGCCGGCGGCAATCGGTATAGACCGGGCTCGCCCAACCGGAGGTGTAGATGAACGGCTTGTCGGCCATGAAGCGGACCGCGTCCACTTCAAGGAGCATCTTTGCCGTCAGCTCGGCCATCACCGCTTTGTCGGGGAAGCCGCTCATGGGCTCACCACCTTCCACTCAATGGTCTCGCCGCCACGATAGACCAATGCGCGCTCGTCGGGACCCGCTACCTTGACCTCTTCCGGCGCGGTCCACGAGATCTTCTCAAGGGTGATCCGTTCCTCGTTCGGCGGCATTTGATAATGCTTCGGCCCGTTGAGCGAGGCAAAGGCTTCGAGCTTGTCGAGCGCGCCCTCCTCTTCGAAAACGCGCGCATAGGTCTCGATCGCAACCGGCGCATTGAACATGCCGGGCACGCCATTGGTCGAGACCTTGCGCGAATAAGGATGCGGCGCGGAATCGGTGCCAAGGAAGTAGCAGGCCTCACCCGACGTCGCCGCCTTGCGCAACGCGGCGCGGTCGCGCGCCGTTTTGATGACCGGCATCACATACATGTACGGCTTGAGCCCGTGACCGAACCAGTCGTTGCGCGTCAGCATCATGTGATAGGGCGTGATGGTGCCGCCAACCTGCGGCGCCGCGCTGTGCACGTAATCGGCGCCATCCTTCGACGACAGATGCTCGAGAATGAAGCGCAGGCCGGGAAATTGCTTCACCCACTTTGTCAGGTAGCGATCGATGAACGCTTTCTCGCGATCGAAAATATCGACGTCCGGGTCGGTATCCTCGCCGTGCATCAGGAACGGCATGTTGATCTTTTCCATGCGCTCCAACACGGGCATCACTTTCTTGTAGTCGGTGACGCCGGCTGCTGAATTGGTCGTGGCATTGGCCGGATAGAGCTTTACGCCGGTGAACAGGCCGTCGCGAAAGCCGCGCTCGACGTCGTCGGGATCGGTGTCGTCGGTGAGATAACAAGTCAGCAGCGGCTTGAACTTTGTATCCTTCGGCACCACCGCCATGACGCGTTCGCGGTAGGCGGCGCAGTCCTTGGCGGTGCGCACCGGCGGGATCAGGTTCGGCATCAGGATGGCGCGGCCGAAATGCTTGGCGGTGTACGGCAGCACCGCTTTGAGCATTTCGCCGTCGCGGACGTGCAAGTGCCAGTCGTCGGGCTTGCGGATGGTGATACGCGTGGTCATTGCAACTTTCGCCTGTCATGCCCCGCGAAGGCGGGGCACCCAGTAATCACCGAACTTCCACTTGGGCAATGCTGTGCCATAACTGACGCTCAGGGACTACTGGATCGTCCGCCGGCGCGGACGATGACAATGAAAGACACACTCATCCTATCGGCGCGGCGGCCGCGGCAAAAGTCTCCATTGGCGGCTCGTCGATCATCGCGCCGGTGAGATCGGCGACGCGCGCAAAACCGCGCTTGGCGCACCATTCCTCAAGGCCCGCGATGATTGCGATCATGCCAGTGGGATTGCGGAAAGTCAGATAGCCGATCATCACCGCGGTGGCGCCGGCGAGCATATATTCGACCGCGTCCTCGACCTTGACGATGCCGCCACAGCCGATGATCGGGATCTTCACCGCTTTGGCGCATTGATGGACCATGCGCACGATGATCGGCTTGATGCCGGGCCCCGACAAACCGCCGAATTTATTGCCGATCGCCGGGCGGAACGTGTCGGTGTTGATCTTCAGGCCCAAAATCGTGTTAGCGACAATGAGCGCATCGGCGCCGGCGCGCTCGGCGGCCTGGGCAACGGTGACGATGTCGCCGGCATTGGGCGAAAGCTTGACCCAGACCGGCTTGTCCGTGGTGGCGCGAATGAGCTTGACCACGTCATAAGTGAGCTCGGCGTGCAGCGCGAAATTGCCGCCCTTGGGATCGCGCGTCGGGCAGGAAATATTGACCTCCAGCACGTCGATGTCGGATTTCGCCACGTCGCGCGCCATGGCTTCGAAATCCTCGATCGTGGTCGCCGAGATCGAGCCGACCAGCGGCGGCGTGAACCGCCTGTAGTCCGGCACCTGGTACTCGAAGAAATAGTCGATGCCCTTGGTCGGCAGCCCGATCGAATTGATCATGCCGCCCTCGACCTCGGCGGCGCGCGGCGGCGGATTGCCAGCGCGGTATTCGCGCGAGACGGTTTTCGCCACCATTGCGCCGAGGCGGTTGATGTCCATCACCTGGGCGAGATCGGTGGAAAAGCAACCGGAGCCCGGCATGACCGGATTCTTCAGCGTCACCGAACCGATCTTGACGCTCATGTCTACCATCCGACTGTCTCCTGGATGTCGAATACCGGGCCTTCGATGCAGACCCGGCGCAGCTCTTGTTTGCCGTTGACCTCGAAGGTGCGCACACAGACGTAGCAGGGGCCGAGCCCGCACGCCATCACCTGCTCCATCGCCACTTGCCCCGGAATATTTTTCGCCTTGCCGAGGCGTTTCATTAGTTGAAACAAGCGATTTGAGCCGCAGGTAAAAAACGCGTCGGCGCGTTTTTGCGCGATCAATTTTTCGAGGATTTTTTCGACGTTCGCCACCGCGCTCGTTTCGTCGGTATCAAGCACGCTGACGACATCGCCCGCCTCGCGGAACAGCGCGTCCGCCATGACGAAGTCTTTGTCGCGTGCGGACAAGATCGCGGTGACGCCGACGCCGTTGTCCTTCGCAAGCTGCGAGATCGGGCCGAGCGTGGCGATGCCGACGCCGCGGCCGAGCACGACGATGTGCCGCCAGACCGGATCGAGACGAAAGCCGACGCCAAGCGGGCCGACCATATTGAGGTCGTCACCCGGCTTGAGCGTGGCCAGCCCGCGCGTGCCGCGCCCGACGCATTTGTAGAGAAATTCGACGCGGCCCTTCGCGCGATCGATGCGATAGACGCTCTGCGGCCGGCGGAAGAACAATTCGCCGACGTCAGGCGACGGGCAAAGCAGATTGAAGAATTGGCCGGGATTGACGGCGAGCGCCTTCGGCGATGCCTCGACGACCAGATGCTTGTATTCGGAATTGACCCAGTCGTGGGAGACGACAGGGCACAGCGACTCTTCGGCCGTGATGCGAACGGCTTCGGCAGCGGGCGCGCTCTTGCCGACGACGAACGGATCGGATGCGAACGGCTCGCCTGCCATGTTTATCTCTGAACTCACCGCCCAGCCCCACGCTCTCAATGCGCCGGCGTCGTGCTAAAATCAAGATTTGTTCCAATTTTTGAACAAGTTTACCGTTATGCCCGCCCTTGTCGCGGGGCATCCACGTCTGAAAAAGCCGCGAAATCAAAGACGTGGATGGCCGGGTCGAGCCCGGCCATGACGATGTGAGCATTGGGGCGAAGTGCTACGCAGCCACAGCCGCTGCGGCGGCCTCCGCATCGGGCTGTTTCCACACCTTGAGCCGCGGAAACACCTCGCGGGCAAACAGCGTGAGGTTATCGACCGTCTGCGCGTGGCTAAGCTCGCCGCCCTGCCCCATCATCAGAAGGTTGCCCATGCCGCCGCAATGGCCGCAGAAATCGACGATCTGCTCATAGACCTCGTCGGGCGTGCCGCAGAACAACACGCCGGCATCGATCAATTCATCGACGCTGGCGTGCTGCATCGAGATGACCTTGCCGTTCTTGGTGAAGGTTCGCGGCGGCGTCTCGCCGCGCAACAGCCGCGCATTGTCCTCCGGCGGCAGATAGCCGGGAGGATTGCGGAACGGCAGCGCAACGATCGGGCTGGTGCGCAAGTAGCCGGCGATGAGATGACCGCGTTTGCGCGCTTCCTCCCTGTCGTGTGAAACCCCGACCAGGCCGAGATAGGCAAAGCGGTCGGCGGCCGGCGCCTTGCCGAACTTCGCCATATAGCTCTTGCGGTAAGCGTCGTAGAGCTTGCGGGTGCCGTAGCCGGTGCCGAGCGTCGCCATGACGTAGCCGCGATCGCCGAGCACGCGCGCTTGCGTCGCGCTGCCGGTGGTCGACCAAATCGGCGGATGCGGCTCCTGCCATACCCGCGGCCAGACGTTGACCTGGCGGTAGTGAAAAAATTCGCCCTCCCAGTTGAACACTTCGTCATGCGTCGTCATCGCCTTGAGGATGAAGTCATGAGCTTCCCAGAAACGCTCCATCAGCTCGACCGGATTGCGGTTGGAGGCGGCAATCTCGTAGGGAATGCCCTTGATGAAACCCATGTCGAGCCGGCCGCGCGAGATCACATCGATGGTCGAGAGTTCCTCGGCGGCGCGCAGCGGATCGGGCCGATGCCCGATCGGATAGCCGAGCACCAGGAGCCGCGCCTGTTTGGTGATGCGCGCCAGCACCGCAAGGCCGACCGCCACCGACGACGACATGCAGGTCGCGGTCTGGTGATGCTCGTTGAGCATGATGTCGAGGCCGAGATCGTCGCAGAGCTGCCACTCGTCGTAGTGGCGGTGAAACAGATCGGCGGCGACGCGCGGATCACATTTGCGGTTCGGAAAGGTGACGCGCAGCGTGCCGGAATGCTCGTTCCACGCCGGGAAATAGGCCTGTTCGCTGAAGTGGTAGACTCTCATGGCGGGTTCTTTCGCGACGACGGCCGATCGGTGTCATCGTCCGCGAAGGCGGACGATCCAGTATTCACAGATTCTTCGATCGTGCAGCAGCGCATCATTGGCAAAGCCTGCGATTACTGGATGCTCCGCCTTCGCGGAGCAAGACAGGATGAGGAATCAATTAGCGGTCATCGTAGCGTCGACCAGATCGCCCGGCCGCACACTCGCCGCGCGATGTTGCGGTGCCTTTTCCGCCGCAGCAACAGCCGCGGCGGCCACTTCATCAGCGTCGGGCTGCTGCCACGCTTTCAGCCGCGGATAAACCTCTCGGGCGAACAGCGAAAGATTATCGGCGGTCTGCTCAGGCGTGAGATAGCCGGCGTGGCCCATCATCAACAGATTGCCCATGCCGCCGCAGTACTGGCAGAAATCGACAATCTGCTCGTACACCTCGTCGGGCGTGCCGCAAAACAGAATGCCGGCGGCGATCAGGTCCTCGACACTGGCGCTGTGCATGCTGATGACGCGGCGATCCTTGGTGTAGCTGCGTGGCGGCGTTTCGCCGCGCAGCATGCGCGCATTGTCCTCGACTGAAAGGAAGCCGGGCGGATTTCGGAATGGCAGATGCACAATGCCGCTTGAACGCAGATACCCGGCGACAAGATCGCCACGCCGGCGTGCCTCGTCCCTGTCTTTGGCGACGCCGACGAGACCGAGATAGCCAAAGCGGTCGGGCCCAGGCGCTTTGCCCCACTTCGCCAGGTAACCGCGGCGATAGGCGTCATAGAGCGGCCGCGTGTTATAGCCGGAGCCGAGCGTCGACATGACATAACCGCGCTCGCCAAGGAGGTGCGCCTGCGTGGTGCTCCCGGTCGTGCTCCAGATCGGCGGATGCGGCTCCTGCCATACCCGCGGCCAGACGTTGACCTGGCGATAATTGAAATATTCGCCTTCCCAGTTGAACACCTCATCATGGGTGGTCATCGCCTTGACGATGAAATCGAGCGCTTCCCAGAAGCGATCCATGACGCCGACAGGGTTTTGGTTGGAGGACGGAAACTCGTAGGGCACGCCCTTGATGAATCCCATGTCGAGGCGGCCATGCGAGATCACGTCGATGGTCGATAGTTCCTCCGCAACCCGGAGCGGATCGGGCCGGTGCCCGATCGGATAGCCGAGCACCAAGAGCCGCGCGTTCTTGGTGATGCGCGACAGCACCGAAAGCCCCACCACGACCGTCGACGACATGCAGGTCGCTGTCTGATGGTGCTCGTTGAGCATGATGTCGAGGCCGAGCTCGTCCGACAGCTGCCACTCGTCGTAATAGCGGTGGAACAGATCCGCGGCGATCCGCGGATCGCAATTGCGGTTCAAGAAGTTGACGCGCAACGAGCCGGAATGCTTTTCCCAACCCGGGAAATAGGGCTGCTCGGTGAATTGATACACTCTCATGGCGCGCTTTCCTGTCGTGACGTCATTTGGCTGTCGCGAAGGCCATCACCTTCTCGGCAAAAACCTTTGGCTGTTCCTGATCCGGGAAATGCCCGGCGCGGTCGATGAGTTCAAACCGCGCCCCGGCAATCAGCGCGCAATAGGCACGGCCGTAGGCCTCGCTGAGCATGCGGTCGTGAGTGCCCCACAAAAACAGCGTCGGGATGCCGATGCGGTGCAGCCGGCTTTTGAGCCGCGGATTGTGGAAATACGGGTTCCAGGCAAAACGCGCCGTTGCCTCGCGCGCGCGCGCGGCGGCGAGCACTTCGGCATCCGGCAGCGCCTTGTAATCGCGCTGGCCGGCTTTTGGATCGCAATAGGCAATGTCGAGATATTCCGGATCCGTAAGCGCGAAAATGTCGGCGATGTCGCGCGTTTCGCGGTCGGAAATCTTGACGCCCACAGCGTTCGCCATCACCAAGCGCGACATCCGCGCGGTATTTTTCACCGCAATTTCGGCGGCGATCCAGGCGCCGAATCCGACGCCCACTACAGTGAGATCGCGAAGGTTGAGCTGATCGAGCAGGTCCAGATAGAAATAGGAAAGATCGTCGACCGACCGCATGCCTTTCGGCAGTTCGGAACGGCCGTATCCGGGATGGGTCGGCGCAATGACGCGCGCGCTCTTTGCCAGTTCCGCGATGGCCGCCGCCGCCGGCTCGATGCCGTTCTCGGCATGGAGGTAAAGCAGCGGACCTCCCGAGCCACGTTCGATCAAATCGATCCGCGTTCCCTTGACCACCAGCGACTGCGCCTCACTCGATGACGCCACAGACATTCCCCCTCCCAAAAGCCAGGCGCTTTTCAAGCCCGGCCCGTTGTTCTACCACGTGAAATGCAGTTTGCCATGGCGCGGTCGATCGCCGATCCGACAGGCTTGCCCTGCATGATCGGCATGAGCAACCGATTGACACTGTGCGCAAGATCAAGGCGCGATAGGCGGTCGCGTATGACAGGATGGGGTCGCTCAATGACGGACAACAGCATCACCACCCACGCCGGCATCGCCTACGCCAACCATGACGGCGTTGAGCTCTTGGGCGACCTCTACCTGCCGAAGGGCGCGAAATCGGCACCGGCGCTGGTCGCGGTGCATGGCGGCGGCTGGGTCCAGGGCGTGCGCGGTGCGTTTCAATATTGGGGACCGCATCTTGCCGCACGCGGCAGCGCCGTGTTCGCCATCAGCTATCGTCTCGCCACCAAGGGCAAGATGTTTCCGCAAGCGGTGCAGGACGTGCTTGCCGGCGTGCAATTCGTGCGCGGCAAGTCAGGCGAGTTCGGCATCGATCCGCAGCGCATCGGCCTCCTCGGCGCGTCTGCGGGCGGCCATCTCGCGGCGCTGGCGGCGCTCAGCGGCAAAAAATTCGCCGGCGGCTATCCGCAGGATGCTTTTGCCGCAGTATCGACGGAAGTGAAGGCGTTGGTCGGCGTCTATGGCGTCTATGATCTCGTCGCCATGTGGACGACTTATCAGCTTCAGTCACCTGAGAACAACATCCAGAAATTCCTCGGCGCCTCGCCGATGGAAAACCGGCAGCTCTATTTCGACGTTTCGCCGATCAGCTACGCGACCTTCGCCAACAACAAGATCGGCGTTTTGCTGGTCACCGGCACCGAAGACGACCTGGTCGATCCCAAAGCCCACACCGAGCTCTTCCAGCTTGCGCTCAAGCAGGCCGGTTTCTTCGTGCGGCCGTGCATCGTGCACGGCGCGCCGCATTATTGGATGAACGATCCGATCGATGAGCCGGAAAGCTATTCCGGCTTCCTAGCCCCGCGACTGCTGCGCTTCCTCGCCGAGAAGTTATGAGGCGGGATGAGGCGGCTTAGGGGTCTGGTGCTGCACGAGGCGCTTGATTTGAACGGCTAGTTGGAACAGGTCCGCGCCCGCCACGCCGGGCGCGGCCCCTAGGATATTATGGTGAATGGAACGTTAACGGGGCCCGCGGCGGGCCCTTCGACCCCGACCTTCAATGCCTCCCGGCCGCGTCACCATGGCTCCCGGGATCGATATTGCGCAAAAAGGTGCCGCTTCCTACAACTGCGGCTGGGACACAATTCCACCGGTACGAGCCCGCGCGTAGAGCGGGACAATCAGAAGGATGCAGGCGATGACGATCAGACCATTGCTTTTGGGGACAGCCGCACTCGTGCTGCTCGCGGTGCCGGCCATGACGCAGCAGAAGACGATCAAGATCGGCTTTATTTCCACGTTCAGCGGCCCGGTCGCCGCCATCGGCAACGACATGCGCAACGCGTTTGAGCTCGGCCTCGATCATGTCGGCCGCAAGCTCGGCGGCTTACCCGTCGAAGTCATCTACGAGGACGATGGGTTCAAGCCGGACGTCGGACTGCAAAAGACCCAGAAGCTGGTCCAGTCCGATAAGGTCGATTTCATGGTCGGCTACATCTGGTCGAATGTGATGCTGGCCTCGCTCAAGACGCTGGTCGATTCCAAGACGATGACGGTCATCACCAATGCCGGCGCGTCGCAACTCGCCGGCGACCAGTGTTCGCCGTACGTGTTCTCGACCTCGTTTCAGAACGATCAGGTACCGGCGGCAATCGGCACTTACATGAATGGAAAAGGTGTGAAGTCGGTTTTCCTGATCGCGCCGAACTACACTGCCGGCAAGGACATGATCACGGGCTTCAAGACGACCTTCAAAGGTCAGATCCTGGGCGAGGAACTCCCGGCGTGGCCCGGACAGCTCGATTTTTCCGCGGAGCTGTCCAAAGCTCGCGCGGCCAAGCCCGATGCCATATTCGCGTTCTATCCGGGCGGACCCGGCATTCAATTCGTGACGCAATATGCGCAATCCGGCCTAAAGGGGCAGATACCGCTCTATACCGCCTTCACCATCGACGATCTGTCGCTGCCGCGGCTGAAAGACCTCGCGGTTGGCGATCCCAGTGCGCTGTTTTGGGTCAGCGATATGGCGAATGACGCCAATAAGAAATTCGTTGCCGACTTCAGGGCCAAGTACAAGACGACGCCGTCGTTCTATGCCGCGGACACCTATGATTCCGTGGCGTTACTCAACAGTGCCGTCACCGCGGTCAAGGGCGACCTCACCAACAAAGAGGGCATGCGCAAGGAGATGGAAAAGGCCAACTTCAAGTCGGTACGCGGCAACTTCAAGTTCGGCAACAACCATATCCCGATCCAGAATTTCTATCTTGAGAATGCGGAGAAGGATGCCGACGGCAGCTACTCGCTGCATACCGTTTCGCTCATCGTCAAGGACGACCAGGACAAGTTCCACGATCAGTGCCCGATGAAGTGATCGCATCGTAACGTCTTCGTAGCGGCGGGCGCGCAAGCGCCCGCCGCCGTTCTGTTCGGGCGCACCGGCCGGGACCGCCGGAGCTTCAGTCCATGCTGTATTTCATCGAGCAGTCTCTCAACGGTTTCCAGCTTGGCATGCTGCTGTTTCTGCTTGCGGCGGGCCTGACGCTGATCTTCGGCATCATGGACCTCGTCAACCTGGCGCACGGCTCGCTTTACATGCTTGGCGCCTATTTCGCCGCGACCTTCGCCGAGGCGACCGACAGCTTCGTGCTCGGCGCAATCCTGGCGCTCGCCGCGACATTCGCCGCCGGCATCGTGCTCGAAATCATCGCGATACGCCCGCTGTACGGACGCAACCACCTCGATCACGTACTCGGCACGTTCGGGCTCTTGATCTTCTTCAACGATTTGGTGCGGCTGATCTGGGGCCCGGCCGGCATGACGCTGTCGCTGCCCAGCGAGATGTTGCACGCCGTTCAGATCATCCCCGGCGTGTATTATCCGGTTTATCGTCTCGTTATTATCGCAGCGACGCTGGCGGTTGCGGCGCTGCTTTACTTCACGGTGATGCGCACGCGGCTCGGCATGCTGATCCGCGCCGGCGCGTCTAATCGCGAAATGGTCGGCGCGCTCGGCGTCAACATCAAGCTACTTTATACCCTGGTGTTCGGACTTGGCGCCGCGCTTGCGGGCTTCGCCGGCCTGATGCAGGCGCCCATCCTCACAGTGCAGATCGGCATGGGCGAGAACATCCTGATCCTCGCCTTCGTCGTCATCATCATCGGCGGTGTCGGTTCGATCCGCGGCGCCTTCGTCGCCTCGATACTCGTCGGCCTCATCGACACGATGGGTCGCGCATTCGTGCCCGACATACTGCGATCGGTGCTGAGCAATTTCGGCGCGAGCACGCTGGGGCCGGCGCTGTCGTCGATGCTGATCTACATGCTGATGGCAGGCATTCTGGTATTTCGGCCGGAAGGATTGTTTCCGGCGGCCAGCAAATGAGCGCCCGGCTCAATCCCCGCGGCGGCATCGCCGTCGGCTTGCTGGCCATCCTTGCATTACTGCCGCTCTATGCGTCGCTAACCGGCGACGCGTTCGCGATAACTTTGTTCACCCGCATCATCATCATGGCGATGGCCGCGGTCAGCCTGAACCTCATCATGGGCTACGGCGGCATGGTGAGCTTCGGTCACGCCGCCTATCTCGGCATCGGCAGCTATGCCGTCGGTATCCTGTGGAAAGAGGGCATTGCTTCCGGCTTCGTGCAGTGGCCGGTCGCAATCGCGGTCTCGGCGCTGTTTGCGCTCGCGGTCGGCGCGCTGAGCCTGCGCACGCGCGGCGTCTATTTCATCATGATCACGCTGGCGTTCGCGCAGATGGTTTATTACGCAGCTCTCGGCTCCGACCGTTACGGCGGCGACGACGGCATGACCATCCGCCAGCGCAGCCAATTCGGCGGCTTGCTCGACCTCGGCAACAGGACGCTGTTCTATTATTTGTGCTTCGCGCTGCTCATCGCCAGCATTTATCTGGTTTCGCGTATCGTCAATTCTCGCTTCGGGCTGGTCATCCAGGGCGCGCGCTCCAACGAGAGGCGGATGCGCGCGATCGGCTTTCCGGTGTTCCGCTACAAGCTGGTCTGCTTTGCCATCGCCGGCGCGCTGTGCGGGCTGGCCGGCGCGCTGTTTGCCAATCACACCAATTTCGTCAGCCCGGCCATGATGTTCTGGACGCGCTCGGGCGACCTGATGGTAATGGTGGTGCTGGGCGGTCTGGGCACGCCGTTCGGTCCGTTGATCGGCACGGCGACTTATCTGCTGCTGGAAGAAGCGCTGTCGCGCGTCACCGAATATTCCGGCCTGTTCCTCGGGCCGGGCCTGCTTCTGGTTGCGCTCTATCTGCGGGGCGGCATCGACGGCCTCATGGGGGATGCGCGCCGTGGCTGAGCCGCTGTTGCAGATCAGCGGCTTGACCAAGCGCTTTGGCGGCGTGATCGCATCCGATGCGATCACGCTCGACATCCCGCGCGGCGAATTTCACGCCATCATCGGCCCGAACGGGGCGGGCAAGACGACGCTGATCGGTCTGTTGGCCGGCGAAATAGCGCCGCAAGGCGGCACGATCAAATTCGACGGCAGCGATATCACCGGGCTTGCCGTTCATCGCCGCAGCCAGCTCGGGCTGGCGCGCTCGTTCCAGATCACGTCGCTGTTTCCCGATTGCACCGCGCTCGACAACGTCGCGCTTGCGGTGCAGGCGAACAGCGGTCACTCGTTCCGTTTCTGGCGGGACGCGCGAAACGACAGTGCCTTGCGCGGGCCGGCAGCGGCGGTACTGGCCCGCGTCGGTCTCGCCGGGCGCGCCGATACCCGCGTCGACAGACTGAGCCACGGCGAGCACCGCCAGCTCGAAATCGCCGTGGCGCTAGCGACCCGGCCGCGCATGCTGCTGCTCGATGAGCCGATGGCCGGCATGGGGCTGGAGGAATCCGCGCGCATGGTCGGGATACTGCGCGAGCTCAAGGGCGACATCACCACGCTATTGATCGAGCACGACATGGAAACCGTGTTTGCGCTGGCAGACCGCATCACCGTTCTGGTTTACGGCCGCGTCATCGCTTCCGGCGATCCCGCGGCGATTAAGGCCGATGCCGCCGTGCGCGAGGCCTATCTCGGCGAACAACAAGCGACCGACCATGGCTGAGCACCCGCTGCTCGAAGTCTCCGGCATCGAGACCAGCTACGGCTTGAGCCGCGTGCTGTTCGGCATCTCGTTTTCCATTGCGCCAGGCGAATTGGTTTCGCTGATGGGCCGCAACGGCATGGGCAAGACCACGACCGTACGCTCGATCATGGGACTGACGCGCGCGACCGCCGGCTCAATCCGGTTCGACGGCGAAGAAATCCGCGACCTGCCGGCCTATCGCGTCGCCAAGCTCGGTATCGGGCTGGTGCCCGAGGGACGCCAGGTCTTTGCCAATCTCACCGCGCGCGAAAATCTCATCGCCACCGCCGCAAACCGCACCGCCGCCGCGCAGCCTTGGTCGCTCGACCGGATTTTCGCGCTGTTTCCGCGGCTCGCCAGCCGCGCCGACGCCATGGCAAACCTGCTGTCCGGCGGCGAGCAGCAGATGCTGGCGATCGGCCGCGCGCTGATGACCAATCCGCGCCTGCTCATCCTCGACGAAGCGACCGAAGGCCTTGCGCCGCTGATCCGCGACGAAATCTGGCGCTGCCTGCAAAACCTGCGCGCGGCCGGCCAATCGATCCTGGTCATCGACAAGAACGTCGATGCGCTCACCCGCATCGCCGACCGCCACACCATCATCGAGCGCGGCCGCGTGGTGTGGTCCGGAAATTCAAAAGAATTGGCAAGCTCGGCCGATATCCAGCATCGCTATCTGGGAATCTGACGAGTTTTTATAGTTACCGTTTTCGCATTCACGCTTAATTTCGATATCACTTTATTTACCAAGCCCTTTCTGTCATTTGAACGTGCCTCGGCGGCTAACAGACAGAGGCACCCAATGTTGAAACTGATGCGGCGTTTCCTCAAAGACCAGTCCGGCGCGGCGGCGATCGAATACGGACTTCTCGCTTCGGGCATTTCGGTGGTGATCATCCCCGGCGTCAAGGACGTCGGCGCCAAACTGGTCACCGTTTTCCAAACCCTGCAAAACGCGATCTGACGCGACGATCGATCGCCAACACACTTCATAAAAAACGTGCGGCGCCTTAAATCAGGCGCCCTCCATCACCGGCAAAGTCAGCGCCGACGGATAATCTACCGAATGGTAGATCGTGTCGGCGCCAATTTTGTTTGGCATGTAATAGTGCGTCCACAGCACGTCGGTGACGCCAGAGTCGCCGTTGACGATCTCCAGCCGGATGCGATTGCCCTTCTTGAACCGGTGCGCCATCGGCTCGACGCTGATGTCGAAGCGGTGGATCTTGCCGGGTTCGATCGGCTGCGGATCGGTGTGGCTGTGATAAGGCTCCATCTCGGTCGATTTCTTCGGATCGAGCGCGCGATGCGAAGCGCGCAGCCAGCCCTTGGTGATCCAATACGATGCCGGATTGAGGCCCTTGCCGCGATCGTCCGGCGATTGCGGCATCTGCTCCGACAGCTTGACGAAGAAGTCCATGTCCTCGCGCGTCGATGAGGCGTGCAGCACGAGCTTGATCGGCCCGGCAATCTCGAGGTCCTGATCGAGCGGCGCGGTGGTGAAAGTCAGCACGCGGCGTGCCGGATCGGGCTGGTTGTTCGGCCCGAAGCCGACGACACCGAGCATCCAGCCCGGATTGGGATAGCTGTACGAGGTCTTAGCCTCGCCGGATGCGGTTTGCCGCGACAGCATGCCGTCGTTGAGCGAAGTCACGCTGCCGGATTTCTCGCCGCTCAAGTGCCAGGTCACGTAGCGCACGCCGGGCGGCGGCCAACTCTCGGCGGTGCGGACTGCGTCGGCGCCGCGCACGAAATATTCCACGGCCGGCCGCTTTAAGTATTCGGTCTCTTTGCCTTTCAGATAGTGGTCGTAGAACGGCAGCAGCATTTTTTCGTGCAGCTCCGGGCTGTTGAACTCGCGGTTGGCGACGAAAGCGTTGACCGGCCCGATCATCTTGAGTTTTTTCGGTCCGGCGGCGCGGCGGAAAGCATCGATATTGCCGCGGGTGTGCAAATCGACTTTGCCCCAGACCCCGACCGAATAAAGCGGCACCTCGATCTCGTGCAATCGTTCGGCGGCGCAGCGCTCGCGCCAGAAATCGTCGTAGGCCGGGTGCCGCTGGATGAGCAAATTCAAGTCGCAGGTCTGCTCGCGCGGATGCTCGCCGTTTGCCGGATTGCGATTGATGATGCGGTTCTGGTTCCACCAATAGCTGCCGAAGAAATCGCCCAGCATGCCGCCTTGATAGACCGAGGCGCGATAAGGATCGTTCAGCCCGTCGAAGGCGGCGATGCAGGCGAGCGACGGCGGCTTCTGGATCGCCATCCACCATTGCGACATGCAGAAATAGGACTGGCCGATGCCGCCGACCTTGCCGTTCGACCACTTCTGATGGCCGAGCCATTCGATGACGTCGTAAAGGTCCTTCTGCTCGTTGCGGTCGAGCAGGCGGAATTCGCCGCCGGACTTGCCGCAGCCGCGGACATCCATGTTGGCATAGACATAGCCGCGCTCGACGTACAAATCGATCGGGCCGGTTTCGCGCCACAGAAACTGCGGGCTCGCCGGCAGCGTGTTGTTGTCGTAGCGGTACGGCGAAGGCGCCAGCAGCACCGGGAACGGCCCATCACCTTGCGGCATGTAGAGCGCGACTGCGATCTCGACGCCGTCATGGACGCGAATCTTGACCTCGCGCGGCTTCGGCAGCGGCTTTCCGTTCGTCATTGATGTCCCCCCGGTTGCGGACCGGACCTTAGAAAAAACGCGCCGAGCGAGCAACGCGGGCGAGGCTCTCCTCCTGCTCCGCGGCGGAGGAGAGGCGCGAATAGCGAATGGGGACAGCCAACTATTCGCCACTCGCTATTCGCATACGTCAAAGCGTTCTCGCGGCGCGATGCGCGCCCGAGGTTTGTTGGTCTTCTCCCGCCGCGCGGCGTAGGGGCGGGTTTCAAACCCGCCCCTACATGACCGGACGACGGGAAGCGGAGCGCCGCAAGGCGCATGGTCTTTGGCGCCGCGCCACACCGACAAGTGTTGCCACCTGCAAGTGCTTCGGGCACGGCAGCGCGTCCAGCGGGACGCGCTCGCCTTACGGCGCTCCACCGCGGCTCTCGCCAGAGG
>Ga0207416_1002567_pt1 | contig 19426 bp, 21 predicted proteins | sample PaiPotPPM11metaG_FD_184107 | JGI IMG/M metagenome (GOLD analysis project Ga0207416, IMG submission 184107) | Iron sulfur acid spring bacterial and archeal communities from Banff, Canada, to study Microbial Dark Matter (Phase II) - Paint Pots PPM... ...
GGGAGCGGACGCTCTTCCAAAAGAAGCTCATCCGCGTGCATGAAAAGACCGTATCTCGTATGCTGGACCTTCTCCCTCGGATCGAAGGCACACGAACAAAGGAGATAAGAAGATGAAAAACACTTTGTCACTTTTGGCTTTTGGGGCGCTGTTGCTGGCGACACCGAAAGCGAGTCCACCGCGCGCAGCGAAGGCACAAGCGGCCGACGCGAAAGCCGGTCGAATTCCGGTGGTCGTTGAGTTGTTCACCTCGGAAGGTTGTTCCAGTTGTCCGCCGGCGGACGCGTTGCTCAGCAAGCTTGAAGAAGTCCAGCCGGTTACAGGCGCAGAGATCTTCGGGCTTGAAGAACACGTGGATTATTGGAATCACGATGGCTGGGAAGATGTGTATTCCTCCCCCGAATGGACATTGCGCCAACAGGAGTACGTCGCGCGGTTTAAGGGCAACTCTCCCTTTACCCCGCAGATGATCGTTGACGGTCAAAGCGCGTTCGTGGGCACCAATTCACACGAGGCCATCGCAGCTATTCAGGAAGCCGCGCACCGGGCGAAAGCGAATATCTCCATTACAGCGGAAAATTCCGCAAAGAGCGACGCCGGGCGCTTTGAAGTGCGAGTTGGAAACGTTGCCGGACTGGCAGACCGGGAGGCTGCCGATGTCTGGATAGCGGTTACGGAGGATGGCCTGCAAACGGCCGTGGGAGCGGGAGAAAATGCCGGGAAAGATGTGCGGCATGCAGCGGTCGTGCGCTCCTTGCACAAAATTGGATCCATGCCCGCCAAGGACTCCTCTACCTTCGTAGTTAATCAGCAGGTTAAATACAAATCGAAGTGGAAGAAAGAGAATCTTCGCGTCGTGGTTTTCGTCCAGGAACGAAAGAGTCTGCATATTCTGGGGGCGGCCGCAGCTCGGGTCACTGGATAGAATCTGACGGGCGATTTCTGTGTAAGCGCGCCAATTCGCGTTGCGAGCCTTGTCTTAGATTTCGTTGAAGACTTACGGAGAAAACTTCAGGCAGCTGGTCCCAGACCAACAACTCAACTTGAGGTACCGCACAACACAACCGGGGTATTCAGCGCAAATACGGCCATCATCTCCGCGGCCGGAATGCGATTCTGCTCTTTTCTACGCAGCGGTCAGTTTCCGATGACTCGACTTACGCAGGGGTTAGTCCCCCGCTTGCTGCTCACTCAGAAAATTCAATGACGAAAGGAAGGCCTATTCCTCGGATGAAAACGAGAATCATGTGGCATTCAGCCCGAGAGTGATTTTGGCTAAAGGGTTTTTTTCGTGGCTCGCTGGTGTTCGGCACAGACATGCGAAGCGAACTCCTTGTCGCGCTGGCGTTCGTAGTGCATCTTCATCTCGTCAATGGATTCGCCAACGAGCGGTCCTGAAGGGTTGAACTCCCACGCGCAATCGGAGCAAGCCCAGCCCTGAAAGTTCTGGCCATCGACCCATATCAGTTTGCGACGCATCGCTACCATTGCACGCCTCGAGACTTGTTGCGGTTATGCTCCTTCGAAAAGCGGCCTGACACTGGTCTTCAACGACACTGCGACGACAGAAGCGGGTTTTTTCATCGCCCGGAGCATGGTTCTGCTTGAGTCATCGCCTTTCAAACACACATCAAAATCGAGGTGAAAGTACTTGCCAGAACATTAACGATGGAAAGGATTGCTGTCTGTGGGGTATCCAACACGAAAAAGAATTGTTACCTCAGCCCGAGTTCATCTTCGAGCTGTTGAATGACGCCGTAGCACTCACAAGCGGATTTTTCGAGTTTCCTGCGGTTTACAATCTTCACTGCACCTCGGACATAATCCATGATTCCGTCTTTTTGCATTACTGACGCGGCCAAGCTCACCGTGGACCGGTCCGTACCCATCATGGTGGCAATGAAATCATGGGTAATCTGAAGCACTCCGGAATCCACCCTGTCCTGGGTCATCAGGAGCCACCTTGAAAGGCGCTGTTGTATATCGTGCAGGCGATTGCACGCCGCGGTCTGTGAGATTTGCATACCCTGAAGCCCGGTATGCCTGTTCAATAGGATCTGTAACTGCGGCGCCGATTTTAGAATGCGTTGTAGCGCATTCCCATTCATTCGGAAGCCATCGCCTGCAACTTGCATTATTTCACGGACTGAACTTCTGCTCATGCCGCTTGCCAATCCAGCTCCGGCGTAGCCTTCCTTGCCCACTACCCCCACTTCCACGGTTCGACCATCTTTGGTCACGACAACTTGAGAAACCATTCCTCGGTTCGGGAAATAGACGAACTCGATTTTTTGTGTCGGCTCATGAAGGCTAAGATGACTGGGCAGGTCGATATACGTTAACTCAGCGCGCATCAAGTCGTATTCAGCATCGGGCGTCGCCAAAAGCACTTTGTTCAGTACTTGTTTTCCCTCGGCGTTGGTTCGCTGGTCCGCCGGTACGGCTCGAAGGTTTTTCGCGCTCATATAAGTCCTGAATGGCACCGGAGTGCCTTGCATCCATGGGATGGAACTTCATGGGGTTTGAGGTTTCGTATCCATTCGACCAAAAGCGAGCCTAGGAAGCTATGCGAAATGAGACAACTCTCAAAGTCCAAGGAACGCGGTCGATTTGACGGTAGTTGCAGCGGACGGTAGAATTTAGATTCCGCGCGGTGGTGTCCCGTGTTGAATCCCGCAGGCACAATGAGACTTTCAGACCGGAACTTCAAGGCAACGCAGGAGGAAGTATGGCTACGTCGGTAGCGCCTCGAGTTTTCAAGAATTTTATTAATGGCGAGTGGGTAGAATCGCGTAGCGGGAGGGCTTACGAGAACCGGAATCCCGCAAACACCGATGAACTGGTTGGAATGTTTGTGTCTTCCACGTCTGAGGATGTGGATGCGGCTGTCGACGCCGCCAAAGAAGCGTACAAGAAATGGCGGCTGGTGCCGGCTCCGAAGCGCGCTGAAATTCTCTTCCGCGCGGCCGAGATACTTATCCAGCGCAAAGAGGAGTATTCCAAGGACATGACTCGCGAGATGGGCAAAGTCCTGGCGGAAACGCGAGGCGATGTGCAGGAAGCTATCGATATGACCTACTACATGGCGGGGGAGGGGCGGCGCCTCTTTGGCCAAACGACTCCTTCCGAGCTGCCCAATAAATTTGCGATGAGCGTCCGGCAATCGATTGGCGTGTGCGGAATGATCACGCCGTGGAATTTTCCGATGGCGATTCCGTCGTGGAAGATGACGCCCGCGCTTATTAGCGGCAACACCGTAGTGCTGAAACCTGCCGAGGATACGCCGCTGTCCTCCTATCACCTCGTGCAGGTTCTCACCGAAGCAGGTATCCCACCAGGTGTTGTAAACATCGTTAGCGGCGATGGGCCAGGTGCGGGCGCGCCGTTAGCGGCTAGCGAAGATGTACCCGTGGTCAGCTTTACCGGTTCCACAGCAGTCGGACGGCTCATTGCGGAAGCCTGTGCGCCCACTTTCAAGCATTGCAGTCTTGAGATGGGCGGCAAGAACATCATCGTTGTAATGGACGATGCGAATCTGGATCTTGCCGTCGACGGCGCGGTCTGGGGCGGGTTCGGGACGACGGGGCAGCGCTGCACGGCGGCCAGCCGCGTCGCCGTTCACAAGAGCATCTATCACGAATTCGTTTCCCGATTCGTGGACCGAGTCAAAGCGCTGCGGGTAGGCAACGGTCTCGATTCCGATGTGGACATGGGGCCGTGCATCAACGAGCAGCAGCTGAAAACCGTGATGAGCTACGTCGAAATCGGAAGGAATGAAGGTGCAAAACTCCTCACCGGCGGAAACCGCCTGGACAGCGGCATTTATGCGAATGGCTGGTTCCACGCTCCCACGGTGTTTGGCGATTGCTCGCCGCAAATGCGCATTGCGCAAGAAGAAATCTTTGGCCCCGTCGTCTCCGTGATTCCGATCGACAGCTTCGAGCAGGGAATTGAAGTGGCTAACGGCGTCCCCTATGGTTTGTCGGCTTCAATTTACACTCGCAATGTAAATCAAGCTTTTCAGGCGACACGTGATCTCTACACCGGAATCGTCTACGTGAACGCCCCAACCATCGGCGCCGAAACGCACTTGCCCTTCGGTGGCACGAAGCAAACCGGAAACGGCCATCGCGAAGCCGCGATCGCCGCCATCGATTTCTTCTCCGAATGGAAGACCATTTACATCGACTACTCCGACAAGCTGCAGCGGGCGCAAATCGATAATAATTAGATTATTGATATATCCTTCCTTTGGTATCTTTATTTGTGGCTACAGAATGTCTACAAGGAACGAGTTACAAGCGCTCGCACGCTTGCGGCTGCAAGAGGCGGAAACTCTGTTTGCTGCTGGCTTTTACGACGGTTGTGCCTGCCTCTGCGGATATGTCGTCGAACTTGCACTCAAGGCGCGCATTTGTGCGGCACTGGGTATTTATGAGTACGCCGAAAAAGGAAGACTCGGCGAAACATTCAAAACGCACGGGTTCGAGGAATTGAGAGTACTAGCTGGAATGGAGAAGGAGCTTGCGGCGGCAAACAAACCGCTCGGTGACAATTGGTCTTTGGCAACCAGTTGGAAGCCTGGCAGTAGGTACGAACCTGCAGGAACTTATGACCAAGCAGGAGCGACAGCAATCCTTGACGCGATTCGGAATAAGTCCGACGGAATGCTCGAATGCATATCTCAACGTTGGTAGCTGAAGTGCTGAAGGTTGTTGAGACGCTGCGCGAACGTATAGGCGACCTCGTACTTGCCATGCTGTACAGCAGTTCTGAGGGAGCCACCTCGAGTTGGAACTTGATCGTTTCTGCTCCTTGGGCTGACAAGCTCGGCGTCGTCGTGGCGACGCGGGCAATAACTCACGAGCTGAGCCTCGGACTGGATCTTGAAAACAGGTCAGCAATCTCACGGGTGACCGTTCTGAAGACGAGCGACCCTTTTGTGCGAGACATGACGGCTCTTTTTCAAGTTTCTGACCCGGGGACGCGCTTGCCAATTTCCAATGTTGCACGCGATGGTATTCCGGTGGGAAGCCGGTACGTCTTTTATTCTCAGCCCAACTTGCTAGCGCAGATTTCTGCCTGAAGCACAATGACCTGCCCTCCGCGTTGACGCTGCTTGACATGCTTCCTACAATAGTAGCTAGCGCTCTTTGGCACTTAGCGTAGAGTGCTGCTATGAGGAATCCTGCCCTACAAGAACGGCGGAACCGACAGATTCTCGCGGATCTCGTGCGCACGTACATCGAGACCGGCGAGCCGGTCTCGTCGCGCGCGATTTCCAAGCGCTACGAGGAGACGCTGAGCACCGCCACGATTCGCAACGTCATGGCGGATCTCGAAGACGGCGGCTTCCTCTACCAGCCACACACTTCGGCAGGGCGTGTCCCTACGTCCGCTGCCTACCGCTTTTTCGCGCAAGAGATTGCTTCGCAGGCCACCCTGACCACCGGCGACCGCGACTGGATCCAACGCGAAATGGGGGGCGCCAAAACTGCCTCGGAAATTACGGAGCGCGCCGGCCACGTCCTCGCGGAAGTCTCGAACGGCCTTGGCATCATCGTTTCGCCGCCGCTGGGCAGAACCGTCCTTGAGCACGCGCGCATGTGGCTTCTTCCGGACGGGCGCGTAGTGGTCGTCCTGATCTCTCCCGGCGGCAATACGCGCGATAAAATTCTTCGCCCCAGCCGGCCCTTCGCCCAATCCGAGCTCGATGCCACCGCGGACTTCTTGAATCGGCACTATTCCGGCTGGACTCTCGAGGCCATTCGCGGCGACCTGCTCCTAAAACTCGCTACCGATCGCGAACAATATGAGGGAATCGTTGGTAGCGCGCTAACGTTATGGGATCCGGCCATGCTCGGGGAAAGCCAAGCCAGCCAGGTCCACGTGGAAGGCACCGCCCAAATCGTCGGCACCCCCGAGTTCACGAATCAAGCGCAGCTGCGCGAGCTGCTTGCCGCCATCGAAGAAAAGCATCGATTGGTCACTGTGCTGAACGCGTGCATTGAGACGCCCGAGCCAGTCCACGTGCAAATTGGCGTAAAGGAAATTTCGGAAGCCGGCGAAAACCTAGCGATCATCAGCGCGGCGTACACTCGCAACGATCTAGTGCAAGGCTCGCTCGGCGTGCTCGGCCCAACTCGCATGCATTACGAGCGCGCGATGACCGCTGTCGCCTACGTCGCGCAGCTATTCAGCGAAGCTTTGAGTAAAAGTTGAAACACTTTTTCCAGAGGAGAGGCAGCAAAGTGCCCGACAAAGATTCGCCTTCCAACACAGAAGGAAGCGCGCAGAACGCCGCCGCGGATCAATCCGAAGAAGCTAAGCTCGCCGCCGATTCCGCCACAACGGATGCCGAGGTCGCGAAGCTCGCCGGCGACTTGAACGAATTGCGCCAGACGCTGATGCGCCGCCAGGCCGATTTCGACAACTACCGCAAGCGCATCGAAAAGGAACGCGCCGACGATGCCAAGCGCCACACGGCGCGCGTCATCGAAGGGCTGATCCCCATCATTGACGGTTTCGAGCACGCCCTCGCGGCCCATCGCGAAGCCGAGTACGAAAACTATCGCAAGGGCTTCGAGCTTATCTACAAACAGCTCGTCGACAACGTCACGCGGCTCGGCGTTGAACGAATCGATCCGCTTGGCAAGCAGTTTGACCCGCATCTCCACCAAGCGATGGACCGCACCGAGACCGTTCAGCACGAGGACGGCACAATTCTGCAAGTCTTCCAACCGGGCTATATTTTTCACGGACGCGTTCTGCGCCCCGCCATGGTCCGCGTAGCAGTTCACCCGGGCGGCGCATCGAAAGAAGCTGCAAACTAATACCAACCGAGAGGATTGCATGCCAAGAGGGAACCAAAGAGATTTTTACGAGGTGCTAGGTGTTTCGCGGACTTCTTCCGTCGAGGAGATTAAATCCTCCTATCGCAAAGCCGCGTTGAAGTGGCACCCGGACCGCAACCCGGAAAACAAAGAAGAAGCCGAAGTGAAATTCCGCGAGTGCACGGAAGCCTACAGCGTCTTGAGCGACCAGCAAAAGCGCGAAGTCTACGACACGTATGGCCACGCAGGTCTTTCAGGTGCGGGCGGCGGCGTGGACTTTCAGAGCACCGTCTTTCGCGATTTCCACGACATTCTGGGCGACTTTTTCGGCTTCGAAGATCTTTTCTCGGCGGGCCGCGGCGGCCGCGGCCGCAAACAGCGCGGCGCCGATCTCCGCTACGACATGACGCTCACCTTTGAAGAAGCCTCCGCGGGCGTCACCACAAAAATCAAGCTCCCGCGGCAAGAATACTGCGAAGCCTGTAACGGAAGCGGCGCAAAAAAAGGTACCGGCATTGTAGCTTGCCAAACGTGCGGCGGCCGAGGCCAGCTCGCCTACCAGCAAGGTTTCTTCACGATTTCGCGCACTTGCCCCGCGTGCCAGGGCGCGGGACAAATCGTCCGTGAACGGTGTCCCGAGTGCCACGGTCAGGGCCGCATCGAGCGCGAAAAAACCATCGAGCTGCGCATTCCGCCAGGAGTAGATTCCGGCACACGCCTTCGCGTCACCGGCGAAGGCGAACCCGCGCCGAATGGCGGCGCGCCAGGGGATCTTTATGTCGTTCTCGACGTGAAAGAGCATGCGTTTTTTGAGCGGCGCGGCGCCGATCTTTACTGCACGATTCCGCTGAGCGTGACTCAGGCCGCTCTCGGCACGGAGCTGCAAGTTCCCGGCCTCAACGGCGAGGAAAAACTGAAAGTTCCCGAAGGCACGCAAAGCGGCGCGGTCTTTCGGATCAAGGGCAAAGGTCTTGCCGACCCGCGCGGCGGCGGCAAGGGCGACCTCTACTATCACGTCCGCGTCCTCACGCCCACAAAAATCACGCGCGAGCAGCGCAAGCTGCTCGAACAACTCGGCGCCTCTCTAAAAGTAGAGAACAAGCCCGCGGACCGCAATTCGACCATCTTCGACAAAGTCAAAGACATCTTCGGTTAGCGCACCGCTCTTGCGATAGAATCCTCGCGTGCGTCGCAGATTCTTTGTGGACCAATTCACCGGGACCGCCGCGGTCATCGAAGGCGACGCCGCGCATCACCTTGGCCATGTTCTCCGCGCGCAAACCGGCCAGCTATACGAATTGAGCGACGGCTCATCCGCCTGGCTCGCGCGTGTGGATTCCGTGGCTCGCAATCGCATCGAATTCGCCCTCCTCGAGCAATTGCCTTTGCCTCCGCTGGCCGCCGACGTCACTCTTCTTCTCTCCATCGTGAAATTTGACGCTTTCGAATGGGCCATCGAAAAAGCTGCCGAGCTCGGCGTCAATAGGATTGTCCCGCTCGCAGCAGCTCGCTCCGAAAAGGGCCTCCTCGCTGGGGCCGCGAAGCGTTCCCAACGCTGGGAAAGAATCCTACTCGAAGCGAGCCAACAATCCCGGCGCTTGCGCGTTCCGCAACTCGAGGGACTCGCCCAACCTGCCCAATCCTTCGCCTCGCAATCCGCCGCATTTCGCCTGATGCTTTCCGAGCGCAGCGAAGCTCCATTCATTCGAATCTCTTTCGAAGGCGCACATCACGCCAAAGCCGTCAGCGCAGCCCTCGCCATTGGGCCAGAAGGCGGCTGGACCGACGATGAACTATGCGCCGCCCGTGCTTCCGGCTTCCACGAAGCTTCTCTAGGACAACTCATCCTGCGGACCGAAACGGCCGTCATCGCGGCACTGGCCACGCTGAACTACGCTCTCTCGCCCGACTGAGCTGACTGGCACGTAATCTCCGATCTCCTCCGCCGCTCGGGCAACGCTCACCAGGAGCGTCCGAATCTAATGTTTTGGCAGGGAGAAATCGCCAATCCCTCAACGCGCGCAAATCGAATCTAGCGCGGCCCGCGATGCCCATGCTATAAATAGAAGGCAGCACAAAAATGCAAAGCACGGACCAGAACCAACCTCTAACCCCATCGGTTCCGGAGACTCCGGCCCCGGCGACTTCGCCCGCCCATTCCTTGCGAAATGAAATCCGCGTCTGGACGCGCGATCTTCTTATCGCCATCGGGCTCGCGCTCGTGATCATCGTCTTCCTTTATCAGCCTGTAAAAGTCGAGGGCACTAGCATGGCGCCGCTGCTCTCCGACCAGGAGCGCATTTTCATAAATAAATTCGTGTATCGCTTCGAGCCCATCGAGCGCCGCGACGTTGTCGTTTTCTGGTATCCTCTCGACCGCTCGAAATCCTTCATCAAGCGGGTCATCGGATTGCCGGGGGAAAAGGTCGAGATTCGTCAAGGCATCGTTTATGTTAACGGCCGCGCCATGCAGGAGCCGTACGTCCCGGCGCAGTACGAGGACATGAGCGACTTCGGGCCCATTCGCGTTCCAAGGAACAGCTACTTTGTCATGGGCGACCATCGCATCAGCTCGAACGATTCGCGCGTCTTCGGATCCGTAGCCAGCAAATACATTTACGGCCGCGCCGTTTTTGCGTATTGGCCGGTCGACCATTTCGGCTCGCTTTACACCACGGAAGCCAGCACCAAGAAATGACCGCATACGACATACCCGGCATACTTTGATGACCACACAGGGAGGACCATCTGACCGAAGTTCCGCACCGGCCCGCCACGCTCGCTCTGGAAGACGGGCGCATCTTTAACGGGCGCGCTGCTGGCGCTATCACGCGCCGCGGCGGCGAAGTCGTTTTCAATACCAGCCTCACGGGTTATCAGGAAGTCTTTACAGATCCCAGTTACGCAGGGCAAATCGTTTGCTTGACATATCCGCACATCGGGAACGTCGGCGCCAATCTCGACGACGAAGAGTCTTCGCGCCCGTACATCGAATCGCTCATCGTGCGCGAGTTTTCGCAAATCTCTTCGAACTGGCGCTCCGCGGAAACCGCGCAGCTCTATTTGAATCGCCACAAAATTCCCGCTATTTGGGATATCGACACACGCGCGCTCGTACGCCACATTCGCAATGTCGGCGCCATGCGTGGAGTCGTTGCCACTGACGGCACGCCCGCAGAGCAGCTGATTTTCGAGGCCAAACAGTTGCCTTCGATGGCCGGCCAGGAACTCGCCAGCCATGTCAGTTGCAAACAAGCCTACGGCTGGGTAAAAAGCTCGATCGAGCTCACCATTCCGCCCTGGTCGGAATCCATGGGCGAATCCGGCAGAGTTTCGGACTCGCGCAAATTGCGTGTTGTGGCCTACGACTTCGGCATTAAGCAAAACATTCTCCGTCTGCTCGTGGACCATCACTGCGAAGCCTGGGTCGTCCCCTCGCAAACGTCTGCCCAAGACGTTCTCGATCTCAAGCCTGACGGCGTTTTCCTTTCGAATGGCCCCGGCGACCCCGAACCGGTCGGGTACGCCGTCGAAAACATTCAAAAACTCCTCGGCCGCGTCCCGATCTTTGGCATCTGCCTCGGCCATCAACTCTGCGGTCTGGCGTTAGGAGGCAAGACATTTAAGCTAAAGTTCGGCCACCACGGTTCCAATCATCCCGTGCAGAATTTGCTGACGCAGAAAGTCGAAATCACCGCCCAAAATCACGGGTTCTGTGTCGATCCCGAATCTCTCCCTTCGAGCGATGTGGAAATCACGCACGTCAATCTCAACGACCACACCAACGAAGGCATGCGCCACAAACACCTGCCCCTGTTCAGCGTCCAATACCACCCCGAAGCCTCCCCAGGCCCTCACGATTCGCACTATCTCTTCACGCAGTTTACCGACACGATGAAAGCATTCGCCCACGGGGGGGGGTCCGCCCGATGAGCTGGCAGCCGATGCTTGTGGTCATCCTGCTTCTCGGCGGCTCACCTGCCCAGAAAGCTGACCTCGAGAGGCAGAATACCGTCGATCTATCGTGCGGAAAACTAATTCAGGTCGAGCCAGTTTACTTTAACGGTGTTCCCGTTGGTGGCCAAACCGAGCAAACGCCAATCAAAAACGCAAAACTTTGGCTTTACCATCGAGGCAAAGGCAGTCACTGCTGTAAGAAGCAATCGCTCGCAGCAGAAACGACCACTAGAAAGGACGGAACCTTTGATTTCACAAGCATCGCACCTGGCTCGTATTGGCTTGTCGGTCGGCGAGATGACGCACACTATGTGGTCGCGATAAACTACGATCCAAACGCCCACAGCGGCGACAAATGCTCTGAGCTTTTTTACGAATTGAGAAATGGGGAACTTAAACTAGTGAAAATGAAGCCGTACGTCATGTCCTAAGCATGCCAAAACGCACTGACATCAAGAAGATTCTGATCATCGGCTCTGGGCCCATCGTCATCGGCCAGGCCTGCGAATTTGACTATTCCGGCGCACAGGCTTGCAAAGCTCTGCGCGCCGAAGGCTACGAAGTCGTCCTGGTCAATTCCAATCCTGCCACGATCATGACTGATCCCGAGCTGGCGCATCGCACGTATATCGAGCCGCTGACCAAGGAATATTTGCAAGAAATTCTTGCCCGCGAAAGGCCTGACGCGCTTTTGCCCACCGTTGGCGGGCAGACGGCCCTGAACCTTGCCGTCGAGCTTGCCGAGAGTGGCATTCTCGAAAAATATAAAGTGGAAATGATTGGCGCCTCGATCCGCGCCATCAAAGTTGCCGAAGACCGTCTGTGGTTCAAGGATGCCTGCCGCAAAATCGGTTTGGAAGTCCCGGCGTCCGCACTCGTCAATAACGCGCAAGACGCCTTGCGCTTGTGCGATCAACTCGGCTTTCCGCTGGTTATCCGCCCTTCCTTCACATTGGGCGGCACCGGCGGCTCCATCGCCTATAACAAAGAAGAGTTTGGCGAAGCCATCGCCCATGCCCTGGACATGAGCCCCGTTCACGAGGCGCTTGTCGAAGAATCCGTCCTCGGATGGAAAGAGTACGAGCTCGAAGTGATGCGCGATCACCGCGACAACTTCGTGGTCATCTGCACCATCGAGAATTTCGATCCCATGGGCGTTCACACTGGCGATTCCATCACCGTCGCTCCTGCGCAAACTCTGACCGACAAGGAATACCAGCGCATGCGGGACGCGGCCGCTGCCATCGTTCGCGAAGTCGGCGTCGAGACCGGCGGTTCGAACGTCCAGTTCGCCATCAATCCGGAAAACGGCCGCATGACAGTAATCGAAATGAATCCGAGAGTTTCGCGCAGCTCGGCGCTCGCCAGCAAAGCCACCGGTTTTCCTATCGCCAAAATTGCCGCGCGCCTCGCCGTCGGCATGACGCTCGATGAAATTCCCAACGACATTACCAAGAAAACGCCCGCCTGTTTCGAACCAACCATCGACTACGTGGTCGTAAAAATTCCGAAATGGCAATTCGAAAAATTTCCCGGTGCGGACAGTACTCTCGGAACGCAGATGAAGTCGGTTGGTGAAGTAATGGCCATCGGCCGCACGTTCAAAGAAGCCCTGCAAAAGGGAATTCGATCTCTTGAGCCGCACACGCCCTGGCGCGCGCCGGCGGAAACGCCGGACTCTCTTCTGCGCGAGAAACTCGCCACTCCGCGCCCCGACCGCATTCATTGGCTTCTCACGGCAGTCGACAAAGGCTTGCCCGCCGAAGAAATCTGCGAACTCACCAAAATCGATCCCTGGTTCATTCATCAAATCGAAGAAATCATTGCCATGAACCGCCGTGCGGCCACAGTCACTGTTGAGACTGCTTCGAAAGATCTCCTTCGCGAAGTGAAACGTCACGGCACGAGCGACGAACAACTTGCTCAAATATGGAAAAGCACTCCCGCTTCCGTCCGCCTCCAGCGCGCGCGTTATGGCGTCGCCCCTGTTTTCAAACGCGTCGATACTTGCGCCGCCGAATTCGAATCCTTTACGCCCTATCTTTATTCCACCTACGAGGACGAAGACGAATCCGAGGTCCAACAGCGTCCCAAGATTATGATTCTCGGCAGCGGCCCCAACCGCATCGGGCAGGGAATCGAGTTCGATTACTGCTGCTGCCACGCGGCCTATGCTCTTCGCGAAGATGGTTTCGAAACCATTATGGTGAATTGCAATCCCGAGACGGTTTCGACTGACTACGACACTTCCGACCGGCTTTATTTCGAACCGCTCACGCTCGAGGACGTTCTGGCCATCGTCGATCGCGAGAAACCCCAAGGCGTCATCGTCCAATTCGGAGGGCAAACGCCGCTAAATCTTGCGCAGGAGCTGAAGCGCAACGGCGTGCCCATCATTGGTACGGCTCCCGAATCCATTGATCTCGCGGAAGACCGTCGCCGCTTTGGCGGATTGCTCGAAAAATTGAAAATTCCCCAACCGAGAAACGGCACCGCGCTCATTCCGGAAGAAGCCGCGCGCGTCGCCGCCGAAATTGGAATGCCCGTTCTGGTGCGCCCAAGTTACGTTCTGGGCGGACGCGCCATGGTCATCGCCTACGACGTGAATACCGTGCAAGAATACGTCGCGCAAGCCGCGATGATGGGTCCTGCGCGGCCCGTTCTAATTGATCAGTTCCTCGAAGAAGCCACGGAAGTCGATGTCGACGCTCTCGCCGATGGAACCGACGTGGTCATCGGCGGCATCATGGAGCACATCGAAGAAGCGGGAGTACATTCCGGCGACTCTTCGTGTGTCCTTCCGCCCGTCAGTTTGTCGCCCGCAGTCCTCGAGCACATTCGCGAGTACACCAAACGTTTGGCGCTCGCGCTGAAAGTCATCGGCCTCATGAACGTGCAGTACGCCATTCAGCGGGACACCGTTTACGTCCTGGAAGTAAATCCGCGCGCGTCGCGCACTGTTCCCTACGTCAGCAAAGCCACCGGGGTCCCGCTCGCAAAAATAGCCGCGCGCTTAATGGCTGGCAAAAAACTGGCGGACATGACTCTTCCGCTTGTGCAACATAACGGGATCTCGGAAATTGCCGTGCACGAGTTCTACTCCGTGAAATCACCGGTCTTTCCGTTCAACAAATTCCGAGGCGTGGACACCATTCTCGGCCCCGAAATGCGCTCCACCGGCGAAGTCATGGGCATTTCCACGTCGTACGGGCTGGCCTTTGCGAAAGCGCAACTGGCAGCAGGGCAGCGGCTCCCGCGCAAGGGCACCATTTTTCTCAGCGTCAATGACCGCGACAAAAGACACCTCGCTTCGCTCGGAAAAGAACTCCATGATCTAGGCTTCCGCCTGCTTGCCACGCGCGGCACCGACGCGGCGCTCGAAGCGGCCGGGATTGAAGCCGAATCGGTCTTCAAGGTGAACGAAGGCCGCCCCAACATCGTGGATCTCGTCAAGACCGGGAAGATCGACCTGGTCATCAATACGCCTCTCGGCCGCGAATCTTTCTACGACGAAAAATCCATCCGCCGGGCCGCGATTCGCTATAACATTCCGTGTATCACGACGCTCGCGGCGGCCCACGCCGCCGCCCGCGGAATTCGCGCCTTGCTCGATCAGGGCACTGAAGTTGCCGCCCTGCAGGATTTGCATCGCAGTCGTGTCGCTGCTTCAAGCACCCCGGCACAGGAGACTAAATCATGAACGTATCCGGTGTTTTTCCCGCGCTCACAACGCCTTTTTCTCCTGACGGTTCCGTTTCCGTCGAGGACATCAAGCACAACATCCGCAGGTACAACGCCACGGGGCTCGCCGGTTATGTAGCCATCGGTTCGACCGGCGAATCCGTTCTGCTCTCGCGCAAAGAAGTCGACGCCGTCCTCATAGCGGTAAAGGAATCCGCCGCGCCGGGAAAGCTGCTCATCGCAGGCACTGGCGCCGAGTCTACCGCGGAAACCATCGACCGCACAAAACGCTCCGCGGAAATCGGATACCACGTGGCACTTGTAAAAACGCCGTATTACTACAAGCCGATGTACAAGCCGGAAGTGTTCATCGCTCACTACCGGCGCGTCGCTGATGCTTCACCGATTCCCGTCATGCTTTATTCCGTCCCGCAATTCACGGGGATCGCTCTGGAGGCTCCGGAAGTAGGTGTTCTCGCGCAACACCCGAATATTATCGGCATCAAGGAAAGCTCGGGAAATGTGCAGCGCGCGGCGGAAATGCTGGCCGCCGTTCCATCGTCGTTTCAAATCTTGACCGGATCAGCGAGCATGATGTTTCCGTCGGTGGTGCTTGGCGCGACCGGCGCCATCCTCGCTTTTGCCAGTCCTCTGCCGGAACTGTGCGTCGCCCTCTTTAACGCCGCCCGAACGGGCGATCTTGAAACGGCTCGCGCACTTCAGTCCACGATTTTGCCAGCCTCGAAAGTGATCGTTTCGCAGTGCGGCATTCCGGGCGTGAAGTACGCCATGGATGAAGCCGGCTACCGCGGCGGCGAACCGCGTCTTCCCTTGCAACCCCTGCACGAAGACCAAAAACAATCCATTCGAGCGCTGCTGGCTAAAATAGACGCCCACGCCCCCGCACGCCTTTCCGGCGCCGTCTCCGTCTAACTTTGGGCAGCATTTAGCATTGTAGTTTCTGGCCTGAGCTACAGGCTTGCATGGCAATGGGCGCGCTCCGATTTGCTGTGACGAAAGTCTGTCGGTATCATCTAATTCCCGATGGAATGTAGAAGCCTGCCGTTTCGCCAGCTCCCGCATCAGTCCAAGCTCTTTCTCCAATTTCTCGATACTTTTTCCACCGTCAAGCGGTTTTATGGACATGCTCCAACGATCCAAGCGGCGAAGAATATAGCGCGCTCACTCGACTATCCGCGCGAGCGAAGGGCAGAAGTGTCGGCAATCCTGGGCGAGCAGAACGCCGCGTTTGGGGCGGGCGAGGCGGCGCGGCAGAATTTGGCGCGTTTCGCGAAGGGCGCCGTTGCGATTGTGAGCGGGCAACAAGTTGGATTGTTTAGTGGACCAGCGTATGCAATCTACAAAGCGGTGAGCGCGATTCAGATCGCGCAGGAATTGACGCGAGCGGGAGTGAACGCGGTTCCGGTGTTTTGGATGGCGACGGAAGACCACGATCTGGACGAGGTGCGCAGCTCGACGTGGTTCCAAAATGGCAAGCTAAGGAGATTCGAGCTGCCGGGAAATGGCGCGGCAGGGCGGCCAGTCGGAAGGATTGTGCTGGGGGCACAAGTGAAGGAAATGGTGGAAGAGGCCGCGGGAATTTTGACGGGCGCTGGCGGAGAATTTGTTGCGGCGATATTCCGCGAGAGCTACGGCGCGCAGGAAACATACGGCAGCGCGTTCGGAAAATTGTTCGCGCGATTGTTTGCGGAGCAGGGGCTGATTTTGCTGGATCCGTTGGACGGGCGGTTGCACCGCATCGCAGGAGGAGTGTTGCGCAGAGCGGTAGAGGAGCGCGACGGACTGAGCGAGGCATTGCTGGCGCGCGGCAAGGAATTGGATAAAACCGGGTTTGCGGCGCAGGTGAAAGTGACGGCGCGAAGCACGTTGCTTTTTAGCATGGGGCAAGGCGCGCAAGGGGGTACGCGGGAGGGGGAGGGAAAGAGCACGAGGCAGCCGGTCATCGCGAGCGGTGAGAAGTTTGTCTGCGGCGAGCAGAGCTGGACGAAGGAAGAGTTGGTGCAGGCCGTGCAGGCGGCGCCGGAAAATTTCAGCCCTAATGCTCTGCTCCGTCCGGTGGTGCAGGATTACCTTTTGCCGACGGCGGCGTACATTGCGGGCCCTGCGGAGATTGCGTATTTTGCGCAGGCCGAGGTGATTTATAAAAAAGTGCTGGGGCGCATGCCGGTGATTTTGCCCCGCGCGGCGTACACGATTCTGGACGCAAAAGCCGAGAAGCTGCTGCGGCGTTACGGATTGCAGGTCGAGGACGTGTGGCGCGGTTCGCAGGAGCTCCGGCGCAAGATGGAAACGGCCAGCGTGCCCCCCGCACTGGGGAAGAATTTTGACAAGAGCGTGAAAGAAAGTCAGCGGATGCTTGCGCAACTGAAAAAGCAGATTGTGCGGCTCGATCCAACGCTGGGCGGAGCGGTTGAGACGGCGCAGAAGAAGGTCGCCTTCCAGCTCGATAAGTTGAAGCGTAAGGCAGGTAAGGCGCAGGCGCTGAAGGCCGGCCTGATTGCGGCTCATCAGGAATTTCTCGAGTCACTGCTGTATCCCCATAAGATGCTGCAATCGCGTGAGTTGTGCTTTCTGCCGTTCCTGGCGAGCTGGGGCATGGGCGGACTGAAGGAGCTTCAGAAGCTGTCCGGAAGCGCGAAGCTGAAAGAGCACAAGATTCTGCGGATTCCTTGAGGCATTGAAGCGATTGCCTGCCAGGAACCACGTTTCGATGAAACGCATCATTTCGCCTCGCGTGGTCTCTCGGACTCCGCTACCTTTTTTTCCACAATCATTCACAAATTTGCACAGACTTTTCTTCGGAATTTCATTGACGCCGAAAACAACAAAGTTTATCTTGCGCACAGATTGAACCGGAAGCGAAAAGACTTTGCGGTTCAGTTCAGACCTCACGATATCTTAACCGTTGTCGCGATTCTGAACGGAACCGGAAAGTTCAAAGGCTTCCCGATTTAGAGTGGATGCGGCAAGAGCTTAACCGCGATTGCTGATCCAAGCTGGAGCGGGGAGTTCAGGGATGCAAAGGTGCGGTTCAGAGGTTGCAATGGCTTCACAGCCATTGTAGCGCTGGAAGGTATCCTCAGTCTCTGAGGCTTGGCGGTTCGGTTTAGAGGTTGCAATGGCTTAAACGCCGTTGCGACGTTAGACCGAATCGAAAGGCTCGTGAGCGTTACGGTTTGGTGGAGAGGTTGCAGCGGCTTAACCGCTGTTGCGATCTTCAGCCGGACCGGATAGCTCGTAGGTTGTACGACTCAGTTTGGAGGACGCGATTAGCCGCAAGGCTGTTGAGTCGCCGGATTGATCCGGAAGCCTGAAACTTTACGGCTCGATTTAGAGGGCGCAACGCGCTTAACCGCGTGTTGCGCCCTCAGCTTTTTCCGCCAAAGGCTCCGGCCCCGGTTGTCAGGTGGCAGTTTTTGCCCGATATGTACGGCAATGTCCGAAAGTGATTACAGCTTTGCCTATGCGTCGCGTTTGTTGTAATCTCTCTTTATGCAAATAGGACAAAGACTTAAAACCCTGCGCGAAGAAAAGAACTTCAGTCAGGGCGATATCGAGAAGGCCACCGGCCTTCTGCGCTGTTACGTTTCCCGCGTCGAGAACGGCCACACCGTTCCGACCGTCGAGACGTTGGAAAAGTGGGCGCGTGCTTTGGACATGCCGCTATACAAAGTCATGTACGAAGGAGACGAGCCGCCCAAGCCGCGCAAGCTTATCTCCGACGATGACAAAGGTCTGTGGGGATATTCCAAGAAAGAAGCGTCAGAGCTAGGCCAATTGCAACGCTATCTGGCGAAGATGGATCCCAAACGGCGCACCTTATTGCTTGGATTCGCAGCGCGCCTCGCCCGCCACGCCGCTAAGTAACGTACGCCACAAACCAGGGCACGCCACGCGGCAAAGCTATCTTCTATTTTGCGCTCATCGTCGGTGCCATCTCACATTGCCGTCCCCCCACCGTTATTTCGAACGGAGCAGCCCGACTTTTTTGCTTCGCGTTTGCTTCTGCGGAAGCGTAATCCGCAGCATCCTTCTCTACAATTCAAGAAGGTTGGAGTATCCCGTGGTCATGAAGTTGGGTCGGCCGGGTCACTCTGAGCTATCGGGCTTTCGCTCTGAAACGAGGTGTTGTGTTCCTACGAGGAGACGGGGGCGAGAATTGGCGGCGGAGTTAGGTAGTTCTCTGGCGGCCGATCCCGGTTAAAACGCGAAGCTCGCCGAGGATCAGGATATCGACGTTTACGGGCTCATCGTTGCGGGTGAGGCGGGCATCGCGACCGGAAACTGTCGAGAAACCTTCGATGTGAAGAATGACGTCTTTTTGGTGTTCGAGGCGGCCGGCGTTCTTCAGAGTGACCGAGAGTTTCCTGGAATCGTAATGGACAGTGAGCTGCTTGGATCTGGAAGGGCACCAAATTCTAAGATCACCGAGTGGAGTTTCCTTGCACGTAAGGGTCTCTTCCTGGGTTACAGAATTCCACTCGCGGCATTGCGCGAAAATGGCATCTAGAAAACGCTTCCAAACCTGAAGAGAGAGAGCGACCGCGGCTTCTTTGTTGAGTTTGTCTTCAAGTTTCTGGCCTTCCTCCGTGAGTCTCGCTGCGAGGAACTCTTGCGCAGCCTGTCTGGTGCTCTCGTCCCGCATGGCCATCTCCTGTGGAAGCATCTTGTAATAGTCAAATAACAACCTTTTCGGGGTTTTGCAAGCGGGAGAGGACGCAGGTGATGCTTATCCACAACCACCCTGGCAACTTGTACGAGGACGTGAGCGAGATATGGAAGTGGGGAAGAGGTTGGGCGGGTCAGTGGGTGCACGACAAGAAAGTGATGAGTCATGCGGCCTTCTGTTCCGTTCTTCGTTCCCAGAAGTCCGGAAAGCGCCCACTGAGTTTCGCGCAACGCAGAGCAATGATGGCGTTGGAGCCGTGAACGGT
>Ga0207416_1002570_pt1 | contig 19415 bp, 14 predicted proteins | sample PaiPotPPM11metaG_FD_184107 | JGI IMG/M metagenome (GOLD analysis project Ga0207416, IMG submission 184107) | Iron sulfur acid spring bacterial and archeal communities from Banff, Canada, to study Microbial Dark Matter (Phase II) - Paint Pots PPM... ...
CCGCCGAAGCCGTCGGCACGCACGCGACGCTGCTGGCCCGGGCCCGGGACGAGCTGGCCGGCGCCCGCAAGACGCTCGACGGGGCGATCGCCGAGGTGGACGCGAAGACCAGGCTGCTGCGGCAGGCGGCGGCGCAGCGCCGCATGCCCACGGCGGCCGACCAAGTGGACGCGATCGCCCGCGCGGCCGCCGAGTTCGAGAACGCGGCCGGGCAGCTGCACGCCGAGCGGGAGAAGCTAGCCCAGGCGGAGGAGGACCTCGCCGGGCAGACCGCGACGATCGAGCGGCTGACCACCGAGCACTCCGACGCCGAGCGGGCGCTGGCCGAGACCGAGCGCGCCCAGCAGGCCCTGGAGGCGGAGTTCGCGACGCTGGAGGAGACGCTCGGCGCGGACGTCCAGCAGGTGCTGGAGCAGATCCGGGAGACCGAGCGGCTGATCCGGGCGGCCAGCGCCGCGTACCGCGAGCTCGACACCCGGGCGCAGCAGCACTCGCTGAACGCCGCGCGCGCCGAGGAGAACCTGAAGGGCGGACGCGAATCGCTGACCGAGGCCGTCGGCCAGCTCTACGAGCAGGCCGCGGAGTTCGGGCCGTACGCGCGGGCCGAGCTGCGACCGCTGATCGGGGTGGCGAACGCCGGCCCGTGGCCGGACGCCGCGCGCTGGCCGGACACCGGCCGCGCCTGCGACGACATCATCGCGGAGCTGACCGGCGACGCCGAGGTCTCCGGGGCCGGGCGGGGCGACGCGGCGGCCACGGTCCGGCAGGCGCTCCCGCCCGGCGTGACCGAGATCCTGGACGCGTTCACCGCCGCCACCCGCGGCGGCCGCCAGGTCACCGAGGGCACGCTGAAGAACACCGCCGACCGGATGTCGACCGGCCTCAAGGACTTCACCGAGGCGCTCGCGGTCTGCGACGAGGACTACCGGGTCGACTGGGAGCCGGGCGGTGTGGTCACCGTGCACGTGATCGACGACGAGGGCCGCAGGCCGGTGGCCGAGTTCGCCGCCCGGATCGCGGACCGCCTGGCCGACCAGGGCATCCTGCTCGAGGAGCGGGAACGCAAGGTCCTCGAGGACGAGCTGCTCGCCGGGCTGGCCCAGCAGATCCACGGCCGGGTGATCGCCGCCCGGGACCTGGTCCGCGACATGGACGCGGACACGAGGTCCAAGCCGATGTCCTCGGGCCTGGCCGTCGGTATCCGGTGGGCCCAGTCCGACAAGATCACCGACCGGCAGCGCGCCGCCTCCCGGCTGCTCGAGCGGGCCGCCCCGGGCCCCGAGCGCCTGGCCGAGCTGCGCAGCCTGCTGCGCGAGATGATCAGGGAGTACCGCGGCGCCCATCCCCGCGCCACCTACCGCGAGGCGCTGGGCAGCGTCCTCGACTACCGGTCCTGGCACGTGTTCGAGCTGCTGCTGCTCCAGCCGGGCGAGCCCGAGGTGCGGCTGACCCGGGCCAAGCACTCGGTGATGTCCGGCGGCGAGAAATCCGCCGCGATCCACCTGCCGCTGTTCGCCGCGGCCAACGCGCTGTACTCGTCCGCGAAGGAGCACGGCCCGCGGATGATCGCGCTGGACGAGGCGTTCGTCGGCATCGACGAGCGGTACAAGCCCGACCTGTTCGGCCTGGCGGTCAAGTTCGACCTCGACCTGTTCATGACCGGACACGACCTGTGGGTCACCTGCGCCACGGTGCCGATGATCGCGCACTACGACATGTACCACGACAAGACGACCCACGTGGTGTCGTCCTTGCTGCTGCTCTGGGACGGAACCCAGCTACTCGACACGGCGGGCGGCTACGCCGGCAACGACGAGCTCGTCACCCGGCTGCTCGGCTTCCGCCCGACCCGGCACGCCCCGCTCGGCGCCGGGGACACGCTGTACGTGGCGGCCGCCGACGAGCCGGCCGACGACGAGGAGGACGACGACGAGGCCGCGGCGCCCGGCTACGCCGGGGTGGCGGGCGACCGGTGACGGCCAGCGCCGACCGGACGTCGGCCTACCAGGGAGCCGAGTACCGTCGGCTGCTCACGGCGGCCCGGCGGTCGCTGGAACGCACCGGTGGCGACCTGGCCGCCGCGGTCAGCCTCACCCGCCCCACCGACGCCGAGCGCAAGGCGGCCATCGGCGTCACCGGGCAGTACCGGGACGCGCGGGCGATCCGGATCACGGTGCGCCTGGCCGACCTGGACCGCGCGGTGCGCGAGACCACCGGGGGCGGCCTGACGGAACTGCTGGCCGCGCTGGGCGGCCCGCTGCGCGACCGCCCGGCCGAGCGCGGTGCGCTGGCCGAGGCACGCCAGGCCGCCCTCCGCGCGGCCGAGGCCAGCCCGCTCCAGCTCTCCTGCGGCTGGTACCGGGACTGGCTGGCCGAGATCGCGGCGGACGGCAGCCTGACCAAGCTGATCAACACCGGTGAGCAGGCCCGGCTGGCGCAGGCGGTCCGGGTGCTCGAGTACCTGTCCGGGCGCCCCGGCGGGCCGGTGCTGCTCCCGGCGCTCGCCGCCGCGATCACCGGGGACACCAAGGCGCTCAACCACGGCACTACGGTTTCCACGCTGGTGCTCCGGGCGCTCGCCGCCAAGGCCGGGACGGGCCGTCCCGCCGCGGCGCAGGACCGCCGGGACCTGTGGGAGGCCAACGACGTCGTGGTCGACGACCTGGCCAGCCGCGTGCTCGTGCTCAACCTGCGCGCCGCGGGCCGCGGGCTGGGGGAGTGGCTGACCAGCGCGGCCCGGCTCGGCGTGCCGTTCTACATCACGCTGCACCAGCTCATGACGCTGCCGCTGACGGTCGGCGGCACGCTCGTGCACGTCTGCGAGAACCCGGCCGTGCTGCGCCGCGCCGCCGCCGAGCTGGGCCCGGCCGCGGCCGCCCTGATCTGCGCCGAAGGCCGTCCGTCGACCGCGTTTCACCAGCTCGCGGGGAGTATCGTGCGGGCGGGCGGCGAGCTGCGCTATCACGGCGACTTCGACTGGCCGGGCCTGGCCATCGCGCACTCGGTCATGCGCCGCCACGGCGCCCGGCCCTGGCGGATGTCCGCCGCCGACTACGCGGCCGGGGCGCGGGGCGACGACGAGCACGTCCGGCTCACCGGCCTCCCGCAGCCCACGCCCTGGGACCCGGACCTGGCCCCGGTCATGACCGCCCTCGGCCGCGTCGTCTACGAGGAAACCGTGGCCGACCCCCTCATCGCCGACCTCTCAGCGTCCGCGACCGCCTGACCGCGCAGTCCTGCGCCCGCCGGTCCCGTGGTCGCGCGTCGTCGGCCACACCGGCCACACCAGTCCTACCCGCCCCAGCGCATCGCCGGCCGGCCCGGCCGCTGACCGTAACCGGCTTTTGGTCCCACCCTCAGCCACGTTCCGGGCGCCCCAAAAGGGGGCCCTCCATGATCGTGGTTGATTCGTTGCGATAGTCGCAACCGATCCACCACGATCATGGACCGGAGCCGGGCGGGGCGCCGCGCCGGAGTTGGCCCGTCATTCACCGGCCTCGCGGGTCAGCGTGATCATGGTCCAGATGCCGAGGCTGATCCGGTCGCCGTCGCGGAGCGGGACCGGCTCGTTCGCGGTGATCTCGCGCCCGTTGACCAGGGTGCCGTTGGGCGAGCCGAGGTCGATGACCGACCAGCCGCCGTCGGGCCGGGCGACCAGCTTGGCGTGCAGCCGCGACACCCCGGGGTCGCCGGGCGGCCCCTTGAGGTCGATCTCCGGCTCGGTGTGCCGGGAGGTGCTGCGCCGGCCGATGCGCGCCTCGGGGCCGGACAGCCGGAACCGCCGCTCGGGATACTGATCCGGAAAGCCGATCTGCGCCGCCTCCGGGGTGGTCGCCGACTGCACGCGGTCGTAGTACTCCCGGTCGGCGGTCACCACCGCGGTCCAGGTCTGCGTCAGCGCCGGGATCTCGGGGTCGGACGAGGTCGGCTCGGACAACCGGTCCGGCTCCGGTCCGGCCTCCCGGACCGCGCCCGCGGCGCCCGACGTGTCCGGCGTCGCGGTCAGAGTGGCCGTGCCCACCGACCCGGCGGGCGCGGACGGCGCGTCGCTGGCCGGGACGGTCGACTCCAGGGCCCGGGAACCGTCGGGCCTCTCGTTGACGAACGGGGGCGGCCCGTAGTCCGGGCCCCCGCCCGGCAGGCCCAGCCAGGCCGGGCCGTACGACCCGAGGCCCAGCGCCTGGCGCAGCGCCTCGGCGAACGCCCGGCAGGTGTCGTACCGGTCCTCCGGCGCCTTGGCCAGCGCCTTAGCCAGGACCCGGTCCGCGGCCGCGGGCAGGTCCGGGCGCACCGCGGTGATCCGCGGCGGCGGCTCGAACAGGTGCGCGTACAGCGCGGCCATGGCCTGGTCCCGCTCGTAGGGCACGGTGCCCGCCAGCAGCGTGTACGCCACGCAGGCCAGGCCGTACTGATCCGCCCGCCCGTCCACCGTCCGGCCCGCGATCTGTTCCGGGGCCGCGTAGTCCGGCGTACCCAGGAACTGCCCGGCGCGGGTCAGCCCGGACGACGAGAGCACGCCGCGGGCCAGCCCGAAGTCCGACAGGTACACGTGTTCCGGCCGGCCGGGAGCCGAGTCCACCAGCATGTTCGCGGGCTTGACGTCGCGGTGCACCAGCCCCGCGGCGTGCGCGGCGTCCAGCGCCGAGGCGACCGGCGACAACAGTGCCGCCGCCCGCTCCACGGCCAGCCCGCCTTCCCGGCCGATGATCGCCCGCAGGTCGCTCCCGGCCACGAAGCGCATGGCGATGAACAGCACGCCGTCCGCCTCGCCCGCTTCGTAGATGGGGATGATGTGCGGATGATCCACCGCCGCGACCGCCCGCGCCTCGCGCAGGAACCGGCGGCGGAACCCCTCGTCCCGGGACAGTTCGAGGGCCAGGAGCTTGAGCGCCACCACCCGGCCCAGCCGTTCGTCGCGCGCGCGGAACACCGCCGCCGTTCCCCCCGCGCCGACCAGGCGTTCCAGCAGGTACCCCGCGACCCGCGACCCGGGAACGAACCCGGCCGGCACGCCACCCGGCTGCGCCGAGGAATCCCCGGCCACCACACCGCCTCCCGCCTTAGCCGTCCCGGTGTTCCTAGTCTGACAGCAAATCGGGACTGCCGTGGCCCGGCGCGACGCGGCCGCCCGGCCGCGACCAGCGGGTGCGGCGGGCGGTGCCGCAGCACGAGGTGCTTGACCAGTTGCGAGCACGCGGACCCGGCCGCCTCGGCCAGCGCGAGGTACACGGCGGTCCGCCACCGGCCGATGACCAGCAGCACGACGCAGCCCGCGGCCACGAGCACCGTCGCTCCGTCCGGGCCGCCGATCAGGCTCAGCACCTTGAACAGGTCGGTGAGCGGAGCGCTGCGGACCCGGGCCACCAGGGATAGCCAGGCGTGATCCAGGCCCGCGGCCGGGGGATGCTCGCGCTGGGCGCGGACCAGGGCCGCGAACACCGCCGCGATGGCCAGCAAGACCAGGCCCGCCGCCAGCATGGCCGCGTGGCGGGTGACCGGCTCGCGGTCGCCATTCCGCGGCCCGATCCGGACCATTTCCGGGAAATGGCTGGTCATGAACCCGGACTACCCGGCCGGTCCAATCTCATTCGGACCCGCGTGAATGATCAACGCCGATCGTGGTACTTGACCGTCTGCTGGCGGCCCAGTCGCGGCCCGGCCTCGCGCCGGCGCCGCGCCGACCCGAGGAGAACGCCGATGATCACGCGCGAGCGGGTGGCCGCGACGGGCCAGGGTCTGCGCCGATGGCCCGGGCCGTCGGGCCGGCCGGCGCTCGGCCAGGTCCTGCCCGGGCTCGGCCGCGCGGCCTCGGCGGCCGCGTTCGCGACCGGCGTGGCCCTGGAGATGCCGTCGCTGGCCGCCGGCGTGGGCGCCCTGGCGTTCGCCGTGGGCGCGTCCCGCGCGATCACCGGCGAGCGCCACCCGTCCGAGGTGGCGGCCGGCTTCGCGCTGGGCACCGCGGCCGGGCTGCTCACCTTGCGCTGGTGGCCGCGGCGCCCGGACGTGCCCGCGGCCGCCGCCCGGCCGCGGCGCGAGGCACCGGCCTCGCCCGACGGCGCGGGCCTGGTCATGGTCGTGAACTGCAGCGCGGGATCGGCGTCCCAGGAACTGGCCGACTCGCTGGGCAAGAGCCTGCCCGCGGCCGAGGTCGTCGTGGTCAGCGCGGACGACGACCTCGACGTGGTCTTCCGGGACGCGGCCGGGCGGGCCGCGATCCTCGGCGTGGCGGGCGGCGACGGGTCGGTCCGGGTAGCGGCCGGGGCCGCGGTCGCGACCGGCCTGCCGCTGCTGGTGGTGCCGGCCGGGACGTTCAACCACTTCGCCGGCGACCTCGGCGTCCAGTCGGCCGACGACGCGCTGGACGCGCTGCGGGAGGGCGACAGCGTCGTGGTCGACGTCGCCTCGGCCAACGGCGACGCGTACCTGAACACGGCCAGCACCGGCGTCTACGTCGACCTGGTCCGGGCGCGCGAGGAACTCGAGCCGGTGATCGGGAAATGGCCCGCGGTGCTGATCGCGCTGGTTGACGTACTGCGGCACAGCCGGCCGGTGGACCTGCTGGTGAACGGCCGGCGCCGCCGGGTCTGGCTGATGTTCGCCGGGAACTGCCGCTACGAGCCGTCCGGTGCGGCCCCGGCCTACCGTCCCGACCTGGCCGACGGCACCCGCGACGTGCGGCTGATCGACGGCAGCCAGCCCCTGGCCCGCACGCGGCTGATCGCCGCCGTGCTGCTCGGCACGCTGGGCCGCTCGCGCGTCTACCTGGCCTGGTCGGCCAGTGTCCTGGACGTCGCCTCGGCCGACGGCGAGCCGGCGCCGCTCTGCCTGGACGGCGAGGCGACGCGGACCACGCCGGGGTCCGGCTGGTCGAGCGCCCGAAAAAGCTCCTGGTGTACCGGCCGCCGGCGGGCGAATGAGCCCGCCGGTGCCCGCCGGCCGGTCCGGTGCCAGGCATATCCCGAATCGTTCCCAATGGAGGTTTTAATGGTCACGCGCATCTCGCGCCGCCGGACGATCCGCACCCGAAGAACCGCGCGCCGGGCGGCGAACGGCAGGCTCATGGCCTGGCTGGCCCGGGCCGGCCTGGCCTCCCGGGGCCTCATGTACGTCCTGATCGGCATCATCGCCGTGCAGATCGCCGTCAACGGCTCGCATCAGCAGGCCGACCGGGCCGGGGCCGTGCGCCTGGTGGCGAAGACCCCGCTGGGCTCGCTGATCCTCTGGCTCCTGGTCATCGGCTTCGCCGGGATGACGCTCTGGCGCCTGTCCGAGGCCATCTGGGGCAGCACCGAAGCAGGCGGCCGCAAGCCGGTCAAGCGGCTGGCCAACCTGGCCCGCGCGGTGTTCTACGCGGTCGTCACGTACGGGATTCTCAAGTACGCGCTGGGCATCGGGCAGCCGTCGTCCAGCGACACGCAGTCCCAGGACCTCACCGCGGCCGCGCTGCGGCACCAGGACGGCCAGGTGATCGTGGCCCTCGCGGGCGTCGTGGTCGCCGGCGCCGGCCTGTACACCATCTACCGGGCCTACAAGCTCAAGTTCCTCAAGCTCCTGCGGATGGGCGGCACCTCGCCGGCCACCCGCAAGGCGGTCCGGCGGCTGGGCCAGATCGGCGGCATCGCCCGGGGCTTCGTCTTCGGCGCGGCCGGGGTGTTCCTGATCATCGCCGCCCAGGACGCGAACCCGCACCAGGCCAAGGGCGTCGACTCGACGCTGCGCGCCCTGGCCCGCACCCCGCTCGGGCCGTGGCTGCTGGTCGTGGTGGCGCTCGGCCTGATGACGTTCGGCGTCTACTCCTGGTGCGAGGCCCGGTGGCGTGAGGTCTGACGTCACAAGGCCGCGGGCCCTCAGCGGCCGGCGCTCCCGCCGCCGTCGATGTGCAGGATCTCGCCGGTGACGTACGGCGACGCCTCCAGGAACAGAATGCCGCCGACCACGTCGCTGACCTGGCCGGGGCGGCCCGTCGGCAGGAGCCGGTCGCCCAGCCCGGCGTAGCTCTCCGGCGGGTGCGCCGGGGTCTGGATGACGCCCGGCGAGACCGCGTTGACCCGGATGCCGCGCGCCGCGTACTCGACGGCCAGCGACCTGGTCACCGCGGCCAGGCCGCCCTTGGTCAGCGCGGTCAGGGCCGCGGGCTCCTGGGTGTTCCCGTACTCGGCGATCGTGGCGCTGACGTTGACCACGTGACCGCGGCCCCGCTTGAGCATCTCGGCGATCGCGCGCTGGGTCAGCCAGAAGAACCCGGCCAGGTTGACCCCGGTCAGCAGCGCGTAGTCGGCCGGGGTGTAGTCGGTGAACGGCTTGGACAGGTACACCCCCGCGTTGTTGACCAGCGTGTCGACGCGCCCGAAGCGCTCGAGCGCGGCGCCGGTGATCCGCTCCGCGGTGGCGGGGTCGCTGACGTCGCCCGCGACCGCGAGCACGTCCGGGTCCGGCGACGGCTGGATCTTGAGGGCGTTGGCCACCACCGCCCAGCCCTGGCCGCGGTACCCGGCGACCAGGCCGGCCCCGATGCCCTGCGAGCCACCGGTGATGATCGCGACCCGCTGTTCGTCATCGCTCATGGTTGCTCCTCCGCCGCGGCCACGCCGCGGATGTTGAGTGGTACTGTATGTGGTACTACTTCAGGGGGTACCCGGCGTGTCTATCACCGCGAGCGAGGCCCGCAAGAGCTTGTTCCCGCTCATCAAGAAGGTCAACGAGGACCACGACGCCATCGAGATCGTCTCCAGGCACGGTAACGCGGTCCTGGTCTCGGCCGAGGACTTTGCCGCCCTGCGCGAAGGCGCCTACCTGCTGCGCTCGCCCGCCAACGCCCGCCGCCTGCTCAAGGCGTACGAGAACGCCCTGAACGGCAGCGGCATCGCGGAACGCGAGCTCATCGACCCCGACGCGGCGGACTCGCGGAGCGACGGCGGGTGAGGCTCGTCTTCGAGGACCACGGCTGGGAGGATTACACCTCCCGGCTCAGGACCGACCGCAGGACGTTAGCCCGGATCAACAAGCTCATCGAGGACATCCGCCGGGACCCGTTCACCGGCATCGGCAAGCCCGAGCCGCTGAAGTATCACCTGCCCGGGGCCTGGTCGCGGCGGATCGATGACGAGCACCGGCTCGTCTACGTCGTGACCGATCAGGAGGTCATCATCCTGGCCGCCCGCTATCACTACTGACCGGCGACCGGGGCCCGCGGCTGGGTGAGCCAGGAGGCGATGTCGCTGACCACGGCGGGGTCGACGTGCTGGGCCGGCTCGTACTCGGCCGGGGCGGAAGGGCCCGAGCCCGGGAAGAACAGGTGGTTGTCCGCCTCGTACACGCTGATCGTGACGTCCGGCCGGGATTCCAGGGCGGCCTGCCAGCGAGACAGGTCTCGGTGAACCGCCCGGGGGTCGGCGTAGGGCGGCGGGGCCCAGGGTTCGGCGGGCTCGGCGGCGCCGGCCGGCAGCAACTGGATGCCGGTGACCCAGTTCTCCTCCCCGGCCAGTCTCACCGCCACCGTGGCTGCGCCGCGCTCGAAGCTGACCGGGATCTTGACCACGACGCCGCCCGGCCCGGCGGGCTCGCTCACCGGCGGGCCTGCCGCCGTGACCGGCCCGTTCGCGGCCACCTCGGACTCCCAGGCCGCCTGGAGCGCCTCGGGCGGCACCATCGGGCGAAGCTGGGCGCGGGCCGGCCGAAAGTACGACGCGGCCGCGGCAGAAGCGGACTTCCGGCCGATACCGCGAGCGGGCCCGGTTGGCCACAGTGGGCGCATGGATGCCCTGGTTCAGCTAGAGAACGTGACGAAGCGTTACGACCACGGCGCGGCGCCGGCCGTCGCGGAGGTCAGCGTGGCCATCGAGGCCGGTGCGGCGGTCGCGATCATGGGGCCGTCCGGCAGCGGCAAGTCCACGCTGCTCAACCTCATCGCGGCGATGGACCGGCCGACCAGCGGCGCAGTCCGGGTCGGCGATGAGCGGGTGGACCTGCTCAGCGAGACCGCGGCGGCCCGGTTCCGCCGGCGTCAGGTCGGGATGATCTTCCAGTTCTTCAACCTGCTCGACGACATGACGGTGATCGACAACGTCCTGCTGCCCGCGCAGCTCGCCGGGGCGCGGGCCGGCGCGGCGCGGCGGCGGGCCGACGAGCTGCTGGCCACGCTGCGGATCACGCACCGCCGTGACGCCTACCCCGGGCGGCTGTCCGGCGGGGAGAGACAGCGCGTCGCGATCGCCCGGGCGCTGATCAACCGGCCCGCGCTGCTGCTGGCCGACGAGCCGACCGGCGCGGTCGACACCGCGACCGGCGACGAGATCGGCGCGCTGCTCCGCGAGCTGAACGCCGAAGGGCAGACACTGATCCTGGTCACCCACAACCCGGACCTGGCCGCCCGGTACTCCTGGCGGGTCATCTCGATCGCCGACGGGCGGGTCGCGTCGGACTCGCGGCCGGGCGCCACGCAGACGGTCCCGCCGGGGCCGCCCGGCGCCGCGCCCGAGGGAGCACGGCGGTGAGCGCGGTCCTCCGCGCGGCCCGCGGCGGCCTGGCCGGCCGCCGGCTCCAGGCGGTGATCATCGGCCTCGTGGTGCTGGCCGGCACCGCCACCTCGACCGTCGCGCTCGGGCTGCTCGCCAACGCCCACGGCCCGTTCGACCGTGCGTTCGCCGCTCAGAACGGCGCCGACGTCACCGCGGCCGTGGACACCTCGCTGGCCAGCCCGGCGCAGCTCGCGGCGACGCGCCGGCTGCCCGGCGTGACCGCGGCGGCCGGGCCGTTTCCCGAGGCGGCGGTCGCCGCGCAGGTCACGGTGCCCGGAGTGCAGGGCTCGTCGTCGGTTCCGCTGCGCATCGCGGGCCGGGCGCGCCCGGGCGGCCCGGTGGACGACCTCACGCTGGACAGCGGCCACTGGCCGGACCGCGACGGCCAGATCGTGATGGACCGCGGCACCGGGGTGTTCGCCGGGTCGACCCTGACCGCCGGGTCGCAGCGGCTGACCGTGGTCGGCGTGGCCGATTCGGTCACCGGCACGGCGGACGCCTGGGTGCTGCCGCCGGAGATCGGCGCGCTGGCCGGGCGGACCGGGCCGCCGCCGGCGCAGATGCTGTACCGGTTCGCCGGCGCCGGCGGCCCGGCCGCGGTCGCCGCCGGCCTCGCGGCGGTGCGCGCCGCGCTGCCCCGGGGAGCGCTGGTCACCGCGTCGTCTTACCTGGACGTGCGGCAGTCCGAGGAGAGCAACATCGCGCCGTGGGTGCCGTTCATCATCGCGTTCGGCGTGATCGCGCTGGTCATCTCGGTGCTGATCGTGGTCAACGTAGTCAGCGGCGCGGTGATCGCCGGCACGACCCGGATCGGCGTGCTGAAGTCCGTCGGCTTCACCCCGGCGCAGGTGGTGGCGTCCTACGTGCTGCTGGTCGCGCTGCCCGCGCTGGCCGGGTGCGTGGCCGGGGCCGCGTGCGGGAACCTGCTCGCGATTCCGATGCTCCGGGTGAACGCGCGCGTCTACGAGGTGGGAACGCTCGGCGTCCCGCTCTGGGTCGACGTGACCGTGCCGCTGGCGGCGCTGGCGCTGACCGTGGCCGGCGCGGTGGTGCCCGCGCTGCGGGCCGGGCGGATGAACGCGGTCCAGGCCATCGCGACCGGCCGGGCGCCGCGTCCCGCGCACGGGTATCTGGCGCACCGGGCGCTGGCCCGGGTGCGCTCGGTGCCCCGGGCGGTCACGCTCGGCCTGGCCGCGCCGTTCGCCCGGCCGGCCCGGACGCTGGTGACCGTGGCGGCGGTCGTGTTCGGCGCCGCGGCGGTGACGTTCGGCACCGGGCTGGCGATCTCCCTCGGCCGGGTGGTGTCGGACTCGCCCGACTCGGCCCTGCCGGTGAACGTCTCGCTCAGCCAGGCCGGCCCGGGGCCGCGCGGGGCGATGACCGCGGCGCAGCGGCGGGCCGTGGTGTCCGCGCTGGCCGCGCAGCCAGGCACGCTGCGCTACCTGCCGGTCAGCTCCGGTCAGCTCGGCCTGCCCGGGCTCCCGGACAGCCTGTCCGTCACCGCCTACGGCGGCCACCCGGCCTGGACCGGCTACGCGCTGATCGCCGGCCGCTGGTACTCGGGTTCGTCCCGCGCCGCCGAGGCCGACGTGAACACGCTGTTCCTCACCGACACCGCGACCTCGGTCGGCTCGACGTACCCGCTGGTCTCCGGCGGGCACCGGGTCACCGTGCGGATCGTGGGCGAGGTGTTCGGGCCCGGCAAGGACCTCGACATGTACCTGAGCCCCGCCACGCTGGCCGCCATCGACCCGGGTGCCGGCCCGCAGCAGTACCTCGCCTCGGTCCGGCCGGGCACGAACTCACGCGCCTACGCGGGCGCGCTGTCCGCCGCGCTCGGCACCTCCTATTCGGTGACCGCGGTCAGCGGGGGACGCGGGCAGTTCGCGGCCGTGACCACCCTGGTGGCCATGCTGACCACGCTGATCATGGTGGTGGCCGGGCTCGGCGTGCTGAACACGGTCGCGCTGCAGATCCGGGAGCGGGCCCACGACATCGGGGTGTTCAAGGCCATCGGCATGACCCCGGGGCAGACCCTGGCCATGATCGTCTGCTCGGTGGCCGCGACCGGCCTGGTCGCCGGGATCGTGGCCGTTCCCGCCGGGGTGTACCTGCACCACGGCGTGGTGCCGGTCATGGCGCACGCGGCGAACTCCGGGTACCCGCCGTCGCTGATCTCGGTCTACGCCCCGTGGGAGATCGTCGCGCTGGGGCTGGCCGGCCTGGTCATCGCGGTCGCCGGCGCGCTCGGCCCGGCCGGATGGGCCGCCCGGGCCCGCACCGCCTTCGCCCTACGGGCCGAGTAACTCCCGCGCGGACGCCAGGCCGGTCAGCTCCTCGCTGACCTCCCACAGCTTGCGCGCGGCCGCGTCGTCGCGGGCCGCCGCCGAAGGCTCGCGCCGCCGGCGTTTGACGTAGTAGCCGCCGGTCTCTTCCGCGACGTCCGGCGAGCTGGCCAGGTACACGATGGTGTCCGCGCCGCGCTCGGGCGACAGGAAGAACGGCCGGGCCACCGTGACGGCCAGGCGGAGCGGCAGGCTGCTCTCCCGGCCGAACCCGGTCCGGACCACGCCGGGGTGCGCGCAGTTGGCGGTCACCCCGGTACCCTGCGCCCGGCGGGCCAGTTCCCGGGTGAACAGGATGTTCGCCAGCTTGCTGTTGGCGTACGAACGCCAGCTGGCCCACCCCCGTTCCAGGTTCGGGTCGTCCAGGTCGAGCCGGGCCGCGGTGTGCGCATCCGAGGTCACCGTGATCACGCGGGCGGGCGCCGACGCGGTTAGCTTCGGCAGCAGCAGGTTGGTCAGCAGGAACGGCGCCAGGTGGTTGACCGCGAAGACGTGCTCGAAGCCGTCCGCGGTGACCCGGTGCTCGCCCAGCACCAGCCCCGCGTTATTGATCAGCACGTCGATCCGGTCCAGCGCGGCCAGGCGCCCGGCGAGCGCGCGCACCTGATCCATGACGGCCAGGTCGGCGATCTCCACCGTCGGCGGTGCCGCGGCGACCGAGCCGACCTCGGCGGCGGTCTTCTCGGCGCGCCCGCGGTCGCGCCCGACCAGCACGACCTGCGCCCCCAGCCGGGCCAGCGCGATCGCGGCGGCCTTCCCGATCCCCGAGGTCGCCCCGGTAACCACGCAAACCTGCCCGTTCATGCCAGCATGCTAGTGGGCGGTGGCAACGGCTAACGCGCCGCCGGCAGGCGGTAGACCGAGACGTGGGACGGGGACTCGGCGGTGAACTCGGCCCCGGCCCAGTCGGCGTGCCGCGTCTCGAGCTCGAACCCGGCGAGCTGGGCCATCAGGTCGAGTTCCCCGGGCCAGATGTACCGGTGCGGGCTGCAGGACAGCCGGGCCTGCCGGCCGGCGCCGAAGGTGAAGTGGTGCGACACGAGCCGCTGGTGGAGCACGTCGTAGGTGTCGAGGCCGATGTAGCCGGGCTCGGACGTGAACACCGTGGCCTGCTGCCCCGGCGGGAGCCGGCGCAGCTCCGGCACCCCTAGCTCGATCACGAACCGGCCGCCGGGCGTCAGGTGCCGGGCGGCGTTGCGGAAGCACGCGACCTGCTCGCCCTGGGTCAGCAGGTTAGAGATCGTGTTGTACACGAGGTAGACGAGCGTGTACACGCCGGGAGCACGGACGGTGGCCATGTCGCCGACAATGACCGGGATGGCCGCCTCGTCGGCCTTGGTGCGCAGTTGCTCGATCATCGGGCGGGACAGCTCAACGCCGGTGACCGGCACGCCGCGCTCAGCCAGCGGGACGGCGACCCGGCCCGTGCCGATCGCGAACTCCAGCACCCGGCCGTCACCGGCCAGTTCGGCCAGCCGGTCCACGGTCGGCCCGAGCACCTCCGCGGCGAACATTCCCGCGTCCACCGTGTCGTATTCCTGAGCCGTCTCGGCGTCCCAGATGTCCTCCTGCCGCATGGCCCCCAACCCTGTCAGCGCGCGGCGGGTGCCGTCCAACGGCTTTCGCGCGCCGACGGCCACGCCTGACGCCCGGGCGAACCCGGGCGTCAGGGGGCGACGGTCGCGGCGAGAGCTAGTCCGCGCTGACCACAGCCAGCTCCGGCTGGCGCTCGTTCCGGTCGGCGGCGGCCGCGGCGTGGTCCTCGGCCGTGTTCCGGGTGCGGGCCTCGTCCGGGCGCGCGGCACGGCGCGGCAGCGCGATCGCGGTCAGCACGGCCGCGGCCACCGCGATGGTCCCGGCGACGGTGAACCCGGTCGTCATCGCGGTCGTGAAGCTCTGGTGCGCGACCCCGAGGACGTACGGAGCGAACCGGCCGGCGTGCGCGGCGACGGCATCCGCCTGGGCGATCGACGGCTGCGCCGCCTTGACCACGGCCCCGGGCAGCCCGCTGGTGGCCAGGCTGTGCCGGAACGAGGAGGCCACGACGCTGCCGATCACGGCGATGCCCAGGCTGCCGCCCAGCTCCTGCACCGTGTCGTTGACCGCGCTGCCCGCTCCGTACTGCTCGGCCGGCAGGACGGACATGATCGACGCTCCGGCCGGCGCCATGACCAGGCCCATGCCCGCCCCCATGATGGCCACGCCCAGCGCGAGGAAGCTGTAGCTGGTCGTGGGCGTCGCCTGGGTCAGCAGGAGCAGGCCGCCGCCCATCGCGGTCAGGCCGGCCGGGACGACCACGCGGATGCCGAGCCGGGCCACGAGCGTGCTGCTCAGCGGGGCGGTCGCCATGACGGCCGCGGCGAACGGCAAGGCGCGGACGCCCGCGGACAGCGGGCTGTAGCCGTGCACGAGCTGGAGGTACTGGGTCAGGGCGAACAGCGAGCCGAACAGGGCCAGGAAGGTCAGGCCGATCGCGGAGCTCGCAGCCGAGAAGGCGCGGAAGCGGAAGACGCGGACGTCGATGATCGGGTTGGCCACGTGCAGCTCGCGGACGATGAACGCGGCGACCAGCACCGCGCCGGCCGCGAGTTCGCCGAGCGTGGCGGCGGAGGTCCAGCCGCGGTTCGGGCCCTCGATGACCGCGTCGACGATCGCCAGCATCGCGGCCGCGGACACCGCGGCGCCGATCAGGTCGAGCCGGGTGCCGGCCTCGCGCCGGCCGGCCAGGTCAGGCACCACGAGGCCGACGGCGGCGATGGCCACCGCGACGAGCGGCACGTTGACCCAGAAGACCGAGCCCCAGTAGAAGTGGGCCAGCAGCAGCCCGCCCAGGGTCGGCCCGATCACGATGCCCACGCCGGCGATGGCCGACCAGGCGCCGATCGCCGCCGCCCGCTCCCGGGGCGGGAACACCGCGGTCAGGATCGACAGCGTGGCGGGCATGACGAAGGCCGCGCCGACCCCCATCAGCGCGCGGGCCGCGATCAGCATCGAGGCATCGCCGGACAGCGCGGCCCAGGCCGATCCCGAGGCGAAGATGACCAGGCCGGCCAATAGCGCCCGGCGCCGTCCGAAGCGGTCACCGATCGCGCCGGCCATGACCAGCAGCGCGGCGAACGTGAGCGTGTAGGCGTCGGTGATCCACTGCAGCTGGGACGTTGACGCGTGCAGCACCCGGGCCAGGGTGGGCAGCGCGGTGTTCAGGATCGTGTTGTCGATGACGACGACCAGCAGGGACAGGCACATCACGGCGAGGATCGCGCGCCGCCGCTGGTATGCCTTCTGCCCTGGCTGGCCGGCTGGCCCGGTGGTGTGGTCCATGGCTCCGGATCTCCTCGGGTGAGCTTACGAAAGTTAGCTTACATCTGTAAGTTTTACAGCATGAGCTAACGCTTGTAAAGTCATTGGCATGAACGAGACCCTCAGGACGCGGAACCGGCGGGGCGAAGGCGGCAAGCTGCGCGACGACATCCTGGCCGGAGCGGCCGCCCTGCTCGAGCGGACCGGCAGCGAGGAGGCCGTGACGCTCCGCGCCGTGGCGCGCGAGGTGGGCATCTCGGCCCCGTCGATCTATGCGCACTTCCCCGACCGGGAGGCCATCGTGGCCGCGATCGTGGACGACGCGTTTGCCGACTTCAACGCCGCCATCAAGGCGGGGAGCGATGCCCCGGCCACGGCCGGGCCGCTCGCCCGCCTGCGGGGCGGCTGCGCCGCGTACCTGCGCTTCGCGGCGCAGCGGCCGAACCGGTACCGGCTGCTGTTCGAGCGCCGGGATGTTCTCGTCGACGACACCCAGCCCGTGCCCGCCATCAGGCTCGAGAGCTTCAACTGGCTCATCGCCAGCCTGCAGGCGTGTATCGACGCCGGGATCTCAGCCAGCACCGATGCCGCGCGGGACGCCACCGCCATCTGGGTCGCCCTGCACGGCTACGCGACGCTGCACGCCCTGCTGCCGGGCTTCCCGTGGCCGGATACCGATGCGCTGCTCGACCGGATCGTCGACAGCCTGGCCCAGGTCAGGCCGGAAACGCCCCTCAGCACGTGACGCGCACACGTGCCGATAGCCCGCGGGCCGTGCCGGAGAGCGTGCCCGCGGAGAATGACCAGGACCTGTCCGGCTCCACCGCGGCCGGCTCGGCCGGCAGCGGCGCCGTGATGTCCCAGGCGTAACTGCGCGGGGCCGACAGCTCCAGCGTCCACGCCTCGCGGGTTACCTGGCTCCGGCCGGCCAGCCCGGGTCCCAGCGCGCCGGTCCAGGTCTGTCCTGGCTCACCCGGGACGGCGAGCACGGAGCGGTGGTCAGCGGGCTCGGGAGCGTACGGGCTGAGCGAGCCGACGTCCTCCGGGAGCAGGGCCAGGACCGCCCCGGCCCGGACGAAGACCGGGATGTCGTCCGGGCCGACCGGGACGCTGATCACAGCCGGCCCGGTGAACGAGCGGCCCGGATCGAACAAGTCCGCCCAGCGGCCCGGGGGCAGGACCACCCGCCGCGCGGTGCAACCGGGTTCCAGTACCGGGGCCACCAGCAGGTCCTCGCCCAGCAGGTACTGATCGGGCACCGGCCCGATGTCCGGGTACTCGAGTTCGAGCGCGCACATGATCGGCCGCCCGGTCGCGCGGTAGGTCTCGTACGCGGCCATCAGGTAGTCGCTGAGGCGCGCGTGCCAGCCGGCCCACCGGCGCCAGGACGGCAGCACATCCGGATCCCAGATCTGCGGCCGGTCGTACTCGGGCACCTGGATCCCACTCGCCTTGGTCCGCATGACCGGGCAGAACGCGGAGAACTGGATCCAGCGCCGCAGGAGTTCCGGGGTCAGCCGGTCCAGCGTCGACATGAAGCCCCCGGTGTCGCTGCCCCACATCGCGATGCCGCTGGCCCCCATCGACAGGCCGCAGGTCACCGCGCTGGCCAGGCCGTCGAACCCCCACGACGTGGTCGGATCCCCGCCCCAGACGATCGGCACGTGCGCGGCGGTCCCGGTCCAGCCCGACCGGACGAAACGGGCCAGCCGCCGGCCGTGACGCGCCTCCAGGCCGGCCGCGGTCGCCGCGCCGGCCGCGTGGAACTCGGTGGGATAGCGGTTGTGCGCGGCCGGCCCGGTCCGGCCGTCGGCCGTCCTGACGTCCAGCGGCGTGTACTCGCCGAAATCCTCCATCCAGCCGTCGTAGCCGGCCGCCACGATCCGCTCGGCGACCCGGCCCCAGCAGGCGGCCGCTTGCGGTGCGCTGAAGTCGTACTGGGTCTCGTCGGTCTGCGGGGGCACCCGGCCGCCCGCGTAGGCCTGGTACAGGTAGACCTGGCCCGCGGCGTCGCGTTGCAGGGCCCCGGCCTCGGCGGCGGGTTCGTAGGCCTCCGGGTAGTCGGTACTGACCAGCGAGTTGATGTAGCTGAGCGCGGCCAGCCCGCGGGAGTGGAAGAACGCCACGCGGGAGCGTTCTTCCTCCTCATGCCCCCGGTCCTCACCAAGCGGCAGGTAGCGGCAGTGCGTCTCCACGGCCGAGGCGGGCACGCCGCTGAGCACCTCGACCTGGCGCTGCTCCTCGGCCAGCGGCACGTGGTTGTCGTGCCCGCTCTGCCACCACGGACCGAAGAACCAGCGGGCAGGCGCGGGCTGACGGCCGCTGGCCGCGGTGTACCGGCGCAGCGCGTCCAGCGGGGACGGCCCGGAGTACACCGTGTACGACAGCCGGCCGGCCTCGGCCTCGATGCTCCAGCGGTCCTCGCCGTCGGCCCGCAGCCGCACGCAGCTCAGGTCGTCCTGGTCGATGGACACGCCGTAGCCGCGGGTCGAGAGCACCCACGGAAGCGGGAAGTAGGTGGCGTCGGGCCGGTTCCGGATCGCCCAGGCCGGGACAATCCCGTCCAGGAACGGGTACTCGTGCGGCTGGTACGGACCCTCGCCGACATAGTTCTCGACGACTCCTCGGTCCAGGCTGACCGCGTGCGAGCGCTCGCCGAAGCCCAGGAACCGCTCGCCCGGCGCGGCCACGAAGCTCTGGCTCACCACGGCGGCCCCCGGGACCGTGATCACCACGGTGACCGTGCCCTCGGCCCCGGGCCGGATGTCCGCTTGCGCGGTCCGCCCGTCTGGGTGGTCGGTGTCCACGACCGCCGAGTAACGGTCGGTGCCGCGTTCGGCAATCCGCGCGCGCGTGAGCACCTGCCAGTTCGCGGTGGGCGGGTCGGCCTGGTCGGCGCGGACGGCTCCGCCGGCCCAGCGCGGTTCGCACAAGAATCCGGCCGGTGCCGCCTGCTCGAGTATCCCGAACGACAGCGTCCACGGATCGTCCGTAACCTTCAGGTCCAGCGAACTCATCGCGTCCCGTCCATCCGCGTAGCCCGCGCCGGGCGCCGCCGAGGCAACGAGAACACCCGCGGGCGCCTGGTCACCAGGCGGCCCGCTCTCCGGGCGGCTGAAGCACATGCTAGTGCAGCGCGTCGTAAGTTCCTGACTGGCGGCTGATTACTGAGCGTTGCGGTCATGCGGCGTCCCGGAGGGCGGGCTGGCTGCCGTGGTGGCGTTCGAGGTAGCGGGCGTGGTCGGCGTCGGCG